>Ga0187818_10000829_pt1 | contig 11774 bp, 7 predicted proteins | sample NC_wetland_sal_i_14_FD_130581 | JGI IMG/M metagenome (GOLD analysis project Ga0187818, IMG submission 130581) | Wetland sediment microbial communities from Neuse River Estuary, North Carolina, USA - SO4_3 | ecosystem: Environmental > Aquatic > Freshwater > Wetlands > Sediment | place: USA: North...
GATTCGATCGTTACCTTCACCGCACCGCGTCCCGCGCATGTATTCAGCCAGCTGACGAAGGGACTGACCGTCGTTGCCGGCATCGGCTCGCAGGACGAGGCGATCGTTCCGTCGCTTAAGCTCAACGTAATTTCTCCAAGCTTTTTTGCGCCCATTCTCGCTCCGCGTAAGGTCGATTCCAACAAGGGACTGTACGGGCACGTGATGGTTGTCGGCGGATCGCTGGGCAAAGCCGGGGCGGCGGCCATGGCCGGTATGGCCGCGCTGCGCGCAGGAGCCGGGTTGGCCACGGTGGCGACGCCGAAATCGGTGTTGCCGACGGTGGCTGGCTTTCATCCAGAGTTGATGACCGAGCCATTGCCGGAGACCGAACTGGGGACGATCGCAAAGCAAGCCGAGGATCGAGTCGTTGAATTAGTAAAAGCTATAAAGCTTGCGACGGTCGCGATCGGCCCGGGTATCTCGCGAGTCCCCGAAACTGCGGAGCTTGTGCGCTCGCTATTTGCGCGCTTGAAGGATCCTCCGTATCCCACCGTTGTGGATGCGGATGGTCTCAACGCGTTTGATGGGCGCACGGGCGAATTGAACGGCCTCGATCGATCGGTGGTGATTACCCCGCATCCGGGGGAGATGGCGCGGTTGGTGGGATGCTCGACCGCTGAAGTGCAAAAGGATCGACTCGGCGTGGCACGGAAATTCGCGAGCGAGCACAGCCTGATCGTTGTGCTCAAAGGCTATCGCACGATCGTGACCACAGGCAGCGAGGCGTGGATCAACATGACAGGCAATCCCGGCATGGCAACCGGCGGGACCGGCGACATATTGACTGGCATGATCGCGGGCTTGGTTGCCCAGTTTCCGGGGGCTGTGCTCTTTGCCGTTCTGGCGGCGGTACATCTGCACGGCCTTGCCGGTGATGTGGCGCGCGAGAGCAAAGGGGAACATTCGCTCGTAGCTACGGATTTGCTGGAGACATTGCCCGAAGCGTTTCGCCGCGCACGGAAGAGCGCTCAGGAAAAAATAGTGCAGTGGGAGGGCTGAGCCTTTTCTATCTCGAGGCCGGCAAGCGAATCGTCTTTTCCTCAGCGGCCGAGCGGCGAGCGGCGTCGAGAATCTCTGTCACGGTTACGTTCGTATCCAGGGAAGAAAGCTGGTCTTCCTTCGCTTCGTCGACAATCACCGCTCGCAGATACGACAGTTCATCGTCATAAGGCGCGGGCAGGGGCTTGGCGGTGATTTGTTCTTCGCGGCTGCGATCGTCTCCTCCGCGGCGTACGCGGAGGCCATCGCGCTGAACCGTGATCACGGATCCAGTCTGGCCGTAGACTTCCATATCTTTTCTGCCGAAGGGCCAATTCCACGACGCTTGCACGATGGCTTGCGCCCTCGGATAGGTGAGGACGATCGTGGCCTCGTCATCGACACGCGTATAAATTTCGGGCTTGATCTGCTGTGTGACTGCCGTGACGGTTTGGGGGCGTTGGCCGTCCATCAGCCAGGTCATGAGATCGGCTCCGTAACATCCGAAGTCGAACAGGGCACCGCCGCCATTAAGTTTGGGATCAGTGAGCCAGGAGAAGAACTCCGGTTCAACCCCAATTTCTTTCGGGCCTTTGTGGCCGTCATGCACCACCACCTTGCGGACCTCGCCCAGAGCGCCTCCGTGAACCAGGTCGTAAGCGGCATGATTGCTGGGATACCACGACGTCTCGTAGTTGACCAGCACATGAATCTTTCCGGCACGTGCGGCTTTTTGCATGGCCAGGGCATCTTCGAGGCTGACCGCGAGCGGTTTTTCCATCATGACGTGCACGCCGAGGCGGGCGCAGGTCTCGACCACGCGGCGATGGTCATAAGTATTGGTGTAGACCAGCACAGCCTGCGGCCGCGCCTTTGCAATCATGTCCTCGAGGCTGGTAAACAGAAGTGCGGGATCGAAGCCATATCGTGAGGCGGCTTTGGAAAGCAGTTGCTGGTCGGGTTCGGCGACTCCCACAATGTCGATTTCGGGGCTGTGACGGTACTGGCCGAGAAATCCGTGCACATGTCCGTGAACCAGGCCCACGATGCCGACACGAAGTGGAGGGTGGGCTTGCGCACTCGACTGGCCAAACGAGATTGCGCCAAGCAACAGTGCAGAGATGAATACATGAGTCATGATCCGGGACACGGTGCCTCCAAAGGTCCACACAAAGATAGTCGATGGACACCAATTCCGCGAAGCCTGGTTGCGCGGAAGGATTGTACTGCGGGACATTAACTACTCAATTAACACCACGCAAGTCGTTCTTACCATGGGCTCTAGATGCGTGCACTCCCGGCGCCCAGTACGGAATTCGGACAAGGGGCCTCAGTAATCTATTACGCAACGCGGGCTAGTGCCATAGTGCAATTGAGCCTATGACCCACTTCCCCCAACCGCACCCTTCACGACGAGCCGCTCGGGTTCAGCTAGGAGATTCCGTCCTGGCTGCGATCCGGCTAGAAGATGGCCGCCGCACAAAAGCAAAACTCCAAACCATTTCTGTGACCGGAGGCCTGCTGCGTCTGGCCCAATCGCTGGGTCAGGGCGACTTCGTCGAAGTTGCGTTTCAGACCCAGGCAGGCCCGGTGCACGGCATGGCCGAAGTTCTCAGCCCCATGCGGAAGATGGCTGACGGAGTGTTGCAGGCCTTCCGCTTTGTGGCGATCGAGGACGATGACCATCGCCGCCTGCGCACCTCGCTCGATCACGTGGTCGAGCGGAATTCGCTAGGCCTGAAGGCCAGCGCGTTCTCGACGTATTGAGCCAATGGGACCATGTGGGGACAGCGCCCTCGGCTGTCCAGCGAGCGTGAGCGAGCCCGAGGAGCTGAAGCCCGACCTTGTTCATTCGCCTTATCGCGGCCCTCAAGGGCCGCTCTTCCACGTTAGCCCCAGCGTTTCCGGAGTTTCCGACTCTCCACGCGTGAACGCCCTGTACCATCCCCGCCTGGTGCTGATGAAGGCAGTTCTATACTGACTGTGTGGACCGCAAGATCAGAGCGAGAGAACTACTGCGTGAAGTGACCACGCAATCTGCCGAGGAGACGATCGCCTTCGGCCGGACGCTGGCCGAATTACTAACCCCACCAAAGCTTGTCCTGCTGCGCGGTGACCTTGGCGCGGGCAAGACGACATTGGTCAAGGGAATCGCGGCGGCTTTCGAAGCAGCCCCTGAGGAAGATGTCACCAGCCCCACCTTCACGCTGGTGCATGAGTATCGCGGGCCCAACGCCACTCTCTATCACATCGACCTGTATCGCATCGATACTCAACGCGAGTTGGATACGCTCGCGCTGGATGACCTGCGCTCGGACAACGGCATTCTGCTGATTGAGTGGGGAGAGAAGTTTCCGCGGTTCGTCCGGGAGAGGGATGTGGAGATATCGCTGGAGCGCGCGGGGGAAAGTGAGCGCAGGATTAGGATCGAGAGCTAATGTTTGGCATTCAGTGTCGCTGCGGACGCGAGAACGGAACGTGCACAGGCGATGGGCATGCTCCACTCGCGCATCATCGAGAGCAGGATCAGCGCGGCAAAAAGGGCGAAGGCTAGACAGTTGTTTCGCATCGTTTCTCAGTTACCTTCCCCGGGGCAAACGGAACCGGAGGGATAAACCTGCCGGGCTTTGCCCGGCGGACAGCCGAGGGCGGCTGTCCCCACATGAACCTTGGCGATCATGGCTTTGTTTCGGCGGCGGCTTTCGAGAACCATTCTTCGAACCATTCTAAGCTTCGCACTGCATAATCCCGAGCGTCGGCAGGCTTGAAGAACACATGTCCTTCGTGGGGATAGACCACCAGTTCGGTGGGCACTTTTAGCGTGGTGAGGGCGTGCCACCATTCCACCGACTGCTCCATCGGAACTTCTCCATCGCTGTCGCCGACCAGAATCAGCGTTGGCGTCTCGACCGCCTTGACGAAGTGCATGGGATCGCTTTTGGCGTAGACGGCAGGATCGTCGTATACCGACGCGCCGAAGAATGGGATCATCCATTCGTCGATGTCGTTCACGCCGTAGTAGCTCAGCCAGTCGGAGAGGCCAGCGCCCGCCACGGCTGCGGCGAAGCGATGCGTCTGAGTCTCGGCCCACATAGTCATGTAGCCGCCGTAGCTGTGTCCGCGAATGCCGATGCGGTGCGGGTCGACCGGATACTCTTTCAAGATGGCATCGACGCCGGCCATGATGTCGCGAAAGTCGCCGCCGCCGAAGTCTTTCACGTTGCCCTGCGTGAAGGCTTCGCCTTGGCCGTAGCTGCCGCGCGGGTTCGGACACAGCGCGAAGTAGCCCATGGCCGATTCCGCGCCCATGGTTCGGCTGTCCCAACGGGCACCGCAGGCCGCCGAGGGTCCGCCGTGGGCGTTGACGACGAGCGGATATTTCTGCCTGGCATCGTAGTCTCTGGGGAACATCAGCCAGCCTTGCAGCCCCAGCTTGCCATTCGTCCAGTGAAAATTGCGCGCCTCGCCCCATGCGGGCTTAACGTCGCTGTTGAGCATGGTGATCTGCTTCCACTTTCCGATCGCACCCGCCCAGAGTTCGGGAGGGGCACTCGGCGATTGGCGCACGACGGCGGTCACCGCCCCGTCGCGGGAAAACGAAGCACTGGTAACGGATTCTTCTCCGCTCCAAAGCTGTTGTACGACGCCGGCCGTGCTGACGCTGCCAAAGCCTGATTTGCCATCGATGTTTTCGCCAAACGTGATGCGATCGGGCGCGGTCCAGGTCAACGACGAGGGAGAAGCCTGGAGATTGGGCGTGAGATTCTGTGGCTTGCCTCCGGATACGGGCACGACAAAAACGTCGCCACCGGTCGATCCCTCATCGCTCATCAAGCCTTCGATGAACGCCACGTTCTTGCCGTCGGGCGAGAGTCGAGGTTCGGCGATCTGCCACTTTGGTGTGTACAGGTCATGCATCTCGCCGGATTGCACGTCGATGCGGTAAAGGTGCGCGACGTACCAGTTCGCGTCGCCGGCGCCATGCGCTGCGGTGGCGACCCAAGATTTGCCGTCAGGAGTCCAATCGTATTCGTAGATGTACATGTCGGAGGGACTGAGTTGGCTTACGGCGTTCGTGCCGAGATTGATCGTCGTGAGGCGCTGCTCGTAAATCTTGTCGCCGACCACGCCGGATAGCGGAGTCATGGGCTGCAGCGGGCCCGCTTGTCGAGGCATGCCTTCGATGAAGAGCACTGCGATTCTTGAGCCGTCAGGAGAAAAGCTGGGAGCTACGGCGTTGCCTTTCAGTTCGGCGCGCTTGACGGGCGTGCCGCCGTCAGCGGTCGCCGTCCACAGTTGCGCGGAAGGCGCGTCACCCGGCAGGTCAGCGAGAAAAGCCAGCTGCTTAGAATCGGCGGACCAGACAACACCGCGGAGTGGGAGTTTTTCTTCCACTTCGATCGATTGGGTCGCATTACTGTCGAGCGAAAGCACGCTAAGTTGGCCACGCACGACGTACGAGACGCGAGTGCCGTCGGGAGAGATCGCCGTCTGCTGGATCGATTTAGCGTGTGGCATCGAATCGACCACGGTGGCCGCGTGGGATGGGGTTTGAGCCGCTGCACCCCCTGAGAGCACAACGAGCGCGATGGCGCTAAGCAGGCTAGAAGTGATTACTCTGGCATCGAGCATCATGGGTGAGGAGTATACAGGGTTGGCTATTGGGCCTGAGAGTCCTCTTTTTCTCTCTCCACCATGCTTGAGCTGCTCCCTGATGGTGGCGGGCATCTGATCCGGGAAGCGCCCATTCCATCGGGATGCCCAACTCAGCAAGCGCGGACGCTGGTAATTTATCTGATCGGGATCAAACGAAGTACCGGGTATCGGCCTTCGAGAGGAAGACTCCCTCGTGACTGTCTGCGAGAACGCCGGCGCTATCGTTGTTCCGGTGCTCGAGAATCGCGTCCGACCGCGAAGAGATACACGTTCAGCAGCACGAACAGCGCGGCCGCCATGGTGAACTTTAGCGGGATGGCTAGGCCAGTCGGCGAGACGAAGGCTTCGATAATTCCGGCCATGATCAGGATTGGGATGGTTCCGACGAGCAGTTGCACAGCTTCGGTTCCGGCGCGGGCGAGCGAATCGCGGCGAGGCAAGACTCCGGGAAACAGGAGTCCCTGGGCGATGCGCAATCCGGCGCCGCCGGCGATGAAGATGGCGGGCAACTCGAGCACTCCGTGAGGCGCGACGAAGCTCCACAACTGCACGCTCATCCCCGAAAGCCAGCACGCCATGCCGATGACTCCTATCAGGAGGCCGTTGAACGCCATCATGTAGATAGTCCCCAGGCCCGCGGTGATCCCGAGCGCGAATGTCGTGAAGCCGACGCTCATATTGTTGGTCATGATGGCGCTCGAGGCGAGCGGTTTGATGCCGACGATGGAGTGGGTCCACATTTCGTGCCGGTCGATTGTCTCGACCATTTGCGGGCCGAGTACCTTCACTTTGAAGTCGGGGTTCTGATAAGTGAGCACCGCGCCCACCAGGCCCGCGATCGCGAAGATAAGGACTGCCAGCAGGCAATGCTTCAGATTGCGGCGGAAAGCCGCGGGGTAGGTTGTCCAAAAAAAGGAGAGAGCCGCAATGGGACTCGCCCTATGGCCGGAATAGATGGTATTGTGGGCGCGAACGAGCAACTGGTTGACGTAGCGCGCAAAGTGCACTGAGCTGCGATCCTCGCGGATGGCGGCCAGATCGGCGGCGGTCTGCCGGTAGAGGAGGCTGAGTTCCTGCAGGTCAGAACGCGAGAGCGACTTCAGTCCGCCGCTGGCGCTTTGATTGAGCAGCGACTCGAGCTTCGACCAGTGCGGTTTGCGCTTCTCGATCCAGCGGGTGGAAATCATTGTGGACTCATTCGATCAACTGAAGATTGATACGCCCGAGCAAATCGCTCTGGAACTGCCACTCGCCGGAATCGGCAGCCGCTTCCTCGCGTTTGCCATTGATACTTTAATCCAGGCAGCGGTGTATATCCTAACGGGGATTATCTTCCTGCTCATTCTGCCAGTGGGCTTCTCGATGTTCACGTTCTTGCCGAAACTGATTGGGCCGGCGCTCGCCATCTTCATTGGCTTCGCAGTGTACTGGGGATACTTCGCCATCTTCGAAAGTCTGTGGAATGGGCAAACGCCGGGGAAGCGCCTGGCGGGAATCCGGGTGATCAAGGAGAGCGGGCGTCCAATCAACGCGTTCGAAGCGATTGGAAGAAATCTGATGCGGGCCGTCGACGGCATGCCGGGATTCTACGGCGTGGCCTTGGTCTGCATGATCTGCAACCGGCAGAGCCGCAGGCTGGGAGACTTCGTGGCAGGCACGGTCGTGGTTCATGAAAAGCCCACCGAAGAGATTCGCCCGACGTGGAACACGGCCACCGACAAGGCTTCTGCGACGGGCGGGTTGGGGCAGATGACAGCCGAGGAACTCGTCCTGATCGAAACGTATTTGAGCCGGCGGTTTGAGTTGGATCCGGAGGTGCGCTTGCGCACTGCGATCCAGATTGCGGATCGAATCAAGGCGAAGACCGGACTGCAGCCCCAGTCACACCAGCACGTCGATGATTTTCTGGAAGAGGCTGCCCGCAAGATTCGCGACAGCGGGAGATTCCACTAAAACTCATTCACCACAGAGGGTACAGAGGAACACAGGGGCAGGCGTGCCCCGTGTTCTCTGTGCCCTCTCTGGTGAGTACTTGTCGATGCTGATCGTTACGGCACCGTCACGGTCTGCTTTGCCAGATTCCATCCCCGAAGACTCAAGGCCGCTGGACCATTTGCTGTTTTCGCCGGATACTCAATTTCAACCTCGCGCGTTTCCCCGGGCAACAGAGACAGGTAGTTGTCGCTGTAGTATGCAGGAAGAATTCGCGAGCCGTCGGCAGCATTCAGTAGAGTGATCTTGGTTTCGAGCGAGACGACGCTGCCGGTATTGCGGAACTCGACTTGGATGCGAACGTTGTCGCCAGCTCGGGTCGACTTGGCCGTTACTGAAAGAGAAGCCGCCGCTAGCCGGTTCAAACGCCGATACGAAGAGTTCTGTGCTCCGAGCCAGTAGAAATTGCGGGAAACGACTTCGCCCGCAGGGTTCCGAAGTTCGAGATTCACGAGAACGATACCTTCCGAGGTGAGCAACGGGGCGAGGTCGAGCTTGAATCCCGCGGTGACGACGTCGGCGGGTGCATCGCGCTTCTCTTCGTGATGAAGCAGCAGTTTGTTGTCGAGCGAGTAGACGTTGGCGACGGCCAACAGTCCCGCGCTGGCGTCGTTGGATGTGTTCACAATCGCGACCTCATAGTTCGACAGGTCGAGTTGGATGTGGAGCGGTTCGCAGGCCTTCTTCACCGCGTAGAAAGACGACTGCGTGTCGTAGTCGGAGTTCAGAATCTGCCAGACGTTGCTGGGCCATGCGGGCTGGGTCATCCAAAGAAGGCGTCCACTGTTGGGAGCCCACAGATGCGCGTTCATGCCTTCGAAGATGGCGCGGTGATCGACGTAGTCGAGCATCTGCGCCTTGCGCTCGAAATCGTCGAGGCTGGTGGGCGCTCCAAACTCAGCCTGCATTTGCGCCATAAACGGCGCTATCTCGCCGTTCCCGCTCTGGTGCCAGTCGTGATAGGCCCAGTCATCGCTGATCGGCCACTGATCTTCCTTTGGGATCCAGGCGTGGAAGGACTCCAGCGTCGAGAACGACGGTGTCCCGGTTTCGACGGAGAATCCGTGATTGAGCGCGGTGTAGTAGAGGGAGGGGTCCATGTATTTGTAGGGACCACTGTTTTGCAGATTGACTTGATTCGAACTGGGGAAGTAATAGCGAGTGCCGTCGAGCGTGCGGATGAGCTCGGTTAGACCTTCGTTGATGATCGGTTGGGGCACGCCTTCATTTCGTCCACACCACACGACGATCGAAGGATGATTGCGGAACCGCAGAATGGTGTCGCGGGCGTTGTCCAGGAATAAGGCGGGGTCTTCGGCTTCGACGTTGTAGTTCTGGGTGGATTCCCAGAAATCGTTCCAGACCATCAGTCCGTATTCGTCGGCGAGATCGTAGAAGACCTGCTCTGTGTTCTGGCCGACCCAGTTACGAATGATGTTCAGATTGGCATCGCGGTGCAGGCGGAAGAATGGCTCGAGATGCTCGCGGGAGACGCGCTTGCGGGAGTCGTCCATGCCCCAGTTGCCGCCGCGGGCAGCGATGCGCACGCCGTTCACTTTGAGGACGAGGTACGGCGCGGGCTTCGTGTCATCGAGCATCCTTACGGACGTAGACTTTTCGCCGCCGGGCATGAGCGATGCCACCCAGGACTTCCATCCGTCTCTCCATTCCGGAGGGAACGTGGAGGGAAACGGATCGGCGGCAGGGATCTCGCGCATGGCCTGGTGTCGAACGTCGACGATCTGCTCCGCTTTCGAGCGCGCAGTCGTCGGAGAGTATTCGAGGCGGCGGAGGTGGCCGGCACTGTCGAGCAGGCTGAGTTCGTAGGTGACCTCGCGAATTCCGAATCGTACATACTTCGAGTCGGATTCTGTGCTTGCCTGACTGAACGTGAGATGCAGCGTGTAGAGATCGGGCCTGCCGTAGCCGTTGGGCCACCACAAGTGCGGGTGCTGCACGGTTAGTTGAGTGAACTCGGCGGGTGAGAGCGTGACCGAACTTTTTCCTGGAGGAAGCGTCACCTGCTTCGTTACGGAGATATCACCGAAGGAAGCTTTGAGAGTTCCGCTTACTGGCGAACTGGAAGCGTTTTCCAACGGCACCGTGATCTCGACGTCAGCGCGGCTTGTGTCGGGCAGCGGGAGGATGGTGACGACTTGCGTATCTCCGATCTTTACCGCGCTCGTCGCAGTCAGAATGACAGGCTGCCAGATGCCGGTATCGCGGTCGCGAATGGCGGGAATCCAGTCCCAGCCTTCGGTGGCGACGAAGGTCGGGCCGTCAAGACACATTATGCCGCCGTTTTCTCCAGGCCCGCCTTTGATCGATTGCTCTTGCGGAATGCCGGGGTGCGGCGGCGGCGACACCAGAACGGCGAGCACGTTGGCCTGCTCGGGCTTGACGACGCCGGTTACGTCAAAGACTCCGCGAATGAACGCTCCCTTGATCGAGCCTAGCGACTGTCCATTGAGCCAAACGGCCGTCTGATAGTTGACGCCTTCGAAAGTTAGCGTCAGGCGGCGATCACGCGCGGCCTTCGGCAGTCGGAACTCGAGGCGATACCAGTAGTCCTGTTTATTGAGGCTCTCTGGGATCGCGAGATTGTTCAGGCCGTAATCGGGGTCCGGATAGATGCCGCGGTCGATCATGGTGGTGAGCACCGTCCCGGGGACAGTCGCTGGCAGCCAGTTGCTAGCCGTGTAGTCAGCTTGAGAGATTGAGCGGCCGTCGCCCTCTACTTTCGGCGCGGGAATCATGGTCCAGCCGGCGGCGAGGTTCCACTCGGTATCTCCAGTGGGCTGAAGGATTTCCTGCGCGTGGATTGGCTTTAGTGTGGGACGCGGCGCTGGCGCCTTGCTGCGCGGCATGGTTGCGGGATCTTGTGGAGCGCGGTATCCGGCTTGCCCACGCGTCTGCACCGGCCACGGCTTCGATCCGTCTTCGAATTCGATTGCAGCAAACTCCGGAACCGTATCAGCCAGTTGTTTGATTTCATCGGCAGCGATTGCCCGGCGAAGCAATGTGAGGGAAGCGATGGCCCCGCCAAAGTGTCGCCAGCTTGAGTTAGGAGCCGCAGGCGGCGCTATCTGAAAGGTTGGACTCGCGCTGCCTAGATCGAGTTTGCCGTTCGCGATCCGTACGCCATCAGAGTAGAGCGCAAAGTCTTCGCCATTGAAGGTAGCGGCGAGGAAGTGCCAGCGATCAGGGAGAAGCGAGACAGTGGAAAGAAGGCGATTATCTTTGCCGAGCCAGAGCATCACATGCCCGCCATCAAGCGCGAGATAACGCGGAAACTCGTCGGCAGGATCTCCCATGCCGGCAAGAAGCATTGAACTGGTTGTCGTCTCTGCGGGCTTTACCCACGCATAGAGGGTCCAGGGCGAGTCGGCGCGCAAGAGCGAGTCATCTTTCAGCAGCGGCTTGCGCAGGCCATCGCCGTCAGGCAGAAATACTGCATTGAACGGACCGTAGAAAGGTGGGTCGTTTGTAACCGCGGTTTGAGAGAAGCTTGGAATTGTGCTGGCAACCAGCATTGCAATGATTTCGGCTCGCAGCACGCGGAGAAGCGGGGAAACGGGCACTTTCATGAGTTCTCCGAAATCGGATAATTGGATGACCAGCGATCCATGCTACGCTCGGGCGCGGTCCGGTTTCTAGTTGGACAGGTCGGAGACGAGTCGTCGCAACTTCCGGGTTGGGCAGAGCATCGTGCCATCTGAAATTGTGATGAGGGGTATCGAAAAAACAGTTTTGACCCAGCGGTAGTCGCCGCCGTAATCTTTTCTTGATGCAGCCTCACGTCCATCACCGCCATCATCACGCGCACGGCGCGTCGGCGGGGATGCTCACCTGAGATTGCTCATCCAATAGAAAAAGCACTTCTTAGGAGTAAGGCCCGCTGAAGCGTAACGCTCAGCGGGCTTTTTGTTTTTCCAGAGAGGAATTGAGGGTATGAACGAGGATCTTGATTTCAACAAAATGAGCGGTTTGCTGCCCGCCGTGGTGCAAGACGCGACGAGCGGGGAAGTGTTGATGGTCGGGTTTATGAATCGCGAGGCCATGGAGGGAACGCTGGAGAAAGGCTACGTCACGTTTTTCAGCCGCAC
>Ga0187818_10000830_pt1 | contig 11765 bp, 9 predicted proteins | sample NC_wetland_sal_i_14_FD_130581 | JGI IMG/M metagenome (GOLD analysis project Ga0187818, IMG submission 130581) | Wetland sediment microbial communities from Neuse River Estuary, North Carolina, USA - SO4_3 | ecosystem: Environmental > Aquatic > Freshwater > Wetlands > Sediment | place: USA: North...
AATCAAATTTTGTGGCAGCTATGTCGACTTACGAAAAATCGCGGGTGGAATTGGATCGGGCCACCGGCCTCACTCTCACTCGTACAGGCATAGAGATCGAAGATGCGGAACGAGGTGAGGTGAAGCAGTTGCCGCACTTTACGGGGGTTGCTCCGCGAACCGATGTTTCGCTGGAGGAGTTGCACTCTGACAAGAACTGACGCGGTTGTCACGGATAAAAACTCTGAAAAGGGTAGAATTCATCTGCCCCACCCTATGCCTTCCAGTCCGCAATCCGGCGCACGGCTGCTGATTGCCGACGATCAGCGGGACGTGTTGGAAGCCTTACGCCTGCTGCTAAAGCCGGAGGGTTTTGCCGTCGAAACGGCGACCTCGCCTTCGGGCGTGCTCGATGCGCTCCAGTTGCGAGAATTTGATGCCATCCTCATCGACCTGAACTACACCCGCGACACCACGTCCGGACAAGAAGGCCTCGACCTGCTCACTCGAATTCAGGCGATTGACAGCACATTGCCAGTGATCGTGATGACGGCCTGGGGAAGTGTGGACGTCGCGGTAGAAGCCATGCGGCGCGGGGCGCGCGACTTCGTCCAGAAACCGTGGGAAAACGCCCGCCTGCTTGCCGTGCTGCGAACCCAGATCGAGTTAAGCGGTGCTTTGCGCCGCAGTCAGCGGCTTGAGGCCGAGAACCGGTTGCTGCGGGCCGAGGGATTGCCTAAGTTCATCGCGAACTCGGAAGCAATGCAGCCGGTGCTGCGCCTGATCAGCAGCGTGGGGCCGTCGGATGCCAACGTGCTCATCACCGGAGAGCATGGCAGCGGCAAAGAAGTTGTGGCGCGCACGCTGTATGGGCTTTCCAACCGTGCCTCGCGTCCCTTGGTGGCAGTAAATACTGGCGGCCTGCCCGAGGGAATCTTTGAGAGCGAGTTATTCGGCCACGTCAAAGGAGCTTTCACCGACGCGAAGGCCGACCGCATCGGTCGTTTCGAACTGGCCCACGGCGGCACGCTGTTTCTGGATGAGATCGCAAATATTCCGCTTTCGCAGCAGGCCAAGCTGTTGCGCGTTCTGGAAACCGGAGAAATGGAGCGAGTAGGCTCTTCCCAAACGCGGCGCGTGGATGTGCGAATTATTTCCGCCACTAATGCCGATCTGAACCAGGAAGTGGCTGCCGGTCGCTTCCGCCAGGACCTTCTTTTCCGGCTCAACACCGTTGAAATTCAATTGCCTGGTTTGCGCGAGCGCCGGCAAGACGTCCCACTGCTTGCCACGTATTTCCTGAACCGCTACGCTGAACGCTATCGCAAACCGATTAAAAAAATCGATCCCGCTGCGATGCAGGCCATGTTGGAGTATTCTTGGCCCGGGAACGTGCGCGAACTGGACCACGCGATCGAGCGTGCAGTGCTGCTTTCAAGCGGGGATGCGGTGCGGGTCAGCGATTTGAGTTTGCGCGCCCCACGGGAAGGTGCACAACGCTGGGAAGATCTAAGCCTGGAAGAAGTAGAATCTCTGCTGATCCGCAAGGCGATCGACCGCTACAGCGGCAACATCAGCCAGGCAGCTGAGGCGCTGGGATTGAGCCGAAGCGCGCTTTACCGGCGTCTGCAGAAATATGGAATCGGAAGCAGCTAACGAGATTCAGCGCCAAGTGGCGGCCACAGTTTCTCCCCGGCCGCAATCGGGGACCCGCACTCCGCGAAAACCAAAACGACGTTTGAGTCACGAAAACCGGATCCTGCTTCAGGCTTTGGCGTCCGGCGCGGCGGCAGTTGTGCTGGCGATCGTCCTGCTCTGGACCGGCGACCATGACAGCGGTACACGCTGGAGCCTTTGCTTCCTGGTGGTCGTTCTCTGGCTGGGCTTCGCATTCGGGTTGCGCTCTTCGGTGATTCGGCCTCTGCAGACCCTGGCCAATATGCAGTCCGCTTTGCGCGAGGGCGACTTTTCGTTCCGGGTGCGTGGCGCAAAGACCGGAGACGCCTTGGGCGAACTGATGCTCGAGGTGAACACGCTTTCAGCCATGCTTCGTGAGCAACGACTGGGCGCCATGGAAGCCAGTGCACTGCTGACCACCGTCATGACCGAAATCGACGTCGCCGTGTTTGCCTTCGATGGCGACAGAAGATTGCGGCTGGTCAATCGCGCCGGGGAACGGCTCATGGCCCAGAACGCTGAGCGTTTGCTGGGCAGGAGTGCGGAGGAACTGGGACTGGGGGAATGCCTGGAAGGAGAATCGGCACACACCTTGGAAAAGAGCTTTCCTGGCGTGTCAGGCCGTTGGGGAATGCGGCGCTCCGTTTTTCGGCAGGGCGGTAAGCCGCATTACCTGGTCGTACTGGCCGATTTAAGCCGGGCTTTGCGAGAGGAAGAACGGCAAGCCTGGCAGCGCCTAGTGCGCGTGCTCGGCCACGAACTGAACAATTCGCTGGCTCCGATCTGCTCGATCGCGGGCAGTCTCGAAGACATCATGAAGAGGGAAGTTCGCGCCGCCGACTGGGAAGACGATTTGCGCCGCGGCCTGCGCGTGATCGCCGATCGTTCCGAGGCGTTGAGCCGCTTCATGCGCGACTACTCGCGGCTTACCAAGCTGCCCAAGCCGCAACTGCGTCCCATGGACCTGCGCACGCTGGTGAGGACCACGGCCGGATTGGAGACTCGTATGGCGGTGGAAATTGAACCGGGCCCTGAGGTCACGCTGGACGCTGACCCCGATCAACTGCAGCAAGTGCTCATTAACTTGATCCGAAACGCGGTGGATGCATCGCTCGACAGCGGCGGAAAGGTTACGGTTGGCTGGACGAAAAACGGAAGTTGGCTTCACTTGTACGTGAGGGACGAAGGTCCGGGCATCGCCAATCCAGCAAATTTATTTGTGCCTTTTTTTACTACCAAACCCAGTGGGTCCGGGATCGGATTAGTGTTGAGCCGTCAAATCGCCGAGGCCCACGGCGGGAGTCTCTCACTAAGAAACCGTGCGCAGGAAAAAGGCTGTGAGGCAATCATCCAACTACCGCTGGGAAACTGAGCCCCGCTAAGGTCGCCGCACGATTGCCGCGCTGCCTGAGTTACAATGTGTCTCCCCAAAGCTAGCTGATCCGTAGGAACGGGCCGGAGGCTCCAGAAGTACCGACATCATCGGAGGCTCAGCCGAGCAGGCGCTGACTCTTTCCTCGAGTCACATAAACAAAGATTTTCCCGGAGGCTACATGAAGCGGTTCTTGTTGTGCATTGTCGCATGTCTGATGCTAGCTGCACCCTTGCAAGCGCAGGAGGGTGTGGTGCAAACCGAGGATCGCATGTTTTTTCCCCACGATTGGTATTGGGGATACGCGCAGTTCGATCTTGCCCCGCCGCACAACGAGATTGATCCCAATTTGTGTGCGTCCAATGCCGGAACCTATGGTGGCGTGAACGCTCCCTGTACTGCATTTGCACGCTACATGCTTTCCGGCTATGCGGAAGTCCGTCCCTTTGGGCGGGGGCAGTTGCGCCGGTTTATGCTCTTCGGACAGCCCGCGTTTTTGTTTGGCAAGACCATCCCGCAAACACTCTATACGTGGTCGTTTGACGCGATCGGCATCGAACACTCATGGGGGACCGGAGTTTACATGGGCAAAGGATTCGAATTTCGTGTTACCCAACATTTTCTGTTCGACCGTCTCGGCGCTCGGGACAAAAACTTAGGCCCGGCGGATTTGGGCCCCAATGGCCCTTGGGGTAGATATTTCACGGTTGGAGTCAGGAAGTATTTCGGAACGCGGAGATGGTAGCTTGCGGACGAAATAAGATTTCCATGTTAAAGCGAGGCCGGTGGGGCGCCCGCCACACAAATCCCCATGCTATGCTGAATTTCCGAGGCTAGCGCCTTGCCTCCAAAGCTGCCAACTCAACCAAATCAGCCGCTGGACATTGCCGCAGCAGTCGCCCGCGTTCCTTTTCAAGATCAGGAAAGCGCCAAGCTGCACCTCACGCGCGTTGTCCAGCGCATCTCATCGAGCCTGGCAACGGCGCTCCCTGCGCTATTGGCGGAATCGCCCGATCCTGATGCCGCGCTGATTCTTTTCGATCGCCTTGTAGGCGAATCTCCGGCTGAAATCACACGGCTGCTCGAACGCTACAACTCGCTTGCCCACTACGCCATCGTGATCTTCGGCCACAGCCGCTTTCTCGGCGAGACCCTGATCCAGAACACGGACCTGCTGCAGTCCTTTTTGAAGGAAAAGAATCTGGACCGCAGTTTCTCCTGCGAAGAGTTTCAACAAAGCTTGGCGCGGTTTCGTTCCCGTTCCTTCGAGACTGATGTTTCGCTGCTGCTGGCCCGCTTCAAACGACGCGAGTACGTGCGCATCATGCTACGCGACGTGCTCAAGATTGCGCCCTTGGCCGAGACCACGGCAGAAATCTCTGCCCTGTCCGACGTACTGATCCAGGAAGCGTTACGCGAGGCAGACAGCCATCTGCTGCGGCGCTACGATACGCCGCAACACTTGGATGCGGAGGGCCGTCTGGTGGACACGTCCTTCACCATCCTGTCACTGGGAAAACTAGGCGGTAAGGAGTTGAACTACAGCTCGGACGTGGATTTGATGTATCTGTTCGGGGACGGCACCGAGCCACTGAAAGCGCATGTGTCCGGTCGCGAATACTTTGTCCGGCTGGCGCAGCAGGTCACCGAAATTCTGTCCCGGATGACACGCGAGGGCGCAGTGTTCCGCATCGACCTGCGTTTGCGTCCGCAGGGAAGTGAGGGGGAGCTTGCCATCAGCCTGGGACAGGCGTTGCGATACTACGCAAAAACTGCCCACGACTGGGAAAAGCAGGCGCTGATCAAAGTCCGGCATTCAGCAGGAGACGCGTCCCTCGCGCGAGAATTCATTCGTGGCGTGCAGCCTCATATTTACACGGAGAAGGTGAATTTCGCGGCCATCAAAACAGCTTTGGTTGCGCGAGAAAAAATGAACAAAGGCCGGCTTCATCAGCTCGCCAAGGCAGCTTCAAATACAAGCATCGATGTAAAGGTTGACCGGGGTGGAATCCGTGATATTGAGTTCCTGGTGCAATGTCTGCAACGCGTCTACGGCGGCGCGGAGCCATGGCTGCGATCGGGCGGGACGCTGTTCTCGCTCCAGACGCTGCACGACAAGCGCCACATCAGTGGCAAAGAATTTCACGAGCTCACAGTCGCGTATGAATTTCTACGCCATGTGGAGCATCGGTTGCAGTTGCGGCAAGGACAGCAAACCCATCGCCTCACCGTTTCCGGGCCGGAATTGCAGATCGTTCGACGCTCGATGGAGGGCTATGCTCCTGCAGGAGTTCATTCGCAGGACTTTGCGGCTGTCGTGCGGCAGCGCATGGCGGCGGTTGCCGAGATTTACCAGCATGTCATTTATCAACAACAGAACCGTAGTCACGCCGAAGCGCCGGACGCTGAATTCCAGTTGCATAGCACTTTGCAGCCGAGCATGGCCGATCACTCTAACCGGCAGATTCTCGAACGCCTGGCTACGGACGCACCCGCTTTGTATGCGACCGCGACTCGCGATGATCTGAGCCCGGTTGCCGAGAAAAACCTGTTTCGCTTTTTGAGCGCAGCGTTTACCAGTTCAGAGCAATATGCGGCAGTTCGACGATATCCGGAGGCGGTTGCCCGCGCCCTGACCCTGCTGGAAGCCAGTGAGTACCTGACGCAAATTCTGCTTCACTATCCCGAGGAAATTGCCACCTTGGCGGAGTTGGACGAGCCGCTTTCCCGTCTGAGCAGCGGCTATCTCTTTGAGAGTTTCTCAGCTCAGGGCCGCGCGCGGCGAGATCCAGTTTTCGCCTACCTGGCCGAAGCGTCGGCTCCCTATGGTGAAAAGCTAGCTTTGCTTCGGCAGCATTTTCGGCATCGTATTTTCGCTACTTCGGCTAAGGACATCGTGGAACTGCGGAGCGTGTACGAGTCGCTCGGAGCGACCTCCGCAGCCCTGGAGGACGCCATTGCCGCGGCATTTGGAATTGCGGATGCGCCCGAGGGCCTGGCGGTCATGGCGTTGGGAAGTCTGGGAAGCGGCGAGTTCGATGTGCTTTCCGACGCCGATGTCCTTCTGATTTGTGGAGAGGACCAGGACCGTGAGCGCTTGACCAAGTCGGCCGAGCGCATGATGCAAGCCCTTGCCGCCTACACCCAGCAGGGAATGGTGTCCCCGGTGGATGCGCGTTTGCGTCCGCGAGGCGGGGAGGGGGAACTCCTGGTTAGTCCCGCTCAGCTGGCGTCCTACTTCAAGCACGAGGCCCAGGCTTGGGAGGCGCTGATGTACACCAAGCTGCGTTTTCTCGCTGGCTCAAGACGCTTGGGCGAAGAAGCCATCGCGGCCACCCAAAGTCTATTTCAGCGTTTCGCGGGCGACCCCGGCTTTCCGCAGGCAGTGCGCGAGATGCGCACGAAATTGGAAAGCACAGAAAAAAATTTCAAGACATCTCCAGGCGCAATTTATGACATCGATTTTCTGTGCAGCTTCCTCTTGGTCAAGCACGGAATCGGCGACAAGGCTGGCAACCTGCGGGACCGCGTCTGGCGATGCGCGGCTGCCGCACTACTGGAGAAGGCCGATGCCGCTGTACTCGATCACGCCGCGGAATTACTGCGAACCGTCGAGCACGTGGTCCGCCTGGTTGTGGGACGTGCGCGTAAGTGGCTGCCCGCCGCCGAGCATGCGCGGCAGGTGACGGAGAGACTGGCTGCCCAGATTCTGAATCGAGCGTTTCCACAAGGCTTGGAAGCCGAACTGGAGCAGAACTGTCGCGATGTCAGGAATATCTTTGAGCGACGATTGCCGACCGCACCTTAAGCTGCAACTGGCGCCGGCCGCCGGCTGCGCTGAATCAGCCAGACAATCAGCGCGACAAATCCGCCCAAGAGAACGAGCGGGACTAGAAATATCAGGATCATCCAGCCAGATCCTGCCAGGGAAGTAACGTCCCCTGCAATGGTCGCTGTCGGGTCGCGGCGAACGGTGCCAGCAACGGCCACTACATCGCCGGCCACTTGGACAGCGCGCTGCAGGCGAACATCGCCGGCCACGGCTGTAACCCCACCAGCAACTTGGACGCCCTGTTCCAGCACGACATTTCCAGCCACGGCGACAACCTCCCCGGCAGTTTGCCCGCGGACAAAAATAGAGCAGCCCACGCAGACAAGGTCGCCCGTCTTCTCGTTGGGCTGGACGACAATGTCACGGCCTACTTGGACACGATCGGCGCTGCCTTCCGCCAGTGCCACGGAGGAAAAGAGAGTTGCCACTGCCAGGACGTAGAACCCAATACGCAATAGTAGTCGGAACATACGCTTCTCCTGCCGCACGCGACGGTGCTTAGGTCATGTTACGCCAGCGATCAGCAATAAGTTCCATCGCAGGCTGAATGCAGAGAGTATAGGCCGCAAGACCACCGGAATTGTCAAAGGGACGGCAGTTCAGCCCTGCGGATTCACCGGAGATGCCTCGACTTTAGCGCGTAATTGCGGGCATCTCCAAATGCCGTCACGCCGATGTGGCCAATCGACACCCAGCGCTCCAGTGTGTGATGGCCTGAGCGGTGCAGCCAGTAGGAGACACTGACCGAAACAGCGGTTCCGGCGGCCTCCAGACTGCCGAATCCCGCCGAATTGTTGACTACGTCATCCGGAAGCAGGATTTCCTCCCGCCCGCGAGCTTGCATGTTACGCGTGGAAGCGTAATCCAGGCCCCGAGTCAGAGCGATTCCGGCGAACAGAAATATGTTGGTCCGGTCGCAGAAAACGTGTGGCGAGGGCGAGGGGGGCGAAGGTTGGACCGCCACAGTCCAGGATGGCGCAGCCCGTTCCGAGATTGGCAATTCAAGCGCGGCGGGGGAAGCTCTCGGGTGATCTGGACGGTCAGTCTCTTGAGCGGATGCAATACTCGGCAGCCAGCCTGCCGGCAGTATTGAAATGAGGACCAGGAGCTTAAGATTCCAAGCCAGCGAAGACGATCTCATCTCTTGATTGTAGCTGCGCGTTTTGTCTTCGGCACAGGCTCTTGACTCCGCAAGTAAGTTCTGAGCAGGCCGAGTAGAATCTGTTTGCAAGGAGGATGAGAAATATGACTGAGGCCTTGACGGAAGCCGACAATGGGCACTCCATCGAACTCCACGTAGGTGATCAGTTCAGCCTTTCGCTCCGAGAAAGTCGGATGGGAGGGTACCGTTGGACCCTGGTAGAGAACGGTGAACCTGTACTGACGTCCCGTGAAGAAAAGGTGGAATCCCGTCCTTCCCGTGTGGGGGAGAAAAACATCCGAGCCTGGCGGTTCACGGCGGAAAAACCAGGCTCGGCAAGCATTCAGTTGCAACACCGGCGGCCTTGGGAGCAGGCTGGATCCGGAGACGACTTCTCGCTCAGCGTTACGGTCCTGTCCTAGTTCACCGGTTCCTGTGACTTCGCGCTGGCTAGTCGGCGGCAACAGCCGCTTCAGCCGCTTTCCCAGTAACCCCCCGAATCGTCCAGAAGTCGCTGGAGTACGAATGGTCGGTAAGGTACGCGTAGGGCATAGTGCAGTAACCAGCCATTCCCCACTCTGTGCCCCAGGAGTTACGAATGATGAATCGCTGTTGGCCGTCGTCGTAGCCCACGGCCATCACAGCGTGGCCGCCAATCTGCTGCTCGTTCGGCCCGGGCATGGGTACGATCCCGGTGCGTACGACCTCCGGTGACTCGAAGCTTTCATACACCGTGAAGCCGAAAACGAAGGGATAGCCAGACGCCAGGCAGCCTTTCATTTGGTTCAGGTTTTGCGTCACCCGATGGTATGCGACGACCTTGTTCGGCAGGGCGTCCGTGTACGCCCGCGCCGGAGGTTTTTGGGTGACCACAGTTAAATTGTCGGTGTAGGGCCATTCGGTCTCGCGGCAAACGCCCTGCTTGACCACCGACTTGATTCCGTCGCGGATTCGAGCCCCGCTGTCCTGGTTCGTAGTGCCTTCCGTTGCCCGCTCGTTGTAATAGATGAAGAGGCGCGAAGGCACCCATTCCTGCAATTTCAGATTCCCCTGTTCAAACTCAAATGCTCCCCCAATGGCGTTCGCAGTACAACTCCCCAATTGCTTCTGATCATAGACTGGTGGACATTGGGTTGTGAGATCTGCGCTGGCAGGGAGATTTTGCAGAACCGCTGCCGGGGCAGCAAATAGGAAATCGCGGGGATCCGGAATATCGGGAACCCAGCCAAATCTTTGGATTCTTCGTGGCATACGGTACTCCTTTCAAATTGTGAGATTGGCCTGTTATCCCCGAGGGAAGGGGGGATAGAGATCTTGCACGAACCAATGCTAGTCCCATATGACCGGACAAGCAAACCAGTCCAAGAATTGGACAGAAGCTCAGTTCCGCTTGCTCCGGGTTGGGTAGAGAGTCTGAAGAAAGGCCCGTCTCGAAAAGGATCTTCCGACATCCCACTCCTTCGTAACCCCCACATTTCTCGCAGTTGGCGAAGAACCTTTATAATTGGGGGTTTCCCCACAGCATGTTGGAGGATGTGTAATGTCGGCTTCTTACAACGGCGTTCCGGTACCCACGAACGGCGCGCGCATTGCCTACGAAAACGGGCGCTACCGGGTCCCGGACAATCCCGTCATCCCTTTTATCGAGGGCGACGGCACGGGTCGGGATATCTGGAAGGCGTCAGTGCGCGTGTTCGATGCTGCGGTCGAGAAGGCGTACCACGGCAAGCGGCGCGTAGCTTGGTATGAAGTATTCGCCGGCGAAAAGGCTTTTTCCAAGTTCAGGACTTGGATGCCGGACGATACCGTGAACGCTATCCGCGAGTTTCGCGTCGCCATCAAGGGTCCTCTCACTACCCCTGTGGGCGGCGGGATTCGTTCCCTGAATGTAGCCCTGCGCCAGACTCTCGATCTCTATGCCTGCGTGCGCCCAGTGAAGTACTACAAAGGCACGCCATCTCCGGTCAAGAATCCCGAGCGCATGAATGTGGTGATCTACCGCGAGAATACCGAAGACGTCTACGCCGGGATCGAGTGGGAGGAGGGCACGCCCGAGGCGGCCAAGTTGATCGAGTTCCTCAACAAAGACATGCTCAAGGGAGGCAAAAAGCAAGTCCGGCTGGATTCTGGCGTCGGAATCAAACCGATGTCCGTCAGCGGTACCAAGCGCCTGGTGCGGATGGCAATTCAGTTTGCGTTGGACAGCGGCCGCAAGAGCGTGACCCTGGTCCACAAAGGCAACATCCAGAAGTTTACCGAGGGTGCTTTCCGTAAGTGGGGTTACGAGCTTGCCACGCAGGAATTCCGCGACAAAGTAATCACCGAACGCGAGAGCTGGATCGTCGACAACAAAGACGAGAATCCCAACATCACTGCGGAGGAGAACGCCAACTTGGTTGAACCCGGCCTGGAATTTGGCAACGAGGAATTCCGGCAATCGGTTTACCAGGAAGTGCGGGATGTTCTAAGTGCCATCTACGCCACCCACGGCAAAGGCGCCTGGAAGAAAAAGCTGATGATCAATGATCGCATTGCCGACTCGATCTTCCAGCAAATCGTCACCCGGGCAGACGAATATTCGGTGCTGGCTACACCGAATCTCAACGGCGACTACATCTCCGATGCCTGCGCCGCGCAAGTGGGCGGACTCGGCATCGCCCCCGGCGCCAATATCGGCGACGGTTACGCCGTATTTGAGGCTACTCATGGTACGGCCCCGAAATACGCCGACAAAGACGTCATCAATCCTGGCTCGGTGATTCTCTCCGGCGTAATGATGTTTCGCTTTCTGGGATGGAACGAGGCGGCCAATCTGATCGAGCACAGCATCGAGCGCACCATCGAACAGAAAAAAGTCACATATGACTTCGAGCGGCTCATGCAAGGCGCCACCAAAGTGACGACTAGCCAATTTGCCGACCACATCATACAGAACATGGCGGCAGCGGCGATGACGGCCGCGGATTGAGATTTGAATTACTGCGCAAGCGCAGATGCAAAGTCCAGCAAAAGGGCATGGGTTTCCTTTGTGATACTTCGTGCCCTTTGTGGCTAACGCTTTTATGTTTCTCATCAGAAAGGACTGTTCATGCGTAAGAAAGTCACTATCGTAGGCTCGGGCAATGTGGGCGCCACCGCGGCTCACTGGATCGCGTCCAAGGAGCTGGCCGACGTAGTTCTGATCGACATCGTCGAAGGCGTACCGCAGGGCAAGGGACTCGACCTTCTCGAAGCCATGCCAATCGAAAAGCGCGACGCCCATGTGATCGGAACCCAGGAGTACGCCGACACCGCCGACTCCGACATCGTCGTGATCACCGCTGGCATCCCGCGCAAACCCGGCATGAGCCGCGACGACCTGCTGCACACCAACCACAAAATCATGAAGGACGTGGTCGCCAAGGCGGTGCACTATTCGCCCAATTGCATTCTGATTATTGTGTCGAATCCGCTGGATGCGATGGCTCAGGCCGCGTACAAGATGAGCGGCTTTTCCCGCGAACGCGTAATCGGGATGGCGGGCGTGCTGGATTCTTCCCGCTTCCGGACATTCATCGGAGAAGAACTGAAAGTCAGCGTGGAGAATGTGACCGCGTTCGTATTGGGCGGGCACGGCGACACGATGGTTCCGCTGCCGCGATATTCGACCGTGGCTGGAATCCCGATTACTGAGCTCATGGACGCGCATACGATTGACCGCTTGGTCCAGCGTACCCGTGATGGCGGCGCGGAGATTGTGAAATATCTCAAGACAGGAAGCGCCT
>Ga0187818_10000832_pt1 | contig 11757 bp, 8 predicted proteins | sample NC_wetland_sal_i_14_FD_130581 | JGI IMG/M metagenome (GOLD analysis project Ga0187818, IMG submission 130581) | Wetland sediment microbial communities from Neuse River Estuary, North Carolina, USA - SO4_3 | ecosystem: Environmental > Aquatic > Freshwater > Wetlands > Sediment | place: USA: North...
CTGGCCCAACAGCTCGTCAGCGAAAGGCAAATCCTCGCGCTCACCGGGCTCATTGACGATGTCAATGACCCGGCAAACGCACCGAAGGTGACGCGGCTCCTCGAAAATTTTGTCGCGGGCACGCCCAATGTCCTCTACGTCACAGCCGTGGGAACCGACGCCAAAGGCAGCGGCGCCGGTGACTTCCGCGCTGACCAGGACCCATTTGTCGGGAACGCGCTGCAGCGCGCCTTCATGAGCACCGAGCAATTGCTGGAATCGCACAGCGATCCGCTGGCGCTGGACCCCGGCAATCGGCCAGCATTCGTCATGGCCGTGCCGCTTGAAGTGAACGGCCGCTTTTCAGGAATGCTGGCCGCCGTCGTGTCACTGGAAGGAATCCTTAACCAGCTAAAGGAAGCAAGCGCCCACGACCGCACCGTTTTCATTGTGGATCACGCCGGCCACATCGTCGCGCATCCGGACAGCAAGAATTTTTTCCCCGGGACGGATTTCTCCGCGCTCTCCCCGCTGGTGGCAAAGATCCGCGATCTGCCTCCTGATTTCCGCGACACGGAGACCATGCGCTTCACACTCAAGCAAGACAATCACGATGTTCCCATGATGGGCGCTTACAGCACCTTGCCGGAATTGAACTGGGCGGTCATTTCCCAGCGCAGCCTGGAAAAAGCGCGCGAAGACGCCGGCGTCAACGAACTCAACAAGCAGGCGCTCTCCTTCGTGCTCGTGGTCAGCTTCGCTGCGCTGATTCTTGGATACCTCTTCGCGGTCGCCATCAGCACGCCCATTCGCAGCCTTGCCCAGTCCACTCGCGCCATCAGTCGCGGAGAATTTCACGAGCGCACGCCGGTCCGCGGCGCCGCGGAAATCAGCGAACTCGCCGAAACTTTCAACAAGATGGCCGACGACATCGAACAGTACATTGAGCGGCTCAAGCAGGCCGCGCGCGAAAACCGCGAACTCTTCCTGGGCTCCATCCGCATGTTGGCCGCGGCCATCGACGAAAAAGATCCCTACACGCGGGGCCATTCCGACCGCGTCGCGAAATATTCGCTGATCATCGGCCGCGAGCTGAACCTCACCGAAGAGGAACTCGACCGCCTCCGCATCTCCGCGCTTCTCCACGACGTCGGCAAGATTGGCGTGGACGACCGCGTTCTCAAGAAACCCGGCGCGCTCACCGACGAAGAATTTGAATTGATGAAGCAGCACCCAAGCAAAGGCGCAAACATCATGCGCCCCGTACCGCAGCTCGCCGACATGTTGCCCGGCATCGAGCTCCACCACGAACACGTGGACGGCCGCGGCTATCCATATGGTCTGCGCGGCGATCAGATTCCCCTGATGGCGCGGATCATCGCCGTCGCAGACACGCTCGACGCCATGACCACAAACCGCCCGTATCAGACGGCGATGGACGTGGAATTCGCGTTGTCGAGGATTCGGACCCTTTCCGGATCTAAGTTTGATTCCATCATTGTGGACGCCCTCGAGATCGCCGTCCAAGGCGGAAAACTCAAGCTCAAGGCCACGCTCGTCTCCGTCTGAACTTCGCTTCTTGCATTTCGGGTTATCGCAGCGCCAGTGAAGCCCGCGTTCAAATTCACCGATGTCAATCTGTTACAATTGCCAATTCGGCGGCTTGCGCCGAATCAAACCGATGCTGTCCATCTTTGGCAAAGGCAATTCCGGCGAGGAAAATTCGAGCGGCTCGCTCTTCGACCGCCTCAAGGAATCCGTCAGCAAGACGCGCTCGCAGATTGCCGCGCGTGTCGAAGGCCTGTTCACCAGCGGCAAGAAGATCGACCCGGCCGTTCTCAAGCAACTCGAGAACGCGCTTCTCGCTGCTGACATCGGCGTGCGCACGACCCGCGAAGTGCTCGACGCCGTCCGCGAGAAAGTGGATCGCCACGCGCTCTCCGACGCGGGTGAGCTCAAGAACGAACTCAAGCGCCAGCTCCTCGCGCGATTGACTATTTTCCCGGGCGCGGGAAACGGCGCATCCGCAGAATCCGTGGCGATTGAGTCCGCGGCTCCGCCAACCGCTACGGCCGGCGACGCAACTACTCGCGTCATCTTCATGGTCGGCGTCAATGGTGTCGGCAAGACAACGACCATGGGTAAGCTTGCCCATCGCTTGCGCCAGGAAGGTCATACTGTCCTGCTTTGCGCGGCGGATACATTCCGTGCTGCGGCGATCGAGCAACTTGAAATCTGGGCCAAGCGCGCGGGCGTCGAGATCGTCAAGCAGAAGCCCGGCGCGGACCCTGCCGCCGTTGTTTATGACGCCGTGGCCGCCGCGCGCGCCCGCGGCACCGAGGCCGTCATCGTGGACACCGCCGGCCGCCTGCACACGAAATCCAATTTGATGGCTGAGCTTGACAAAATGAAGCGCACCGCGGCAAAAGTAATCCCCGGTGCCCCGCACGAAATCCTACTCGTCATGGACGCGACCACCGGACAAAACGGCCTTGTCCAGGCGCGTGAATTTACCGGCGCCGTTGGCGTCACCGGCATCGTTCTTGCAAAACTCGACGGCACGGCCAAGGGCGGCATCGTCGTCGCTATCACTCGCGAGCTCGGCCTGCCCGTGCGCTTTGTCGGCGTCGGCGAAAAAATGGAAGACCTGGTTCCATTCGATGCCGAATCCTTTGTAAACTCACTTTTCGATTGAGCCAGCCATGGCCGCTCCCGCGCGCACGAAACACACAAGCAACGATGATCGCTGGATGGATCGCGCCCTCGCTCTCGCGCGGCGCGGCGAAGCGCTCACAAGCCCCAACCCGATGGTCGGCGCTGTGCTCGTACGCAATGGCCGCGTCGTCGGCGAGGGGTATCACACCTATGACCGGCTGAAGCACGCCGAAATTGTCGCGCTTGAATCCGCGGGACGCCGCGCGCGCGGCGCAACGCTGTATATAAACTTTGAGCCCTGCTGCCATCGCGGACGCACGGCCCCTTGCACGGACGCCATTATCGCCGCAGGCGTTCGCCGCGTGGTCGCGGCAATGCGCGATCCGAATCCAAAGATCGCGGGTCGCGGCTTCGGAAAGCTGCGCGCCGCGGGTATCAAGTTTGAAGTCGGTTTGCGCGAATCTGAAGCCAAGCGCTTGAACGAAGCCTTCGCGCGATGGATTACCTCGCTCCGTCCATTCGTCACTTTGAAAACGGCCATGACGCTCGACGGCGCCATTGCCTGGCCTCCTGCCAAACGCGCTCCAGGCCGCCGTTGGATCACCTCGCCCCAATCCCGGAAAGAGGTGCAGCATTTGCGCCACGCCTCCGACGCCGTCCTCACAGGTATTGGCACAATTCTCGCCGATGACCCGCTTCTCACGGATCGCACCGGCCGCCCGCGTCGCCGTCCCCTGCTTCGTGTCGTACTCGATTCGCTCTTGCGACTCCCGCCTGATTCCAAGTTTGCGAAATCCGCAAGAGGCGACGTCCTGGTTTTCACGTCACGAAAGACGATTGAGCCGAGGGCCGACGCGCTGCGCAAAATGGGAATGGAAATCGTTCGCGTGCGGCAAGAAGGTGACGTCCTCGATTGGGACGCCGTACTCCATCAACTCGGCAAACGGGATATCCTGAGCGTTGTCATCGAAGCGGGCACGCGTGTGAATTCCTCCGCAGTAATAGTGCGCGCCGTGGATAAGCTCGTAGCCTTTATCAACAAGAGGACGGCCGGTCTGGGCGGCAAGCCATGGGCAACGCGACGCGCGGCCAGACGTATGAAAAACCTTCGGGATGTGGAAATACGCCGCGTCGGTTCGGATGAATGCTACACGGGGTACTTTCGCGATGTTTACGGGAATCATTGAACACACCGGAGTCTTCGAATCGCTCGACAAAGGCGATGCGGGTGGCCGCCTGCGCGTGCGCGCACCGGAAATCGCCGGTGCGCTCGCCGTCTCTGGAAGTATTGCCGTAAACGGCTGTTGCCTCACCGTTGTGGAGCGCAACGCGGAATCCTTTGCCGCCGATCTTTCGCCCGAAACGCTTCAACGCACGGCCTTTAGTGAGATGAAGCCCGGCGTGCGCGTCAATCTCGAACGGCCGCTCACCGCGGGCAAGGAACTCGGAGGCCATTTCGTTCAGGGACACGTGGACGGCGTGGGCCGCGTCGCAAGGCTTTCCATGATTGGCGCGTCCCGCATTGCGGCGGAAGGCGCGAACTGGTGGCTCGACGTGCGCGTTCCCGGCGAACTCGCCGCGTACGTCGCCGAAAAAGGCTCCATCTCCGTGGATGGCATCAGCCTGACCGTCGCTTCCTGGCGCGACGGCATCGCCGGTTTCGCGATTATTCCGTTCACTTACGCTCACACAAACTTGCGGGGACTCTCCGCGGGCGATCCCATGAATCTCGAAGCCGACATTCTCGCCAAATATGTCGAACGGCTGCTCGACGCGCGCCGCGCGAATTCGGTCTCTCGCCTTACGATTGAGCGCCTCGTCGAAGAAGGTTTCTAGTCATGCCGACACACGCTGCTTCGCCCTTGCTCCGCGGTAGTAGAGCAAGAGTCCAATGACAACAAATCCGGCCGTCCCGCCGATCAGCTGAGCTTCAAAAGAAATCTTGTTTGTAACCTCGGCGGGGGGAATAAATGAAAGTCCGATCCCAATCAAGACACACACAAATCCCAGGCCTCCGACAATCCAAGCTCCAAATTTTCCCCCGGGAATAAGGACTGCTTCTTTGTGTGACGCCCGATCCTGGCGATACGCGAGCTTGATCACAGCAGCGTACATGTAAACGAACGGAATGAAGTAAAGAATGATTGCTGCGTCCACAAAGAACTGGTAAACGCCGTTAACTGCTTGGCTGACCTGAACTAGCAACAGGAGAGCGCCAGATATTCCTGCTTGGACCAATATCGCAATATACGGCGTTTTCCACCGCGGATGGATCTTTCCAAATGCCGCGGGCAGATAATGGTCAATGCCGACGACGAACGGGACGCGCGCCACGCCCGCGACCGTTGAGCCGACGCCGCCTGCGTTGCCGATCGTTACCAGCACGGCCGCCAACATGCCCACCGCCGCCACGCGCAGGGCCGTCGAGCCGAATCCGATCGCCTGAAATACGCCGCTCTTGGGGTCCACTGTGGCTGCCGGCACGATCGCCAACACAGCAATCGTCCCCGCGATGTAGATCGCCGCGATCAGCACACCGGAGCCAAGAATCGCGCGTGGAAACGTTCGCCTCGGGTTGTGGACCTCTTCACTCATCGCGGACACGAGTTCGAGCCCTGTGAACGCGAACGCAATCTGCGACCAGAAATTCACCGTGCCCAGATTCCAGTGCGGAAGCATCGCGCCCCACGAAAAGTGTGTCGCCGATCCTCGCGCGTGCCAGAGGATTACCGCAACCGCGACAAGAATCATCAGCGGGATGTAAGTCGCCACTCCGCCCGCATTCTGCAGCCACTTGCCGATGTTGAGCCCGATGATGTTCAGCCCTACGGCAACAATCAGAAGTGCGAAGGACCCGGTCAATAAAAACGTCCGGTTCTGCGCGAGCCACGCCGTTCCCGTGCCGCCAACGTATGCGCCCATCGCCGCGCTCGCGAGCAAGAGCCCCGGAAAATAAAAAAAAGTGTAAATCCAATACGTCCAGCCGGCGATGAATCCATGGAAATCCCCGAAGGCTTCCTTCGACCAGACGTAAAGTCCGCCTTCGTGCGGGAACCTCGTCGAAAGCTCCGTGACCACCAGCGCCGACGGCACAAAAAAGATCACTGCTGCAATCACCCACAGGCTGATGGACGATTGCCCGTTGTGCGCTGCGGCGGCTATCCATCGTGGCCCGAGCACCGTGGCGATGTTGAAAAGCAGCACGTCCCAGAAACCCATGACGCGCCGGAGATGCGGAGCGGTTTGCGGACCGGAAGGATTCGCCGCGCTCACGGCGCTACGCCTGTCTCATGCCTGGCGGCACGCGGCGCATCAAACCGTGACATCCAGCGCGGGAATCAGTTCGTCCTGCATTCGGAAATTGCGGAGAAACGGGTCCGGGCTTCCCTCAAAGTCTTTCCAGGGCCCGAAAAACGAGACGCGCCCTTCCTGCAAGAAAATAATGGAGTCGGCCAGTTTTTTCGCCAGGTGCGTATCGTGAGTCACCACGACCGAAGTCTTATGAAATTTTTCCTTTAGCTTCAAGATGAGGTCGCCGGTGTGCGTGGCCATCAGCGGGTCCACCATCGTCGTCGGCTCATCGTAAAGAATCGCTTCCGGGTCCTGCGCAAGCGCGCGCGCGATTGCCACGTTGCGCTTCATCCCTGTGCTTAGTTCCGATGGCAAGCGGCCGAGTTGATCCGCCACTTCCAGCATTTCCGCAAGTTCCCGCACGCGCGCGTCAACCTCTTCGGCCGGCATGCCATCGCGTTCATTCAATGGGAAGGCAATATTCTCGCCGACCGTCAGAGAATCAAACAAGGCGCCCGACTGAAACACCATCGTAACGCGCCGGCGAATTTCCGCGAGACGCCGTTCATCCCAGCCCACAATGTCTTGGCCTGCGATCAGCACGCGCCCCTCGTCAGGCTGCAGGAATCCGAGCATATGCTTCAGCGTGACCGATTTCCCGACGCCGCTTTTCCCCATGATTACCGCGGTCTGCCCGCGCTCGACGTGGAAGCTCACGTTATCGAGCACAAGGTGATCGTCAAACGCCTTCGTCACGCCGTCGAATACGATGTACTGCTCGTCCAAGGAGTTGGCTCCTCGCGAATATGGAAGCGCGCCGCTCTATTTTGTGCGACTCCCGCTCCGGAATCAATTCATACCTAAGGAGATTTACTCATCCGATGCCACATGGTCGGGCCGATGAATCCCCAGCTCGCGCAGTTTTTCTTGCAGGCTCTGCCGGTGTAATCCAATCGCCGCCGCCGTGCGCGACACGTTCCATTTGTGCAGCTCGAGTTGTCTCGTGATGTATGCGACCTCGAACTTGCGTTTTGCCTCGCGGATATCCGGCTCCGAAAGCGGCATTTCATCGCCCCCGGGCTTGCCTGCGCGCACTGGGCCGGGCGCGCCTCCGAGGATCTCGCCGGGCAAATCCGCCTCCGAAATCTCGTCGCCGTGCGCAAAGATCACGCTTCTTTCGAGAGCATTCTTCAACTCGCGCACATTGCCCGGCCAATCGTATCGCCCGATAGCCTGCATCGCCTCGCGGCTCAGCCGCTTCGTTCGGCCTTCGCGCGATCCATGCAATTTCAAAAACGCCTCGGCCAGCATGGGGATATCTTCTTTGCGCGCCCGCAACGGCGGCGCTTCGAGCGTCACGACGCGCAGCCGGTAGTAAAGATCTTCACGGAATCGCCCGGCGCCGACTTCAGAAGGCAGGTCCCTATGTGTCGCACTGATCACTCGCACATCCACAGGAATCGGCTGCGTTCCGCCCAATCGCTCGATGACGCGGCTCTCCAGCGCCCGCAACACCTTGGCCTGCGTGACGGGATTCATATCGCCGATCTCATCCAGAAAAATCGTGCCGCCCGAAGCCAGCTCGAATTTGCCTTTCTTCTGCTGGGCCGCGCCTGTGAACGCGCCCTTCTCGTATCCAAAAAGCTCGGACTCGATCAGGTTTTCAGGGAGCGCCGCGCAGTTCACGGCAACAAATGGCCCGGCTGCGCGCGGCGAGCGCGCGTGAATTTCCTGCGCCAGCAAATCCTTCCCCGTCCCGCTCTCTCCGAAAATGAGCACCGTCGCGTCGGTCTCCGCCACGCGCGCCGCCATCTCGAAAAGCCGCCGCATCTCCGGCGTCGAGCCGAGCATCGGGCCGAATTGCCCTTCGGTCACAAGCCGCTCGCGCATGAGCTTGTTCTCCTGCTCGAGCGTTGCCAGTCGCACCAAATTGCCGACTCGCTTTCGCAGCTCCTCGACATCGAAGCCCTTGACGAGGTAGTCGGCCGCGCCGAGCTTCAGCGCCTCGACCGCCGTGCGCGCCGTATCCAGTGCGGACACAATGATCACCGGCTGTTCGTGTCCCTTCTCTCGCATCCAGCGCAGCAAAGCCAATCCGTCCTCATCCTTCATGACGAGGTCGAGCAATACCAGCGCCGGCCGCTCCTGCGGAAATGCTTCGCGCGCCGCCGCAACGCTGTCGGCCTCCGCGATGCGGTACGAGTGTTCGAGCGCTCGGCGCAGCGCGTATCGCGCGGCGGGTTCGTCGTCCACAATTAGGATCGTTTTTGCGGGCATTGTCATCTCCCTTGCGCCAACGGCAGCCGCACAATGAATCGCGCGCCGCGGCCATTCGCGGCCGGGCTTTCGCACGTCACTGTCCCGCCGAATTCGGTTGCCCGGCGCTCGACAATCGCGAGGCCAAGGCCCGTGCCGCTCGGCTTTGTCGTAAAGAACGGCTGAAAGAGCCGCGCACGGTTTTCGGGCGAGACGCCCGGTCCATCGTCCGTTACTTCGATCCGCAACTCGGATCCTTCGCGCATCAATCGCACGGAAACCGCGCCATTCTCCGGCATCGCTTCAATGGCGTTTACCACCAGGTTGGACAAAATGTCCGCCAGCGCTTCTTCGGATCCCCGCACCGCCGCGCCGCACGACTCATCGCGCAGCTCAAGCTGTCCGTGCCTCCGTTCCGCTTCGTGCCTCAACAGCGCGACCGCCTGCTCGGCAACCATGCCAGCCTCAACCCACTCTGGGGCCGACCCCGCGCGCACCGTGGGCCGCGCATACCGCAGCAACTGCGTCAGCTTATTGCTCAGCCGGTCCAATTCGCCGAGGACCATCGCCACATCTTTCCGCGCCGCGGGCGGCAGGTGTTTATTCTCGAGCTGCACCTGCAACACGGTCTTCATCGAGCCGAGCGGGTTCTTCAGGTTGTGCGAGATGCTCGCCGTCATCTGCCCGACAAGCGCCATCCGCTCCCGCTCCGCCAGTTCCCGTTCCAGCGCTAGCTTCTGCTCGATTGTGCGGCACAGCTCAACGATTGCAGGCAATTGCTCGGCGAGTATTTCAAGCGCCGCCATGGTCTCGCCGGAAATCGCGGATCCGATTGGAATGACTTCCAGCTCACCTATTTCCGAAACGGACTTGTCCTTCTTCATCGGCTTGCCAAGCAGCAACCGTACTGGCTGGCCCGCCCATGAAGGCGGCAGCTTCGCGGGGGGACCCGCCGACGATCCATTCAGCCCATCATCCCTCAAATGGATTCGGACTTCCTGAAGTCCAAATTCCTGGCGAACCCATTCTTCTGCAGATTTCAACAATTGGCCCAGATCGCCGGACTGCGCCTCCTTCTGCAATCCAGCTCCAAGCCGCTGAACTATTTCCACCTGGTCTCGAAAAGTTCTGCGCAACACTCGATTGGCTACTCGTTGAATAGGCTCGAAGACCCCGACAAGCACAAATAGCAAGATGGCCCATGTCGCTTCCGGTGGCAACACCGGCTCAAGCCACACGCTCGCCTTTCGCACAACGCTTAAGTAAAGCAGCGCAAGAAACGCTCCCGAGACAGCGTACATAAGGTTTCTCTGGGAACTGAATCCAAGAAAATTATGACGAACTGCGGCGTAAACCAGGATGGCGCTCGGTAGAATCCAATAATAAACAGAGATTAAGATTAACCACTGTCGGAAGGGTGATGGCGGCGGATTGATGAAGCCAACCATTCCCGGTATCGAAAGTCCAACATACAGAACGACCAAAGCAATCACACTGAAGTACGCAGACAAAAACTTGTACTGACGGCGCGACGCTATATCTTTTGTGCCCTGGGAAAAACTGAATTGATAAGCAGCGCACAATCCCAAAGTAAGCGCCAGCCAAACATAAAAACCTGCGTCAAAAATATCTTCCGATTCAGGAACGCCTGCCATCGGATAGCGCGTCAGCCGGAATATGATCCTGGAAACAAAAAATGCAGATACGATGTAGGAACAAACTGTGAGCGCGGCGAGCCACCATTTGCCGGTCCTACCGGGACGCGTTTTCCGGTATGCCTGATGCGCGTGAACTAGGAGGCTCGGAAGGAGCGCCGCGCTCACGGCGATAAGCAGATCGGCGAACAAAACCGTCGAGACTGGAATTTCAGCTCGATAGTAGAGAAAAATGTGCGTCCGAAGCAGAATGCCCGAGTAGTAGAGAAAGAGTCCCAGGGCAAGAAAGAACAATACGCGCTCAAAATTTCGCCTGCGTCTGTAGCCGACGATGAGGATCAACATGAACAGATTCAGCAGTGTTCCCGCAGTAGGCAAGACAAGTGAAATGTAGCGCGATAGACTCATTACAATGAACGACTCGGCAGAAATCTAAGCACTTCAGTAATCGCAATTCAAGAGCCAAGTGGAGGAATATTCTGACGGCTCCTAACCTATTCCATTTACAACACTTATGGCAGTCCATGGGCACTGATAGTCAGACATGAGTCTAATTCACTCAACTTCACTCCCAACATTTCCCTTGACATGCTACCCCCTCCTGACTATATTAGCAGTCGCGTCCGAGGAGTGCTAACTGCGATTCTCGGGCGCGCTAAGCTCTGGAACAAACAATTCCGATCTACGTGATGGAGGAAATGCAACGATGGCGGTAAATATCACTCCCTTGCACGACCGCGTTCTGGTCAAGCGGATTGAAGAGAAGGAATCCGTAAGGGGAGGCATCATCATCCCCGATACGGCTAAGGAAAAGCCGCAGGAAGGCGAAGTCGTGGCTGTCGGCGCGGGCAAAATCGAGAAGGGCCAGCGCGTTCCTCTCGATGTCAAGGCCGGCGACCGCATCCTGTTCGGCAAATACAGCGGCAGCGAAATCAAGATCGAAGAGCAAGAATACCTCATCCTTCGCGAGGACGAAATCCTGGCGAAGCTCAGCGGCGCGGCAAAGGCGGCAAAGAAGTAAGTCCACCAGCATAGCGCTCTGCATAGATTTTCCAATTCCTGAGGAGGAAGAAGTCTCATGGCAAAGCAGATTGTTACTGGCGAAAACTCCCGGCAGGCCATCCTGCGCGGAGTGAACGCACTGGCGGACGCCGTCAAGATCACGCTCGGCCCCAGGGGCCGCAACGCCTTGATCGAGAAGAAGTTCGGCGCGCCGGTGATTACCAAGGACGGCGTGACCGTCGCGAAGGAAATCGAGCTGCAGGACCCGCTCGAAAACATGGGCGCGCAGATGGTGCGCGAGGTGGCGTCGAAAACCTCCGATGTGGCGGGCGACGGCACCACCACTGCGACCGTTTTGGCCCAGGCCATCTTTCGCGAAGGCGTCAAGACCGTCGCCGCGGGCGCCAGCCCCACGGCTCTCAAGCGCGGCATCGAGCGCGCCGTGGAAGTGGCTGTCGAGGAACTCAAGAAGCTCCACCGCGACGTCAAGGGCGACATGATCGCCCAAGTCGGCACGATTTCCGCAAACAATGACAAGCAAATCGGCAGCATCATCGCCGAAGCGATGAAGAAGGTCGGCAAGGACGGCGTGATCACCGTCGAGGAATCCCGCACGATGGAAACCACGCTCGAGGTCGTCGAAGGCATGCAGTTCGACCGTGGCTACCTCTCCCCCTACTTTGTCACCGACCCCGAGCGGATGGAATGCAACCTCGAGGATCCCTACATCCTCATCCACGAAAAGAAAATCAGCTCCATGAAGGACCTTTTGCCTCTACTCGAGCAGGTCGCCCGCTCCAGCAAGCCTCTGCTGATCGTCGCCGAGGACGTCGAAGGCGAAGCGCTGGCAACACTGGTCGTCAATAAGCTCCGCGGCACGCTGCAGTGTGCTGCCGTCAAGGCCCCGGGCTTCGGGGAC
>Ga0187818_10000833_pt1 | contig 11744 bp, 11 predicted proteins | sample NC_wetland_sal_i_14_FD_130581 | JGI IMG/M metagenome (GOLD analysis project Ga0187818, IMG submission 130581) | Wetland sediment microbial communities from Neuse River Estuary, North Carolina, USA - SO4_3 | ecosystem: Environmental > Aquatic > Freshwater > Wetlands > Sediment | place: USA...
AGGCGGGCGCGCACCAGCGACAGCGGCAGGTATTGATCGAGCCGGTTCTCCCCGCCGATATCGCCCATCGGCATGACCTCGATGATGACGAGGTAGAAGCCCTGATCGCCCGCCCAGGCGACGAGATCGTCGAGCTCCTCCTCGTTGACCCCGCGCAATGCCACCGTGTTGATCTTGACAGCGAGCCCGGCCTCTTTGGCGGCCTTGAGCCCATCGAGCACCTGGTCGAGCCGGCCGCGCCGGGTAATCTCGGCGAATTTGCCGGGATCGAGTGTGTCGACCGAGACATTGACCCGGCGCACGCCGCATCGGCGCAGCTCCTCGGCATAGCGGGCAAGCTGGCTGCCATTGGTGGTCAGCGTCAATTCGTCGAGCGCGCCGGCCCGGATGTGGCGCCCCAATGCGCGGAACAGGGTCATGATGTCGCGCCGCACCAGCGGTTCGCCGCCGGTCAGGCGCAATTTCCTGACCCCGTGGCGGACAAAGGCGCTGCACACCCGATCGAGCTCTTCGAGCGTCAACAGCTCGGATTTCGGCAGGAAATTCATCTCTTCCGCCATGCAATAGACACAGCGGAAATCGCAGCGGTCGGTAACCGACACGCGCAGATAGGTGATGGTGCGTCCGAACGGGTCGATCATGGTGGAATTATATAAGACCGCATCGCCCCGCTGTCGCCCCCGATGTTGTCATGGCTATTCGGCGCCGCGCGGCGGCTCCCCCGGCTCCGGCGGGAACCAATCGCCCAGGATCTGGTCTTCTGTATAAGACAGCAAATCGAGGTCGGACTTCGCTCTCAGGTGCTCTCGACCGGAGCTAGGAAGCTCGCCATGATCCACAAGGTCTGCAATGGCATCTTTAGCGCCCCGCTTGGTTTGAACTCGGATGATCGCTTGGAGATCACCCCTGAGGCTCGGACTGTCTTCCAAGAGATCCTCGATTCCGGCCCGCTGATGCCGGATCGACGCACGCCATCCCGGGCGCGGCTCGGGCGAGCGTGATTGTTCTAGCTTGACTAGGTGTTTGACGATCTCGCGGATCCGGCTGCCGAGCTCCCGCCTTACGGACTTGCCCAAATCCTCAATCTCCTCAGCCAAGTGCTCCCAGTCCAGCAGCTGATTCGAACCAGTGCGCGCGGTTGCGCGCAACGCTTCGGCTTGCTGTTTCGACCAGGCGACGAAATCGTCGTCGTAAAGCGTGCTGAGACCGGTCATACGCCCTCCACTAGAGGCGCCAAATACCAAACATTCGTTGTTGTCAACAAAGGAACACTCGTTCACGGCGCCGCCGGAATCATACACAACGCTGCCCGACGGCGCAAAACGCGCAACCTCGGGCAGCCAAGATCGCATCTGCCGCCTTGCACGCAAAGCCGGCGGTGCCCATCATCGCCATCATGAAGGAATTCGCGGTGCGGCCCGATCCCGACGACCCGCGCCTCACCCGCCGGGTCGCCGGGATCGACCAGGAGGGGAAGCCGATCGAGACCGCGGTCGTCACCGAGCGGCCGCTGACGCTGTTTCTGAACGGCCGCGAGATCGTCACGATGATGACGATCGGCGATCACCCCGACTACCTCGCGGTCGGCTATCTCCTCAACCAGAACATGCTGGGGCCGGCGGACCGGATCATCGCGGTCGATTACGACGATGAGATCGAGACCGTCGTCGTGCGCACCGACCGCGAGACCGATTTCGAAGACAAGCTGAAGAAGAAGACGCTGACTTCCGGTTGCGCCCAGGGCACGGTGTTCGGCGACCTGATGGAGAAATTCGACGAGGTGCGGCTCGATCCGCACGCGGTGCTGCGCACCTCCTGGCTCTACGCCCTGACCCGCAAGATCAACACCGCGCCGAGCCTTTATCTCGCCGCCGGCGCGATCCACGGCTGCGTCCTCTGCGAGGAGGACCGGGTGCTCCTCTACATGGAGGATGTCGGGCGGCACAACGCGGTCGACAAGATCGCCGGCTACATGCACCTCAACGGGATCTCGCCCGCGGGCAAGATCTTCTACACCACCGGGCGCCTGACCTCGGAGATGGTGATCAAGACGGTGCAGATGGCGATCCCGATCCTGATCTCGCGCTCCGGTTTCACCGCCTGGGGCGTGGAGCTGGCGCGCCAGGCCGGGCTGACCCTGATCGGGCGCGCCAAGGGGCGGCGCTTCGTCGCGCTCGCCGGGGCCGAACGGATCGTCTTCGACGGCGATCCGAAGAGCGTCGGCGACGAGCCTGCCCGGCTCGCTCGCAAGGCGAGCCTGGCAGAAGAGGTGGCCCCGGGCGAGGGGCAATGAACATCGTCGGGCTGCTGCTCGCCGGCGGGCAGTCGCGCCGCATGGGCGGCGGCGACAAGGCGCTGCGGTTGCTGGCCGGGCAAACCCTCCTCGACCGCGTCATCGACCGCATGCGGCCGCAGGTCGCCGCGCTTGTGCTCAACGCCAATGGCGATCCGGCGCGGTTCGCCCGGTTTGGCTTGCCGGTCGTCGCCGACAGCGTTGCCGATTTCGCCGGCCCTCTCGCCGGGGTTCTCGCCGGCCTCGATTGGACCGCGGCAAACCGGCCCGATTGCACGCTCGTCGTCAGCATCGCCACCGACGCGCCGTTTCTGCCCGCCGACCTCGTGGCCCGGCTGATCAAGGGCATGAATGCGCAAGGGGCCGCGCTCGCCTGCGCCGCCTCGGGCGGCCAGCCGCACCCGGTCATCGGATTGTGGCCGGTGCGGCTGCGCGACGAATTGCGCCACGCGTTGATCGCGGAGGGGATCCGCAAGGTTGACGTGTGGACCGCGCGCTACCCTTTAGCGACGGTGGCGTTTCCCGACGAGATCGGCGGGGTCGATCCATTCTTCAACGCCAATCGGCCGGAAGATCTCGACCGCGCGGCAGCGCTGCTGGCAGAGATGGCGCGCTGAATTCCCGCCATTGCCGGCGTTTTCGCATCATGCCAGCATGTCGCCATGCTTCGAGCGATCGATCTGCGCGTCGTCGAGCTGCTCGCCGCGCGATTGTGCCACGATCTGATCGGCCCGGTCTCGGCGATCAGCAACGGCGTCGAGCTCATGGCCGACGAGGGGGCCGAGTTTGACCGCGATGCTGTCGCGCTGGTCGGCGACAGCGCGAAGAAGGCCCTTCGCAATCTGCAATTCTACCGGTTCGCCTACGCCTTTGGCGGCGGTGGGCTGATCGGCCCGGCGCCCTATCTACTCGCGACCGAATTCTTCGCGCAGACCGCGATCCAATGCGATTATCGCGCCGAGGCGCGGGCATTATCGCTCGATCAGCAAAAGCTCGGCTGCGCGATGCTGGCCCTCGCCGGCGAGGGTCTGCCGCGGGGTGGGCGGCTGGTGCTGAGCGCCGGCCCGGCCGGGCCTGAGATCGAGGCAACCGGCGCAGGCCCCGGCCCCTCGCCGGAGATCCGTGCCGCGCTTGCCCTCGCCGTGCCGGCCGGGGAGCTGACCTCGCGCACGGTTGGCGGGTATCTCGCAGGATTGCTCGCCGCCAGGCTCGGCCGGCGCCTCGTGGTCGCAGATCGGCCCGGCGGGTTTCGGCTCGCCACCGCCGTTCCCCCGGCATGACCGGGCGGCGGCAGTGACGCCGCCACGATCATCCTATTTGTGAGTAACGTTTCAGGCGCTGTGCAGCTCGGGCGCCGTTTCGACCGGATCGCGCAGCACGTAGCCGCGGCCCCAAACGGTCTCGATGTAGTGCTCGCCGCCGGTCGCCGTCGCGAGCTTTTTGCGCAGCTTGCAGACAAAAACATCGATGATCTTCAGCTCCGGCTCGTCCATCCCGCCGTACAGGTGATTGAGGAACATCTCCTTGGTTAAGGTCGTCCCCTTGCGCAGGCTCAACAGTTCGAGGATGCCGTATTCCTTGGCGGTGAGGTGCAGCGGGTGGTCGTCGACCGTGACGAGGCGGCTGTCGATGTTGACCACCAGCTTGCCAGTGCGGATCGTCGATTCGGAGTGGCCTTTTGAGCGGCGAATGATCGCCTGGACCCGTGCAATCAGCTCGCGGCGATCGAACGGCTTGGTAAGGAAATCGTCAGCGCCAAAGCCCAGGCCCTTGATCTTGTGATCGAGTTCGCCGAGGCCTGACAGGATCAGGATCGGGGTGCGCACCCGGGCCGCGCGCAGCCTGCGCAACACTTCATAGCCGTCGATGTCGGGCAGCATCAGATCCAGGATGATGATGTCGTAATCGTAGATCTTGCCGATCTCCAGACCATCCTCGCCGAGGTCGGTGGTATCGCAGATGAAGCCTTCCCGCTTCAGCATAAGTTCGATGCTTTGAGCGGTGGCGGCGTCGTCCTCAACCAGCAAAACGCGCATCTGTATCCCTCCTCAGCGGCCACGCGCCGTCGTCGTTAACGAGTATTACCAAGGGCGGTTAAAGAATGCTTAGCCTGCTGACTGGCAAGGTCCGGTTGCGGCCGCATGAGACGTCTAGTTTAACCGGTTCTTAGCGCCATTGCGATAGCTCGAAGGCTTGCCGCCCCGGACAGGCACTCGGCGGCGAGCCTCGACCCAGCGCGCGCGGCCGGAATTGCCGAATGAATATCCTCGAGAATCGCATCACCCTCCATCGTCGGCATTGCGAGGAGCGGCGGCGTTATCTGGCTGAGCTCGAATCGCTGGCGCAACGACTGCGCGCGGATGGAAGCCGGCTGCAGGCCGAGATCGCGCGCGCCGTCGCATTGGGCAGCGCGGAATCCGCCGAGCCCCTGCTGCAACGCCGCGACAAGCTCGGGCGCTCGCTCGCTGCCATCGAAGGCCAGATCGCCGCGGCCGGCGATGCGCTCGCCGCGGCCGCGCGCGAGCTGCAGCGGCACGAACTCGCCGCCGCGCATCGCGCCGGCAATGGCGTTGCCACGGATGGGCGCCGCCGGCCGCGCTCCCCGCGCGCGCCTTTCACGGTCCCCGACCGCAACGGCTGACCGGCGCGCCGCCCCTCCCGCCCTTCTCGCGTGTGCGGCGGTTGCAATAACAGCGGCCCGGTTCCCTTCGCCGGCCTCGGCGACTAAGGTGGGTTCTCGACGATTTAGCGACTGCCCGCCGATGAGCCTGCCCGAAAAACCGTTTGCGCCCACCGCTGTCTGTCCGCTTGACGGGATCCGCGTCGTCGATTTGTCGCGGCTCGTCGCCGGCAACGCGGTTTCCTCGCAGCTCGCCGATTTCGGCGCCGAGGTCTTGAAAATCGAGGACCCCATCAAGGGCGACCCGCTGCGCGCCTGGCAGTCGAAGGGTGTCAGCGTCCATTGGAAGCTCTATGCCCGCAACAAAAAGAGCATCGCGCTGTCGCTGCGCGAGGCGAAGGGCCGTGAATTGCTGCTCGATCTGGCGGCGTCGAGCGAGGTGCTGATCGAGAATTTCCGCCCGGGCACGCTCGAGAAGATCGGTCTCGGGCCGGAGGTCCTGCACGCCCGCAACCCGCGCCTCGTCATCGTCCGCGTCTCGGGCTGGGGCCAGGATGGACCCTATCGCGACCGGCCGGGCTTCGGGACCCTGGTCGAGAGCATGTCGGGTTATGCCGCGCGCACCGGCTTTGCCGATCGCGAGCCGGTATTGCCGCCGACCGCGCTCGCCGACATGGTCGCCGGGCTCTATGGCGCCTTCGCGGTCATGGTTGCGCTGCGCCAGGTCGAGGTCGAGGGCGGCGCCGGGCAAGTCATTGACCTCCCATTGCTCGATCCGCTGTTCTCGTTCATCGCCACCGAGGCGCCGATCTACAACCTGACCGGCCAGATCCGCCCGCGCACTGGCAGCCGCTCGGAGACGACGAGCCCACGCAACGTGTTTCGCACCAAGGACGGCCGCTACATCGGCATCTCGGCCTCGATCCAGGCGATGGCCGAGCGGCTGTTCCGCGCGATCGGTCGCCCCGATATCATCGCCGACCCGCGGTTTCGCAACAACACCGACCGGGTGCGCAACGCCGCAGAGTGCGAGGCGCCGATCGTCGAATTCATCGCGGCGCGCACGCTCGAGGAAAACATGAGAGCCTTTGCCGCCGCCGAAGTGACCGCCGCGCCGGTCTACGACATCGACCAGTTTCTTGCCGACCCGCATGTGCTGGCGCGCGAGATCGTCGTCGACGTGCCGGACGAGGAGACCGGCCATCTGACCATGCACAACATCACCCCGCGCCTCAGCGAGACCCCCGGCCGTCTGCGCCGCCCGGCCCCGCGCCTCGGCGAACACACCGCCGAGATCCTCGGCCAATTCGGGATCGACCGCGGGACGCTGGAGAAGCTGGCGCGCGAGGGTGTCATCGGGCTTGGCAAGGGACAGCCATAGTGCGTCCTTCGAGACGGCCGCGTTGCGGCCTCCTCAGGATGAGGTAAGTCTTTAATGCCGCAAACAAATCTTCCTCATCCTGAGGAGCGCTGCGCAGCAGTGCGTCTCGAAGGACGCGAAGCAATACGAGCGAGGGAGAAATGACCAAGGACCTGCCGGTGTGGCGTTCGATGCTGTTCGTGCCGGTGACGCAGCGCCGCTTTGTCGAGGGGGCGGCGCGGCGTGGCGCCGATGCGATCATCCTCGACCTCGAGGACAGCGTCGCGCCGTCCGAGAAGGAGCGCGCGCGCACGCTGGTCCCCGAGGCGGCCAGGCTCGTGTCGGCCGGCGGCGCCGATGTCGTCGTCCGCCTCAACCGGCCGCTGCGCATGACCGTGCGCGACCTCGAAGCGGTGATCGGGCCGGGCATCCTGGCCGTCGCGCTGCCGAAGGCCGAAAGCGCCGAGCACGTCCAGCTCGTCGCCGAGATCATCGACGAATTGGAGTTGGAGCGCGGCATCCCGCTCGGCGCCACCAAGATGCTGGCGATGGTCGAGACCGCTTCGGCGTTCTTCCATATCGCCGAGATCGCCCGAGCGCATCCGCGCCTTGTCGCGCTCAACCTGGGAGCCGAGGATTTCGCGACCTCCGCCGGCATTCTGCCCGAGGCCGAAGCCCTGACCCTGCCGAAGCAGACCGCGGTCTTCGCCGCGCGGGCCGCCGGCATCATGCCGATGGGCTTTATCGGCTCGATCGCCGAGTTCCACGACCTCGACGCTTTCCGCGAGACGATCCGCCGCTCGCGCCGCTTTGGCTTTGTCGGCGCCAGCGTCATCCACCCGAGCCAGGTCGCGATCCTCAACGAGGAATTCCGCCCCAGCGCCGCCGAGATCGACCACGCCAGCCGGGTCGTCGCCGCCTATGAAAAGGCGTACGCCGAAGGCGTCGGCGCCGTCACCGTCGACGGCAAGATGATCGACGTGCCCGTAGTCGAGCGCGCCAAGCTCCTCCTCGCCCGCGAAGCCGCCATCGCCGCCCGCGAAGCAAAAAAGCGCGCCGCGGCCCGGTAGGGCGGAACAGCGCAGCGCATTCCGCCAAGTCGCGCACGCGGGGCGCTATCCGCTCTGATCGGAACCGTCATTCCCGCGAAAGCGGGAATCCAGGGGCACCGGCGGAATGCATTGCGCTTTTCCGCCCTACATTCGCCCGTCGATGACCGGGACCGACCCGGCCATCGACGAGGGACTCGCGGGCGGCTATTCCGCCGCCTGCTTGGCGGGGGTCAGCTCCCAGCGGTCCATCCCGAGCTCGATCGACTCGTCCCAGCCCTTCTGGCGCACGTCGAACTGCACCGCGTCGGGGCCGAGATACTTCAGGTTGACCGCATCGCTCGGCGGGCCCATCGGTTCGCGGGCGCGCGGCTCGCGGTGCTCCATCGGCACCTTCTGCACGCCGGCCGCCTTGAGCTGCTGCTCGGTCTTGACGATGTCGTCGACCTGGAAACCGATATGGTGGATGCCGCGCAGATCGGATGACTGCCCCGGGCCGAGTTTCGGCGCATCGCCCGTGCCGTATTTGAGGATCGCGAAATAGATGTAGCCGTCGCTCAGCCACACCCCCTTCTCGCCGGTGTCCGACGGCCGCCGGTAAAGCTCGGTCAGGCCGAACTGGGTCTTGTAGAATTCGGCAGTCTTCGCGGGATCGTCGGTCACTAGGGCGATATGCTTGATGCGGGCCATTCGCCACCTCCCTCGGTTGCACGCGCCTGGCAAAAATGCCGATATCGCTGTGTAGGCTGCCGCGCGGCGTAGCGTCAAGCGGCGATCATTGCAGCTTGTCGGAGGCCGCCGGCATCCGCTCGGTGATCTCGTTCAACAGGCGTTGCGCCTCCGCCCGCGCCTCGGGCGCGGCGGACGTGTTCCCGGCCATCGCGACGACCTTGCGGATCAGCTCGGGGGCATGCCCCTGGACGATGGCCGTCATCTTGTCGAGCAGCCGCTGCGCGGCGGCGCGCTCTTGCGACGGCAGCGCGCGGTCGGCCGCGATCGCTTCCAAGGTCGCGATGAAGCGCTGAAACAGCTCGGCAAATTCGGCGTCGGCCGGGGCGCCCTCGCCCGCCTTGAGGCGTTCGACCAGGCGGACCGCCTCGCGCCACCGCGGATCGTCGCTCACCCTCGCCCTCCCGGGATTGCCCGCCCCTATTGTGTAACCGCCTGCCTTCTCAGCGTCGATCCCTCGTTGAATGAGCCAGGGAAAATCGCCGTCGTCCTCGCGCCGAACCGCCGGTCTCGCTCGGTTGCCAAGGTTGCCGCCGACGCTTGCCGTCCCTATTTATACCAGCAATATTGTGATTCAAGATACATTGATGAAGGCAGCTGTGTCGATGTTTGCGCAAACAAGTTCCCTGCTCCCTGCGCAAAATTCCCTGCGCAGTGCGAAAAAATTCCCTGCTCGTGCACGCCAATTCGCGGTGAAATCGAGGCTGTCCAATGGCTTACCGGCATCGCCGCCAAAAAAATCCCTGCCAGCAGGGAATTTACCGGCGAACGCGCTTCGGTGGCGCGGCCAACCGCCCGTTTGCGCTCGGCCCTGTCGGGTCATTAAACTGGCTCCGGCTGTGCGAGGGGAGGAGACGAGATGAGCGACCAGGGCACGATGAACGGCGCGGAATGGCTGGCCCGGGCCTTGGCCGGGACCGGCATGAGCCATGTCTTCTTTGTCGAGTCGGTGATGCGCCGCACGCTGTTGCAGCTCGGCGATCTCGGGGTGAAGCCGATCCTCGCGCATTCCGAGAAGGCGGCGGCCTACATGGCCGACGGCTACGCGCGGGTCAGCGGGCGCCCGGGAGTGTGCATGGCGCAGTCGGTCGGCGCCGCCAATCTCGCCTCCGGGCTGCAGGATCCCTGGCTCGGCCGCAGCCCGGTCATCGCCCTGACCGGCCATAAGGAGCCCTCGTTCCAGCATCGCAATTCCTATCAGGAGATCGCCCACGCGCCGCTGTTCTCGGCGGTGACGAAGTTTTCGAGCCCGGTCTATTCGACGAGCGAATTGCCGCGCCTCTTGCGCCACGCCTGGCGCGCCGCGCTCGCCGACACGCCGCGCCCGACCCATCTCGATTTCAACGGGCTGCAGGGCGACGTGATCGAGCTTGGCCAGACCGCCGAGCCGCCGGTCATCGAGGCCGACGCGCGCCGCATCCCGGTGCACCGGCCGGTCGCCGACGAGCGCGACATCGCGCGCGCCGCGGAAATTCTCCTCGCCAGCCGCCGCCTCGCGATTGTCGCCGGCGACGGCGCCGCCGCTTCGGCGGCGGGCCCCGAGGTGCTCGCCCTCGCCGAGGCGCTCGCCGCGCCGGTCGCCACGACGCTCGGGGCGCGCGGCCTCATCCCGACCCGGCACCGCCTATCGGCCGGCGTCGCCGGCAGCTATTCCGCACCGCCCGCCAACCGCATCGTCTGCGGCGCCGATCTCGTGCTGTTCGTCGGCTGCGATACCGGAGACCAGGTGACGCTGAACTGGCGGGTCCCGGCAATCGACACGAAGATCGTGCAGATCGAAGCCGACCCCTTGGAGATCGGGCGCAGCTATCCGAACACGACGGGCGTCCTCGGCGACCCGAAGGCAACCCTCGCGCGTCTCAGCCAGGTGATCGGCCATCCGGTGCGCGACCAGGGATTTGCCGAGGAGGCGGCAAGGATCGTCGCCGATTGGCGCGCGAGCATGGCCCCGCTGGTCGAGAAGAACACCGCGCCGATCAGTGTCGAGCGGCTCTGCGCCGAGGTGACCCGCGCCCTGCCATCCGACGGCATCCTCGTCGCCGATACCGGCTATTCCGGGATCTGGACCGGGACGATGGTCGATTTGAACGGCGCCGGACAGGGTTATCAGCGCGCGGCGGGCTCGCTCGGCTGGTCCTTCCCAGCGTCGCTCGGGGCGACCTGCGCGGCCGGGAGGCGCAAGGTGGTGTGCTTCACCGGCGATGGCGGGTTCTACTATCACCTCGCCGAGTTGGAGACGGCCCGCCGCTGCAAGATCCCGGTCGCCGTCATCGTCAACAACAATTCCGGCTTTGGCCAGAACCTCACCGGGGTTCGCCGGATCTCGGGCAACCGGCCCGGCCGGGGCGAGGAGCTGATCCGCTTCGGGCCGACCGATTTTACCGCCGTGGCGCGCAGCTTTGGCGTGCGCGGCCTGCGCGTCGAGCAGCCGCAGGAGATTGCGCCGGCGCTGCAACAGGCGCTGGCCGCCGACGAGCCGGTCCTCGTCGATGTCGTCACCGATCTCGAGCCGCGCGCTCCGGAAGCCTGGGCGCCGCCACGGGACGCGTCCGCGGGCTGAAGGCCCATGGCACGGCGCGGGGGCGCGCTACACGCGCGCCGCCGCGCGCATAAACGTCGCAAAAACGGTCTGATGCTTATCCCGAGGCTCGGGTTGGGGCTGACGCTGGTCCCGATGATGGTGATGTCTCGCTTCGGGAGGCATTTTGTCGGCGATTTTTTGAGTTGAGATCGGTGCAGGGGCTGGAGCCTCTAACACGATCGCCGGTTTCGCGTGCTTTTGAAGGAAAATATCTATTAATTCATTCAATATTTCCAGTTCGGACCAAGTGGCGTCCAAATTTCGATTTTCTTCCGCTTGTCTCCTGAGAATTTCCGCGCGCCGGAGTTTAAGTTCCTGTTTAGCCTGCTCGATGTCGGTTTTCTTGAGAAGGTCCCACATTCGAACACCCCACCCATTGTCAAGGTTGGTTAGATTTCCGTAAAGCATAGGGACAATCATTATTTACACTCGGTGCGTCAATGGGGCTAAGTTATGAATTATTTCTGAATTTATGCTAATTGAGCGTCAAACGCCGCCGACTGCGGTGCCAGCAGGCAGTTCTCCTCTTTTCGCCAGACGGATTGCTCCTTCGGTCAGATCCCGACCGGTTCGACGCGACGCGCCTTGAGCGGGCGGCCCGGCTGGTGCTGATCGGGCGAGCGGCCGGCGATCTTGCCGTTGGCGAGCAGGTAGGTCGCCTTGTTGGTCTCGATGTTGAACTCCGGAAGCCCCGCGCGCGGGCTGAATTGGCGGCGGGCTAGGAGGCGCTCGGCCAATTCGAGATGGTTGCCGATGTCGAAGAACTCGACCGCGTTCGCATGGTATTCGGCAAATTCCATGAACGTATGGGTCCGCGAGGCGATGATCCGGCAGCCGAGCTCGAGGGCCTGGCTGATCGGGCCGGATGATGACTGCCCGACTTCGAGATACGGAAAGACGACCGCATCGCAGATCGCCATGCCGGCGAGAAAATCCTCTTCGGCCGGCGCACCCATGAAGTGGATGCGCGCCGAAAGGTCGCGCGGATGCGCGCCCAACAGCTCGCGCAGCCCCTGGTCGGCGGCAACCACCAGCGGCGCCGCCTCGCTCTGTGCCCCGATCGCGCTCATCCGGTCGTACAGCGTTGTATCCATGTAGGCATGGTCGAACAG
>Ga0187818_10000834_pt1 | contig 11740 bp, 6 predicted proteins | sample NC_wetland_sal_i_14_FD_130581 | JGI IMG/M metagenome (GOLD analysis project Ga0187818, IMG submission 130581) | Wetland sediment microbial communities from Neuse River Estuary, North Carolina, USA - SO4_3 | ecosystem: Environmental > Aquatic > Freshwater > Wetlands > Sediment | place: USA: North...
CGCCGCCGCGAACCAGGCCCGTATGCGGACTAATGCTTGATACCGGTTTGCTAACTTCTGGCATCCTGAGCTTGGTCTACTTTATCTTGACGCGAACTGCAATTGCCGCTGCTGGGCCGGTGGTGCCGCGGATTCGCCCGGCTCCAGATGGCGCCGGCCGGATTCGCCGGCAATCGTCGCGCGGCCGGTCGAGGACGCAAACGCAAGCACCCCCAAGGTTATTCCTGTCAGAAAAGGAGAACTGGCGTTAGTGGAAGATGGGCCGTGAGGGACAACTATCCGGAAAACGGCAAAGGACCGCGACGCACAGGTCCTGTCCGATCGAGCAGGAATCGGCGCCGCGGCGAAGGCTTAAGATTGACGCATAGCTACTGTTCCGGGTTGAAAACTCGCTGAACTCACGTTGTGAAGAAGGCTGAATGTCGCGCGCGCTTTATCAATTGAGTTGGCCATCCGCGGGGCATCAGTTACGATCGCACGCTTGTCCGGACGCCGCGAGCACGCGCGGCGGATTCCGCGCGTGATTAGACCGGCCTCCGGCGCCCGCTCAGACTATCTCGCTCCAGGAGACCGCCATCAGTTTGAATCCCCCCTTTTCCCGGTTCTCGACAGCGCGCCTTAGCGCGGCAGCACGCCGAATCGTGAGCAAGCGCGATGCCATCGGCGGTCCGCCCCGGCTAAATCCGATTTGCCAAGAAAATCCTCGTTTGAACTCCTCGCAGGCGAACCTCATGCAGCCGGATGGCTGCTAAGCAATCATGTCACTGCTAAGAGACCTTTGCAGGTCGGCGAGACCATGCGCCTGCCGGGCTCACGGGCGCGGTTCGAGGCCGTCGGGTGCTATCCGTAGCGGTTCGGGGACGCTGTATCCAGGATAGAACCGGGAGCCGGCGCTGGCGTATTCTGCAATAGCCTGTGCCGCGGGAAATGAGGTAAGCGCGCAGGCTGGAATGAGGACATTATTGCGCCGTGTTGCTATGCTACGATCCTTGCACCTAAAATTGACGCCGGGAGTATTTCCAGATGGCCGAGCCGCTTAGTTTCCAGGCGCTGACGAGCAGCGAGTACGTGCTCTCGACTGCCGAGAATTTTGTCCTCTACGTGTTGCTCGAGGCGATCGCGAACAGCGGCAATGGCGCCGGCGGCGCGCGCCTGCCCCTCAACCTCGGGGTCGTGCTCGACCGCTCGGGTTCGATGTATGACGAGCGGCGGCTGGAGTTCGTGGTGGAGGCGGTCAAGTTCCTGGCCGAGAACGTGGCCCCGGAGGATCGGGTCGCGGTGGTTGCCTTCGCCGACAAGGCCCAGGTTATCGTGCAACCCGATCAAATCCATGACCGCGGCGCGGTGCGCCGCGCGCTCGACGATGTCGACCTGCTGGAGATCGGCGGCGGCACGCAGATGGCACTCGGGATGCGTGCCGCGTTCGATGAGGTCAAGAAAAATCTCGCGCCCAATCGCCTCAATCGCGTGCTCGTGCTCACCGACGGCCAGACCTACGAGGAGACCGCCTGCATCGACCTCGCCAATCAGAACCGTGACCAGATGTCGTTCTCGGCGATGGGCGTGGGGGTCGAATTCAACGAGAAGCTGCTGATGCGGATGGCGCAGGATTCGCACGGCAAATATCACTTTATCGGCAACTCCGAGGAGATTCCAGGAATCTTCGAAGATGAACTCACCGGGTTGCGCGCGGTCAGTGTGCGCAATGGCAAAATCGACGTGATGCTCTCGCAGGGCGTGCAGGTGCGCGAGGCCTTTCGCGCCAGCCCCGAAATCTACGGCCTCGGCGCCCCCCTGCTCGAAGACCGCAAGGTCACTTACGAAATCGGCGACCTCGAAGCCGGCGTGCCCGGCTCCGTGCTTCTCACCCTGGTATTGCCGCCGCGCAAGCCGGGTCCTGTGCGGATTGCACAGGCGGCCTTCCGCTACGAGGTTCCGGGCGCCGGCGAGCGCATGGTCAACCTCGATGTCGCGGTCGAGTACACGCTGGATCGCACGCTCACGAGCAAGCGCAACGGCCGTGTCATGAATCTGGTCGATCAGGTTTCGATCGCCAAGTTGCAGGCCAAAGCCGAGGAGGAGTTGAAGCTCGGCAACGTCGAGCGCGCGACCCGCCTTTTGGGCAACGCGATCCAGGGCACGCAGCGTCTGGGCAATATCAAGGCGACCCAGGCGTTGGTGGGGCTGATGGACCAGGTGAAGAAAACCCAGACCTTGCAGACCAAGGCCGCCAAGACCACGCTCTTGCAGGCGCAGGCGGTCGTGCGCAAGACCCAGATGCTCGATCCCGAAGCGTTGAAGGACTTGCAAAAGGGTGAATAGCGGGTTGCTGAGAAACCCTGAAAATATACGCGGCGCTTGCAGCGGCCCCGAGCGAAGAGAGCACAACCGTGAAAAAGATAATCGGCGCTGGCCGCGGCTTCGCGCCGGACAGGCGCGCCCTGAAAACTGAAACCGGCCCACGAGGTGCTTACCAACCATGATCAAATGTGGCGAATGCGGCTACGAGAATATGGACGGTCTCGATTATTGCGACGGTTGCGGCGCCAAGCTCGAGGCTGGCGCGAGCGCCAGTGCGGCACCATCGCCGGCTCCATCCGCACCCTCCGCCGCGCCTCAGGCCGCGGCACCGGCCGAAGCTCCAGCGGTTGAAGCTGCTGCCCCGGCCGCGGCAGCGCCCGCCGAGGGTGCGGCGGCCGCTGCGGTCCCGTCGTCCGAGGCGCCGACCGGTGAAATCAAGGCGCCCGAAGCCGAAGCGGCCCCAACGCCGCCCGCCGCGGCTGCCGCGCCGGCGCCGTTTAAGGCCAAGCTCTCGATTTTGCGCGGTGGCCGCAAAGGACAGGAGTTCGAACTCGAAGCCGGTAAAAACTTCGTCGGCCGCTGGGACCCCGATACCGGTTCCTTTCCCGAGGTCGACCTCGACGCTGACGATCCCGAGGCCAAGATCTCGCGCAGGCATGCCTTGATCATCATCGAGGGCGGCAAGATTACGATCGAGGACATCGGCAGCCTCAACGGCACCTACGTCAACCGCCAGCCGCGGCTCGCCCCTGGGACTCCGATCGAACTCAAGAACGGTGACGAGATTATTATCGGCAAGACGTTTCTCAAGCTGGTTGTTGATACGATTTCCTAGCAGGATGCCGGGCACCATCCGGGCGCGCGAGATGTTTTAGTTCTCCCGGCCCCGAATCCGGGCGCGGCGACGGTCCCGGCGGGCAAGGCCATCCGGACGTGTCCCAACCATTGCGAATGCTGAGGCCTGGTCCGTTTTGTAGCCATGAAACCGGGTGAGCCGCTTTCCATCGGCCATACGCTCGACGGCCGTTATCGTATCCACAAGGTACTCGGCCAGGGTGGGATGGGGCGCGTGTATCTGGCGAACGACACGCGTCTGGCGAATCGTCCGGTTGCCGCCAAAGAAATGATCCTGGGCGACGGCATCCAGGAGAAAAAAGCGATCGAGGATTTCAACCGCGAGGCGAGCGTCCTCGCCAAACTGTCCCATCCGAGTATCCCGCAGGTAATCGACTATTTCGGCGAGGGCGGACGCCACTACCTGGTCATGGAGTATGTCGCTGGCGGCGACCTCCAGGGCCATCTCGATCAACTCGGTCCCAAGGGCCGCTTCCCCGAGGCGAAGGTGCTTCGATGGGCCCGCCAGATTCTCGACGTGCTCCAATTCCTGCACAAGCAAACGCCGCCGATAATTTATCGCGACCTGAAGCCCGGCAATATCATGATCGACCTGCATGGACGCGCGATGTTGATCGATTTCGGTATCGCGCGCTTCCTGCCGCCAGGTGGCCGCGGCACCCAGATTGGTTCGATCGGCTATGCGCCGCCCGAACAATACCTGGGGAAAATGGAGCCGCGATCCGACCTTTATGGGCTTGCCGCGACGATGCACCATCTGCTGACCGGCCGCGATCCCCCGCTCGAGCCGCCGTTCAGCTTCCCGCCCTTGCGCCAGCTTGCGCCCGGAGTTTCCGCGCAGACCGAGCGTGTCGTCATGAGTGCGCTCGACAAGGATATCGAAAAGCGGCCGAAGTCGGCGCGCGAGATGCGTGACCTCTTGCCCGATCCCGGACCCGAGGAGGCCGCCACCGGTGCGACCGCGCCGGGCTCGCCTGCGGCATCCTCCTCGTCCGCGATGGGCACGATGGCGACGATCGTGCTCAATCGGCCGGTTGCCCCGATGCATTCGCCCGCGCCCCAGCCAGTTCCGGCGCCACCGTCCGTAGGGAGGGTTGTATCGGCGCCGGCACCTGCGGCTGCCAGGTCGATCGCGCGGCTGCAAACCCAGCGCAGCCTTGGCCCACCGGCCATATCGCAACCCGCGCCGGCCAAATCCGTATCATCAACCGCCAAGACCCGGGACCTTGGGCTCAAGGCCAAGGCCGCAGCCGAGTCCGCCGCACCCGCGGTGAAGGCGCCCGCGAGCCGGCCCGCATCAGCGAAATCACGGGGCTCCTCCTCCGCCTCGTCGAGGGTCTCAGCCGCGTTATCGTCGATTCGGGCGGCGGTGATGCCCGTGATAATCTCACCGGCGCCTCCCGCTACGCATGAGAACTCTCGCCCGGCTCCGACCGTGGAGGGAACCTCCGGGGCTGGCGATGGCTCCAGGTTTGTGGCGCCCACCCGCAACGGTTCTGCGGATGGCGTCGTTGCCGCCGAGGTGATCGCGGGCGCATGGTTGATCGCCCCGGGCGATGGCGCGCAGTTTGGCCTGACCCGCGCACGGATGGTGATCGGGCGCAGCGAAGGCGCCGCCGCCGAAGTCGACATCGACCTCTCGCGCCTGCATCGCGGGATCGATCGTGTCTCGCGCCGGCATGCCGAAATAATCAAGCAAGGGGCGGATTACTTTATCCGCGACCTCGGCAGTCTCAACGGCACCTACATTGCGGGGCGCGGCCGCTTAAGCCGCGATCAACTCTACAAACTCAAGGATCGCGACGAAGTTGTGTTGGGCAGTGCTAAGCTGGAGTTCAGAAAAAGCTGAGGGACAATGATTATCTGCCCGGAATGCGGCCAGCAGGCGAATGACGACGCAAAGTTCTGCGATCGCTGCGGTCAAGGCTTGTCGAAAAGCGCGGGACGTCCGCCGGCGCCCTCGATTACGCCGCTCGATCCCGGCGTCGAACTCAAGGGCGGGTTCAAAATCGTCGCGCTGCTGAGCCAGAACGTCCGCGAAAACCGCTACCGCGCAGAACGCACGCACGACGGCATGGTCGAACGTTTCATGTTGCGCGAGCAACTCGGTCCGGCGCCGCAAGCGATCGAAGCAGCTAGCGCGGAAGCGGAGCCGCTTGCCGCGGTCGCAAAGCAGATCCCGGCGCAAGACGAGGATCCGTCCGGGCCGCGCGCCAAGACCGCGGAACTCCGGCTCAAACCGCTTGGGGTACCTGCCGACGGTGTCCGCGGCGCGACACCTGAGTCGGTACCGGCGGCCGCGGCTGAATCTGGCGGCGGGGAACCTGCGCCGATAAAGCTGCCCGTCGCGGACGCCTTCGAGCTTGGAGTTTCACCCTTACCGATCGAGGCTGATATCGCGGAGAATGAAGGCGAATTGGCAGCGGCGAGCGCTGGCGAGCCGGTCGTTCTGAGCGAAGCCGTCGATGAGGCGCCGCTTGACGGAGTCCCGATCGAAGAGGTCGTGGCGGCGAGCAACGGCGGGGTCCCCGCGGCTCCGGCCGAAACGGCGGGGGACGACCTCGGCGAGGTTTTCGGCCGCGTCCATGCGCTCTCGCTCACGCTGAATCATCCGGCCTTTCAGCGGGCGCTTTTGGGTTTCGCCGATGGCGGGCGAGTCTACCTGGCCTATCCCGACGAGAGCCTGACGCCGCTGGCGCGAGTTCCGGGCGGACTCGCGATGAACGAGGCGGACGCGCTCAACGTGGCGGTTCAGGTATGCCAGGCGGTCGCCTTCGTCAACCGCCGCGGCCTGCGCGTCAACGATATCTGCCCCGAATCGGTCGCCTTTGGCGCGGACGGGAGGATCAAGCTCACCGGGCTAGATTACATCAGCAACGACAACGAGATGCAGGCCGAACCGATCTTCAACGACGGCTACACCGCGCCGGAAATTTATCGCGCCAGAAAGGTGGACAAGCGCGCCGACGTTTTCTCGGTGGGGGCGCTGCTCTATTCGTGCCTGACGGGCGAGCGGCTCGAGGCCGAGACGTGGCGCGAGGAGGCCGGGCCGATTCGATTCTATCCGCCGCACGTAGTGACGCCGGCGATCGAGCAGGCGGTGCGCCGGGCGCTGGCGTTCGACCCTTCCGCGCGCTGGGCCAGTGTGGACGCGCTCAAGGCCGAACTGGTGCGGCTCGGTTCCGCGATCCGGCTGGATGCGGCGAGTCTGAGCGACGTCGGGATGGTGCGCGAGTTGAACGAAGACGCCGTGATGGCGGTTGAATATCAGCGTGACTCGCAGGTCGAACCGGCGCAAAATTTTCTGTATGTGGTGGCCGACGGGATGGGCGGGGCGGAGGCCGGCGAAATCGCCAGCGCGATCGCAGTCGGCGCGATCCGCAAGCATGTTGGGGCGGGACTGGAGGCGGGTCCGGCTGAAGACGCGCGGGGTTTGTTGCAAGACGCGCTCGAGGCGGCCAATCGGGAAATTCTCGAGTACGCCGCGGCCCATCCGGAGGCCCGTGGCATGGGCTCGACCGCGGTGGGCGCGCTGATCATCCCGCCCGCGGCGGCGGTGGCGTGGGTCGGCGACAGCCGCGCGTATTTGTGCGACCATAATGGCGTGCGCCAGATCACGAAGGACCATTCGCTGGTCCAGCGGCTTATCGAGATCGGCCAGATTACGCCCGAGGAGGCGCGCCATCACGAACACAAAAACGTCATCACCCGGTCGCTGGGCGCCCGCCCGGACGGGCCGGCGGGGTCGGAGTCGGTAATGCTCCGACTCAAGCGCGGCGATCGCCTGATGCTGTGCAGCGACGGGCTGACGACCCATGTCGAGGACGAAAAGATCGGTGAGATTTTGCGCCGCCATTCGGATCCGTACGAAGCGGCGCGCGAACTGGTGGTGGCGGCCAATGCGGGGGGTGGAAGCGACAATGTGTCAGTAGTGGTTATCTGCGCGGGCTGACACTTTTATGGCAAATACTCCTAATCCATCCGGAACCCCGGCCGCTTCGGGTCCCTTGCCAGGGCCGCTGGACGCGGGCACGGTCCTGCAAAAGCGCTATCGGATCGACCGGCTGCTGGGCGGGGGCGGGATGGGGATGGTCTATCTGGCGCGCGACCAGCGTTTGTCGGACCGTGCCTGCGCGATCAAGGAGATGGTCGATCACTTTATCGACCCGCAGCAGCGGATCGAGGCCAACGAATACTTCGCGCGCGAGGCCGACACGCTGGCCCAGCTCAAGCATCCGGCGATCCCGGCGATTACCGACCGTTTCGACGATCAGAACCGCCATTACCTGGTGATGGAGTACGTCGAGGGGCGGAACCTCGAGGAAGAGCTGGCGGTGCGCGGGGGGCCGTTGCCCGAGGGGCTGGTGATCGATATCGCGCGCCAGTTATGCGACGTGCTGGGCTACCTGCACGGTCTGACGCCGCCGATCGTCTACCGCGACATGAAGCCCTCGAACGTGATGCTGACGGGTAACGGGCGGGTGGTGCTGGTCGACTTCGGCATCGCGCGGCTGTTCAAGGCGCAGCGCAAGGGCACGATGATCGGGACGCTGGGTTTTGCGCCGCCGGAACAGTACCAGGGCGTGGCGGATCCGCGCAGCGATCTCTATTCGCTCGGGGCGACGCTGCATTACGTGGTGACCGGGCGCGACCCGGAGAAATTTCCGCCATTCAGTTTTCCTCCGATACGCCAACTGCGGCCGGATATTTCGAGCAATCTGGCGGGCGCGATCGACCGCGCGCTCAAGTATGAAATGGCGGACCGGCCGGCGACGGTGCAGGAATTTCGCGACATGCTGCTGTACGGGCGCGGGCTGGGGGCGCCGGTCAGCGGCAAGAGCGGGACCGCGGGCCTGACGCTGGCGGAGCCGCCGGCCGGGGTCGAGGATTTCGTCGCGCCGCATCGTCCACGCAAGAGCCTCAAGCGGCGCGCGATCGGGATGGGCATTTTCACGGTTGTGCTGGGCGGGATCGCGTTCGGGACGACCTACATTTACTCGAACCCGCAAGTGCAGACCGAGCTCGGAATCAAGCCGCTGGTCGACAGCCTGCCGTGGAAGCATGAGGAGATGGTGGCGCGCGCGCGAGAGCATCCGCTGGACTTCGACCGGATGACGCTGATGCTGTCGACGCGGTCGGGGAGTCCGCTGTCGGCGCCCAAAGCGAGCTTCACCGACACGGAGCTTGCGACCAACCGCTATCTGAAGTGGAACGCGTCGTTCAAAAACAACCTGGCCGGCCTCGAAGGGCATGACGATCGGGTCGAGGCGCGTTTCTACGATCCGAAGGGCGTGCAAATTGCGAGCAGCGCCGATCAACGTTTCGTCGGGCCGGGGCAGAGCGCGGTTGATTTCAGCAGCGTGGCGCTGATTCCCGACACGAGCGCGATAGTGCCCGGGAATTACCGGATCGCGCTTTACGCCGGCGACAAGAGGCTCGCCGAACAGCGTTTTTCGGTGAGCGAGGACCTCGCGGCGAAGGCGGCCGCGGATCGAGCCAAGGCGGAAGCCGAGGCGGCGACGCGCGCGGAGGAGAACAAGCGCAAGGAAGAGGGGCGGCGGCTCGCGATGATCCAGGAGCGGATGCGCAAGCCCCTGCGGTTCGAGCAGGTCGAGTTCGTCAACAGCACCAAGGACGGCACGGCGCTGTCGGGACCGACCAACGTCTTCAGCGTGTCGAAGGTACTGTTCGTCGGCTGGCGCGTGAGCTTTCAGAATCTGTTGTTCGGGCTCGACACGAATCAGTACCGGGTGGATGCGGCCTATATCGCGCCGGACGGCAGCACGCTCGGCAGCGTCGACGACGTGCAGATCGTGAGAAAGGGGCAGGATCGGGCGGTATTCACGGGCCGGGTGGGCAATTCGGCCGGCGGCGCTTTTTATCCAGGGCAGTACACGGTCAACTTTTATCTGAACGGCCAGTTTTTCGCCCAGAAGAAGTTCACGATCGTGGCGGACGCGGGCAGCCCCTATGGGGGCGGCGGGTTGAGCGGCGGGGGTGGCGCTGGCGGCGCAGGGGTTGCGACGTCGGGACTGGAGACGCCGACGATGGCGACCGGCACGATCGAGAAAATCGGGGGGCGCGAGAACGTAGCGATGGAACTGCGGCTGCGTCCGCAGCCCAACGGCTTCCTGCACGGCGAACTGGTGGTACATCTGCCGGGTTACGATCCGATGAAGATCGACGGCTTCGTGCGCGGCAACCGGGTGCAATTCACGGCGGCGCACGGGGCCGAGACCTTCTATTTCGAAGGCGAGCGCAGCCGCGACGTGCTGGGCGGAACGTTCGAAGCGACGCCCTCGGGGGAGCGCGGATCGTGGACCACGCACGCGGACTGATCGTGCGCGGCGGGCGTTATTTGGTATCGAACTCGAAGACCATCTCGCGCATCGCGGCCAAATCGCCTGATTCGAGCCGCTCGAGGCACATCGCGGTGACCTGATCGCCGGGACGCTCGGCCAGCAATGCGCGCAGGTCGCTCTCGGGCGATTCGCCCTGATGGAGCCGATCGAGCGCCTGGGCGAAGCGGCGATAGTAGGCGGGGTCGACGCTGTCGCCCTCGTGTCCGGCGATTTCGACCACCGGCACGAGCTGTTGCTTGCCCTTGACCCGGACCATCCCGATTTCGCGCGCGATAAAGCCCGGGCCGGCGTCGTCGAAGGTATCGCGGTTAACCAGCAGATGCACCTTGAACTGGCGCGTGAGTCCTTCGAGGCGGGAGGCGAGGTTGACGGTGTCGCCGATCACCGAATAATCAAAACGGCCCTCGCCGCCGAAATTGCCGACGACCGCCTCGCCGGTGCAGATGCCGATGCCGATATTGACGTCCTTGAAACGATCGTCGCGCTGGGCCAGGGCCTTCAACTGCTCGAGCATCTGCAGGGCGCAGTTGACGGCGTCGCGCGCCGGGTTCTGGACATGGACCGGGGCGCCCCAAAAGGCCATGATGCCGTCGCCCATCAGCTTGTCGACCACGCCGCCGTTCTCGAAGATCACGTTGGTCATCACGGTCATGTAGGTGTTGAGCAGGGCGACGAGGGGTTCGGGCTCGGAGCGCTCGGCGCGTGAGGTGAAGCCGACGATATCGGCGAACAGGATGCTCAGATGGCGGCGTTCGCCGCCGAGTCTGAGTCCGGCCGGATCGTCAACCACGGAGGCGACGACGTCGGGGTTGAGATAAAGCTCGAAGGCGCGCCGCAGATGGCGTTTCTCCTTACCCTCGGTGAAGTAGCGGTAGCTGACGACAACGAAGTAGGTGAAGCCGAGCGTGGCCCACGGGAAGACCAGTCCGATGAGGGCGCCGTCGTAGGACAGGCGCCAGGTCGAGTAGGCGAGGTAGGCGGCGCCGAGGGCGACCAGGACGACGGCGCTGTAGAGTCCGGTCATGAAGGCGGCGGCGAGGCTGATCGCGACGCCCAGAATCCGTCCGCACAATTGTTCCTCGGCCAGGGTCCGTTTCGAGCGGAAGATAAAGTCGCCGGCGAGCACGTTATCGATCGCGTTGGCCTGGATTTCGACGCCCGGAAAGTCACCGCCCACCGGGGTGCGGAAGCGGTCGCCGAGCGCGTGGGCGTTGATCCCGATCAGAACGATCCTGCCCTTGAGGAGGCCGGGGGCGACGCGATGGTCGAGAATGTCGGCGATCGAGTAGGTCGGGATGGTGCCGGGCTTGCCGCGGAAATGGACCATCATCCGGCCCAACTCGTCGACCGGAATAGCGTGGTCTGCGACCGCGACGTATTCGACCCCGTCGGGCGAAAGCTCGACCGTGGTTTGTGGATGGCCGAGGTAGGCGTCAACCAGGGCGAGAAACAGCGGCACGCAGTAGCGGTGGTTGAAGCGGATCACAGCCGGATAGGAACGGGCGACGCCGTCGATATCCTCGTCGATATCGGCGTAGACGATACCGCGTGCGGCGCTGTTAAGGATCGGGATAGGCGCCAGGTAGGCGTTGGCGACGAGGGTGTTTTCGATCGCGCCGGGCTGTTTGCGCACGAGGCTATAGGCGAGCGGCGGCGGATCGAGGAAGGTGGTGCGGTAAGCGGAAAGATCGACCGCGGCGAGCTGGCCGGTGTTCTGATGGCTGTTGAAGGCGTAGGCGAGGTAGGTCTCGCCGTGCTCGCGGATTGAGCGAGCGAAGCCAAGGTCGTTGCTGGCGCCGAGGATTGCGCTGAGAGCATGCGGAGCGACGCCGGCGCGCTTGAGTTGGGCCATGATCGATTCGCGCTGGACGTCGGCGGGGTCGCGCTCGCTCAGGAGGTCGTCGAAACCGATTACGGCGACGTGGTAGTCCTTGAGCGCGTCGACCACGCGGGCGTGAACGGTGCGCGCCCACGGCCAGCGGCCGAGCATGGCGATACTGCGATCATCGATTGCGGCGATCGCGACGATGCCGGTTGGTGGTGGCGGCTGGCGCGCGTAGACGCGCAAGTCGGCGGCGACGGCCTCGGCATATTCGAGCGGTTGCGGACGGAACCGATTGAGGAGGGTGATCGCGACGATCGCGGCAAGGCCGAGTGAAAGGGTCTGGATCGCGCGCCATCGCGCTTTGTTGGATACGGCGGCCATTCTTTCAGTTTTTCAC
>Ga0187818_10000836_pt1 | contig 11731 bp, 8 predicted proteins | sample NC_wetland_sal_i_14_FD_130581 | JGI IMG/M metagenome (GOLD analysis project Ga0187818, IMG submission 130581) | Wetland sediment microbial communities from Neuse River Estuary, North Carolina, USA - SO4_3 | ecosystem: Environmental > Aquatic > Freshwater > Wetlands > Sediment | place: USA: North...
AAGGTCAACACCGGCGTAATCTTCACCGGTGGCTCCAAGATTGCCGAGCATGGTGGCCTCAACGAAGATGACTATCACGTCGCGCTGTTGGTTTCCAATCCGAGCCTTTCTTCAAAGCACATCAAGGCACCCGTCACGAACCAGCAAGTCGCCCCGACGATCGTGAAGGTCCTTGGTTTCAACCCCAACGAACTTCAGGCCGTGCAAAAGGAACAAACCCGCGTTCTTCCGTTCCTGTTCAGCGACAGCGACAGCGATAACGACGACAAGTAGTCGCGCCTCGCACCGTTCCGCATGCGAAAAGGGCGTTCCGGATTTCCCGGAGCGCCCTTTGCTGTCGCCAACGCTTTCTGCGCGTTCTATTTCGCTAGGCGCACGCAGTCGAGGATTGCGCTAAACGTCTTGTCGTAATCGGAGTAGGCCGCTTGCGGCGCAACGCATAAGAATGAGAGCAGTCCCTGAGGCTGCATCACCGTGATCAGCCAGTCGGTCTCCTGCCCGCCGACCGGAGAATCATTGCTCAAGTACGTGGAAAGGCCCGGCTGGCCGTTGAGTTTGACGGGCCCTGGCTGCCGGACCACCTGCAGATTCACATTTGATTTCTGCAATTCTTGGATGAGCTGCTGGGTGGCGTTTGCCAACGCGCTCGAATCATTAGGATCGCCCTTCACCGGTGTGATGCTGACGATCATTCCGTACGCGAGCGCATTTTCCCCGCTGCTGCCCTGCACCACGCCGCCCGCGGGTGCAAACGACGCACTCCCGTTCTCGTCGGTCTCTCCCCAGTTATCGGGGTATTTCAAGGCGTAAACGGCCCCCTGATACTCCGCAAAATGCCCCGACGGAGCCGGCGGCGCGCCTCCACCTCCCACCGTCACGGGGGCAACTTTCTTCGCAACCGGCAGAGCCAGCACTTCCCGCTTGATGGCCTCAAACTCCGACGAATCTCTTTTCCCGTTAGCCGGCGGCCCGCCCAGTTTGTCGATTTCATCGTCCACGCGCTCGATGCGATGGTCCGGGTTTGGGTGATCGGACAGGAACTGCGGCGGATTCTTTCCCTTGGTCTCCTCCTGCAATTTCTCGAAAAACTGCGCCATCGCCCGCGGCTCGTAACCTGCATCGTAGATCACTTGCGTGCCCATCACATCCGCCTGCGTCTCATCCGTGCGGGAATAGTGCAGCAGAACGCTTCCCGCTCCCAGCGCCACGCCTTGCGTCAGCAGCGCGCCACCCGAGCTTCCGCCAAACAGCCCGCCGAAGATGCCGGCGGCGCCTTGCGCGAGCTGCGCCTTCGACGCTTGCGCCGTTCCGTGCCGCAGCGCCACATGCGAAAGCTCATGCCCCATCACTGCGGCAAGCTGCGCCTCGTTGTCCGCAGCCTCGATCGCTCCGCGGTTGATGAACACGAACCCACCGGGAAGCGCGAACGCATTGATTGCCTTATCATTTACGCAGTGGAATTCCCACGGATACTGCACGCCGCGAGTGGGTAGTTTTGAAACGAGCCGGAGGCCCAGCTTCGTCAGATACTCATCGACCTTTGGGTCGTTGCAGAGCGGGAGTTTTTGCTCCATCAACGCCGCGTTCTGCTTCCCCACTTGGACGTCCGTCTGCGGCGAGTAAACATTCCAGGGCGGCTTCAATTGGGTACGCTGCGCCCATAGAGGCGACGTGCAGAGAACCAAGCACACCAGACACAGAACCGCGAAACGTGCCGCATAGGCTCCGCAAAGGCGCCGGCGTCCTTTGACCCACTTGCTGCAGGAAATCAAAATCTGTCCCGTCCTCATGAGCGCTCGTGGCATTCACTGGGTTCGATGGCAAATGCAGGCTCACGTTTACTTTACACCGGCACTCGGCGAAAAGAAAAAGCCCGGGTGGTATTCACCCGGGCGGGATTAGAGAGAGAGAAGTAAATTCGAGTCTATCGAGCCAAACGGGGCGTCGGTTCCGGTCCGGGAGTTGCCGCGGGAGCCTCCACGGTCTTGCCGCTCCGCGCTTGCGTGGGCCGCGGTGCGACGGCAGGCTCCAGCCGGCGGGCCGGCATCGCCAGGTTCTCGCCTTCACGGATGAAGGTCAGGCGGTCCTGATTCTTATCCCAATCGATGCACACCAGGTCGCCGAGATGCACTTGTTCGGTCGCCAGCAAATTCGCCAGAGGATAGACGACGTGCCGCTCGATCGCCCGCTTCAGGTGACGCGCGCCATACCGCTGGTCCGTTCCTTCTTGCAGCAGGAAATCCTTGCCCGGCACCGTTACACGGAACAGGAATTGGCCCTTGGCCGTTTCCAGCACGCGCTGCTGTACTTGTCCCAATTCGATGTCCAGCACTTCTTCCAACTGCTCGCGCCTTAGCGGGTGGAACACCACCGTTTTGTCCAGCCGGTTTATGAACTCCGGCGAAAACTTCCTCCGAGCCGCTTCCACCGCTGTACGCTCCACCTTTAGGTCCATACCCGCGGCGGGCTTGTCTTTAGGCTGGATGAAACCCATTCCGCCGTTCATTAGTTCCGAGATCTCGCCGCCGCCCAGATTGGAGGTCAGGAAAATCACCGTTTGGGACAAATCCACCCGGCGATTGTCGCCCAAGGTTAGAGTCGCCTTATCCAGCATCCCCAGCAGCAACTGCCACAGCGCATCAGAAGCCTTCTCGATCTCGTCAAACAGCAAGAACGACAGCTTCAACTTGTCCGTGTGGCTCTTTGCCAGCTCTTCCTGGGTAATCAGCGGATGTGTCTCCCGATGACCCAGATACCCTGGAGGTGAGCCGATCAGCTTGGCAATCTCATGCGAATGTTGAAATTCCGCGCAGTCCACCTTGATAATGGCGCGCGCATCCCCAAACAGAATCTCCGCGGCCGCTTCGACAATCCGTGTCTTTCCCGAACCCGTCGGGCCCAGGAACAGCAGGTTCCCCACCGGCCGCCCCGGCGAGTTCAACCCTGCGCAAAATACCTGGTACATATCTACCAGCGCCTGCACACCCTCCTCTTGTCCGACGATTTTCGCCCGCAGCGAGCCATGGAAATCCCGAGTATCGTTGCTTCGGATGGTGGGATCCAATTGTTGTCGAACGGCGGCTCTCATTTTCGTTCTCCCGGCGCAACCTTGTCTCACAAAGCCCGGCGAAGAACTCAGTGCATGGGAGATGCCAATCTTTTTCCCTCATAAAACCGCCGCTAAGGTGAAATAAACTCAATAGCTTGCGTCAGTTGCAGTTCTGGAAACTGTCTCAAGCGATGAGACACTGTTCCATCCAGGCGCAAAGTGAGAGCGGTGAAACAGTTTGTGTCAGTTCATGAACGACAAAAAGAGGCCTTTTGGGAGGTCAAAACCAGTCGCGAAGATTAAAGTGCTACTTTAGATTGGCTTAGCCAGCCGTCATCACCGTCACTCCAGGCCGTTCCTCGGCCGGCACCGCTACGCCGTCGCGGAACGCCACGAAGCGGCCCGAATTCGCTGCCACGCGCTGGCCCGGCACTACAATTCCCACCAGATTCAGCGGGTCCGCCGCCGAGACCGCCACCGTTTCTCCAGATACGGGCTGGCCACGCTGCGCTCGCAGCGATTCCACCGCCATCGGCAGCGCGAATTGCTCTCCCAAGAACCCGCTTACGAACCTCCCACCTGGTACCTCTCCACGGTTCTCCAGGCGCCGCAGGGTGATCAGCACCTCGCGCCACTTGGGCAGGATCGTCTCTCGGGTCAGCACCTCCCGGAAAACGATGCCGTAGCGCCGTAGGAGCATCCAGCAGGTGGCTTCCAGTGCCCGCGTCCGGTCCACCAATTCACCCGAATAGAGCAGCGACCACCGCCCCGAGCTGTGCCGCGGCCGCGCGCTTTTCGCGCTCCCATGCCCTGAACGCCGCTTCGGATCAATGAGCGCCCGCAGGTTGTCGAACCCATCCGCCGTCAGCAGGCCGCCCGCGACCAGCTCCCACAGTGCCGTCTCCACTTCCGATTTCAGCTTCCGCGTTCCACGCACGATATCGGCGAAGAACGACGCGCCACGTTGCCGCAAGAACTGCATAACCTCTGTTGCATCCCGGCTGAGGCCCCGCATCTCTTCTCCCCCGGCCTCGCGATGGGGGATTAACCAGTCGGCATCCTCGCGCACGAAAAATGTGATGGGGGCCACGCTTGTGGGCACCACCCGCCGCCGCTCGAGCGCCGCCGATTCCAGCGTCGCCGGATGCGGCGAAACCCTGCCCCAACCCACCGCCCCTGTCAGGCACAACTGGTCCAGCACCTTGGGATCGTAGTCTGCGATGCGCCGCCCGAGAATCTGCCTCTCCCACGCATTTGCCGGCGCCTCGAAGCCCTGCATCTGCTGCACAATCTCCAGCGTCCCGCGCTCCCCTAGAAGCTGGCTACTCGAAGCGAGGTGCTGCCACCTCAGCAGCCACCGCATGAACTCCGCCGGAGTCACCGAGGCAATCTGCTTCCTCAGCGTCCCCAGCGTAAGCCGGTGGATGCGCGCCAACAGCCGCCGCTCGCACCATTCCATTTCCCCAGCGGCCGAATCCGTAAACCGCCCGCGCAAAACCGCGCCGCTCGCCTCCAACCGTAGCAGCGCTTTCTCCGTGTCGCCCTCGGCAAGTCCCAACTCGCTCCCCAACTCGCGTATCGTCACCGGCCCGGTCTGCGCCAGCCATCCCGTGGCCAAGCCAAACCCCGTGTCCTCGCGACCCCTCGCTGCGGACCTCACTTCCGGCAAGCCCACCTCAAAGCGCGCCCATGGAAAGATCTGCTCGAACGCCTTCACGCGTTCCGCCGCCACCCAATATCTCGCGCCACCTACTTCAGCGACTCCTGCCCGGCGTTCCGCAGCAAGCTGCTCGAAGTATTCGCTCCAGTCCCCGATCGATTCCTGCAACCTCGCTCGCAGCGTTCCAGTCGCGGCAGGCTCCACCGAGTCCCACGGCACAGGCAGCGCAGGCAGCGCAATCAGCGTCAGCAGCGCATCATGCAACTCCTCGGCGTCTCGCACGTCCGGCCAAGCGTCCGCGCAGACCTCCGCAATCGCCGCCGGGTCTAGCCGCCCAACCTCGGACAAGACCGCCTCGGGCAGCACCCGCCGCATTTCTACTGCGCGCGCGCGCCGCTCCTCGAGCGGCGCATCGTCCAAGTACGCATACGGGTTCGCATTCAAAATTTCGTGAGAAAACTGCGACGGCATGGGCGTGTCCACCGCCAGGCATCGGATACGCCCGTCAGTGATATCCCGCAGCACGCGCTCGAATCCCTCGAGGTCCATCGCCTCCGTCAGAACGTCTTTCATCACCTCGCCGATCAACGGATGCTCGGGAATCTTGATCTCGCCGACAATGTTCTCCTGGCACGCCTGCGCCTCAGGAAAAACTGATGCCAGCAGATCGTCCGCCCGCATCCGCTGAATTGGCGCCGCCACCTTCTTCCCGCCCTGAAAACGAAGCAGCGCCAGAGCTCGTCCGGCATCCCAGCGCCAGCGGGTCGCAAACAGCGGCGAATCCAGCACCGCCTGCTCCAGCACTTGCCGCACCGAATTCGGATGCAGAAAATGAAAAACATCACTCAAGGGAAAGCTGTGCTGCTCCGCCAGTGAAATGTTCAGACCGTTGTCGGTGGCTGCCGCTTGCAGCTCAAAATTGAACGAGCGGCAGAAACGCTTGCGCAGCGCCAATCCCCACGCCTTGTTGATGCGCCCGCCGAACGGCGCGTGAATCACCAGCTGCATCCCGCCGCCTTCGTCGAAAAAGCGTTCCGCGATGATGGTGTCCTGCGTTGGCACAGCACCCAACACGGCTCGCCCGGCCACGATGTACTCCACCACTTGCTCGGCGCCCGCGTCGTCCAGACCACACTCCGCCTTCAACCAACTCACCGCCGCAGCCACCTCCGGCAAACTCCGCAGCTCCGCTGCAGGCGCAACACCCGCCACTAGCGAACTAATCTTCTGTCGAAGGCCGGCAACCTCTTCGGAAAGCTCCGCGCTTCGCGCCGGCGCTTCCCCCAGCCAAAACGGCACGCTCGGCGCGGCTCCTTGGGCGTCCTCCACCAGCACGCTGCCGGACTGTTGCACCCGCCGTACTCGCCACGACGTGTTTCCCAGCAGAAACACGTCCCCCGCCATGCTCTCCACCGCGAAGTCCTCGTGTACCGTACCCACCACCGTGCCTTCCGGCATTGCCACGACCGTGTAGAGCGCATTCTCCGGAATCGCCCCGCCACTCGTGATCGCCGCCAGCCGTGCGCCCCGCCGCGCCCGCAACACGCCGTTGACTCGATCCCGGTGCAAATACGCGCCATAACGCCCGCGTCGCGCAGCGATGCCTTCCGACAGCATTTCCACGATCGGGTCGAAATCTGCTCGCGCCAAATTCCGATACGGATGCGCTCGCCGCACAGCTTGGAACAGTTCCGCTTCGTTCCAATCCTCCGCGGCGCACATGGCCACGATCTGCTGCGCCAAAATATCCATCGGCGCCAGGGGGATCTCGAGACGATCCAGCACTCCCTGACGAATCGCCCGTACCAGCGCCGCGCATTCCAACAACTCATCCCGCGTCGTGGCAAAAATGCGCCCTTTCGGAATCGCTCCGCGCCAGTGGCCCGCACGCCCAACGCGCTGCAAGGCCACCGAAATCGCCCTCGGCGAGCCAATCTGGCAGACCAGATCCACGCTTCCGATATCGATTCCCAGTTCGAGCGAAGCTGTCGCTACCAGCGCCCGAATTTCTCCCGCTTTCAGTTTCTTTTCCGCCGCCAGCCGCAGCTTCCGCGACAAGCTCCCGTGATGCGCCGCCACCGCGTCATTCCCCAGCCGCTCCCCCAGGTGATGCGCTACACGCTCCGCCAGCCGCCGCGTGTTCACAAAAATCAGCGTCGAACGATGGTGCTTCGCCAAATCCGCGATGCGGTCGTAGATTTCGCCCCACATCTCGTTCGACGCCACCGGCCCCAACTCGCTGCCCGGAACCTCCACCGCCAAATCCAGCTCCCGACGATGCCCCACATTCACCACGATCGGCGCGGGCCTATCCCGGCCGGTCAGAAACTCGGCCACGATCTCAATTGGCTTCTGCGTAGCGGAAAGACCAATCCGCGCCAGCGGCCTTCCAGCGAGGTATTCCAGCCTTTCTAGAGAAAGCGCGAGATGCGCGCCGCGCTTGTCGTCGGCCACCGCGTGGATTTCGTCAACGATCACGGTCTCGATCGACTTCAAAACCTCGCGGCTTTTCGCCGCCGTCAGCAGGATGTACAGCGACTCTGGAGTCGTCACCAGAATGTGCGGCGGCCGTACCAGCATCGCACGCCGCTCGTGCGCCAGCGTGTCGCCGGTGCGCACCGCGGTGCGGATTTCCGGCATCAATATTCCGCGCTCGCCGGCAAGCTGCAGGATTTCACTTAGTGGAGTTTCGAGATTCTTCTGGATGTCGTTGCCAAGCGCCTTGAGCGGCGAGACGTAGACTATTTCCGTCACGTCCGTAAGTTCCCCGCGCAACGCTTTTCTGACTAGTCCGTCGATGCACACCAAGAACGCCGCCAGCGTCTTTCCAGACCCTGTCGGCGCGGAAATTAGCGTAGTCTTCCGCGCCAAGATATGCGGCCAACCTAACTCTTGGGGCTCCGTGGGCGTCCCAAAGCGGCTGACAAACCAATCGCGAATGAGCGGATGTGCCCATTCCAGGCCGCGCTGGCGCTGCGATTCAACGCTCATCTGTCTGATTATAGACTGTTCGATGGAATGTGGCTCTTGGTGGGATTGGCGACTGTCGTAGCCGCCCTCTTTTACCCTGAGCGGGAACTCGAAGGGTCAGAGGGCGGAGTTTAGAGGAAGCCGCGCCGGGGTCGCGAGGCTGAGTTCCAATCGATCTACCGGAGTCGAAGCACGTTACCGCTCCGGCTTCTTCCGCGCCTGTGGCGCGGCCGCAGGTGCTGTCGCCGGCAGCGCAACACGTGGCTTTTTCCCCTCGCCCACCTCTTCCGCAGGGGCGTCCACCGTCTTGCCGTCTTTGGCCTCCACCGCTGCCGCGATCTTCTCGGTTTGAGGCGGTTCATTGTTGACGAGCGCGCCTTCGCCCTCGCGCACGAACGTGAGCTGCTTGTGCTTCCCGTCCCAATCGATGCATACCAGGTCGCCGAGATGCACTTGTTCGGTTGCCAGCAAATTCGCCAGCGGATAGACCACGTGCCGCTCGATCGCCCGCTTCAGGTGCCGCGCGCCGTACCGCTGGTCGGTTCCCTCTAGCAGCAGAAAGTCGCGCCCCGAATTCGTCACGCGGAAAAGGAATTGACCCTTGGCCGTTTCCAGCACGCGCTGCTGCACTTGTCCCAGCTCGATTTCGAGCACTTCTTCCAACTGCTCGCGCCTTAGCGGGTGGAACACCACCGTTTTGTCCAGCCGGTTCATGAACTCCGGCGAAAACTTCTTTCGCGCCGCTTCCACCGCCGTGCGCTCCACCTTCTGGTCGAGTCCTGCAATCGGTTTATCGTTCGGCTGCACAAAGCCGATCCCGCCCTGCATCAATTCCGTGATCTCGCCGCTGCCGAGGTTGGAAGTGAGGAAAATCACCGTCTGCGACAAATCCACCCGGCGATTGTCGCCCAAGGTTAGAGTCGCCTTGTCCAGCATCCCCAGCAGTAACTGCCACAGCGCGTCGGACGCCTTCTCAATTTCGTCAAACAACAAGAACGACAGCTTCAGCTTGTCGGAATGGCTCTTTGCCAACTCTTCCTGAGTAATCAGCGGATGGGTCTCTCTGTGACCCAAATAGCCTGGAGGCGATCCGATCAGCTTGGCAATCTCATGCGAATGCTGAAATTCCGCGCAGTCCACCTTGATCACCGCGCGCGCGTCGCCAAACAAGATCTCTGCGCCGGCCTCCACGATCCGTGTTTTGCCCGAACCTGTGGGGCCCAGGAACAACAGGTTCCCTACCGGCCGCCCCGGCGAGTTCAGACCGGCGCAGAAGACCTGATACAGATCCACGAGCGCCTGTACGCCCTCTTCTTGACCGACAATCTTCGCCCGCAGCGCCGTCTGAAACTCCAGCGTATCCGTGCTGCGTTGATTTGGGTCGAGTGGGAGTATGTATTCAGCCATGGCCGCCTCCTAGCGTCTCCTCAACTGCGGAGACGCAGCACCAAACCGCCCGCGGCCATCGTCAAACTGAGACAGCTTGACCTGGAGAGTGGATTGAAGGAGCCGCAACTGCACGAGCAACTCCCGAGCCACCGTGGGCGATTCAGAAATCCGGAGAATCGGCGGAAACAGATCCGCAAGTTCTAGATTCAAGTCTCGAAGATCCCCAACCAGCTTCTGGACCGCCGGCGAATGCGAGTCCGCCAGGTCCACCTGATGGTTGTTGATCTGTTCGCGCAAAGCTCGCCAGTTGAGCTCCACGAACGGATGCTTCTTGGACACTTCGCGCACCACCCGGTCGGTGATCCGCGCGCGTTCCCCCAAGCGAGCAAGGTGAATTTGCTGCACCTTTTCGCCGCGGCGCACGTTGTGCACCAGATAAAAGTTGTTACCTTTCCGGCGAACGAAAGCCATGTCTTTTCCTTGGGCGACCAATCTTTCTGTAGTGTACCGTGCTTCCACTACAGCTTTCAACATATTAGACGCCAATTCCTCACGAATGTTTCCGATGCGTTATCGCTAAAAATTACATGCATCGAGTCGCAATGCTTCATTCGTTTTTTTTCTCCGTTCCATTCGACTTGTGCATGATTCCTTTCCTGGAATATTTCGCTCCGTACTCACTTAGATGCCGCCGGCGCGCCAACCGCTTCTTTTTGAGTGGCTGCTTCGTTTGCCTTTTGTCGCGCTGCTGTAATTTCTTTATCATTGGCGGCAAGGTCTCACTTTATTAAACCCGCGCGCCGTGTTTTTGTCTTGGTCGAGCCGCCGTGTACTATTACGATGGCGCGGCACCAAAGGAAAACCGCGCAGAACGAGGTCATTGGCAATGTCTTGGGATTCGGTCTACCGCCTGGTGAAACAAATTCCCCGCGGACGGGTTACATTGTATGGAGTGCTTGCTAAGACCCTGCGTCTGCCCGGCGGAGCGCGCAGCGCCGGGCGCGCCATGGCCGCCACTCCCTCCGGCAAAGGCATTCCCTGGCATCGCGTCGTCGCCGAAAACGGCAAGATCCTCATTCGCGAGCCGTACGCCTCGCTCCAGAAAAAACTCCTGGAAAGCGAAGGCGTAAAAATTATCGAATCCCGCGTCGACTTAAAGCAGCATCTCTGGACGCCGCCCCGGCCCGCCAAACCGAAAGAAAAGGCTTCGCGCAAACGCGCCCGAAAGTGACGCCGCGAGCAGCTCCCCCGCATGGTTCGGTGCAAACCGCCATCTGCTGTATGCTATAGGCTCTTTCGAATGGCTTTCCGCGTAGCGGCACGACCTAACGCTCCGCACCGCGGCGCACAATCATGGCAAATCCAGTTCTACAGGTAGAAAACCTCGTCAAGCGCTACGGCGACGTCGAGGCCGTTCGCGGCGTCAGCTTCTCCGTCGAAGAGGGCGAGGTCTTCGGCTTGCTCGGCCCAAATGGCGCCGGCAAAACCACCACCGTCGAAATCCTGGAAGGCCTGCGCACTCTCGACAGCGGCAAAGTCTCCGTCTGCGGCCTGGACCCGCAACGCGACTCCAACGAACTAAAGAACGAAATCGGCGCCGCGCTGCAATCCACTTCCCTGCCCGACAAACTCCGCACCTTTGAAGCACTCCAGCTTTTCGCCGGCTTCTATTCCCGCCGGCGCGACCCGGAAGAGTTGCTAAAGCGTTTCGGACTGGAAGAAAAACGCAACACCTTCTACAGCAAACTCTCGGGCGGCCAAAAGCAGCGCCTCGCGCTGGCCATGGCGCTCGTCAACAATCCCCGCGTGCTTTTTTTCGATGAGCCCACCGCCGGACTCGATCCTCAGGTCCGCCGGGAGATTTACGACATCATTGACGAGCTGCGCCGCGAGAAAAAAACCATCCTCATGACTACGCACTACATCGAGGAGGCCGAGCGTCTTTGCGATCGCGTTGCCATCGTCGATCACGGCCAGGTCATCGCTCTGGGCACGCCCCGCGAGCTCAAAGCGCGCTCCGGCGACAAGACCCGCATCGAGGTCCGCCTCGCCAAGCCCGAATCGGAAACCGCGCTCATCCACCTCGACGGCGTCACCGATTGCCGCAACCTCAACGGCGCGTACGTCCTCCATTGCCAGCGCCCGCCCCAAGCCATCGTCGCGCTGGTGAAGCATCTGGAAGCGCAAGGCAACGAACTCGTCAGCCTCGAAATCGCAACGCCTTCACTCGAAGACGTCTTCATCGAACTCACTGGAAGGAGACTCCGCGATTGAAACACTTTCTGACACTCACGCGCATGCGCATCCGCCTCACCCTGCGCAACAAAACGTTCTTGTTCTTCGGTTTGATCATGCCCTTTGGCTTTTTCTTCCTCTTCGCCGGTGTTTTCGCTAAGGGCGACCCTTCTGCGGTTCGCTTTTTGCTCGGTCCTGTAATCTCCCTGGCCGTGATGGGCGCCTTCTGGGGACTCAGCGTCGCTCTCGTGACCTTTCGTGAACAAGGAATCTTGCGCCGCTTCCATGTGACCCCAGTCACCTCCGCCGACATGCTCGTCTCGAGCATCGTCGCCAACTACTTCCTCATTCTTCCCACTATCGCCATCGAACTGCTGCTCTCCAAACTCATCTTTCACGTATCCGGCTTCGGGGACCTGTTTTCTCTG
>Ga0187818_10000838_pt1 | contig 11721 bp, 8 predicted proteins | sample NC_wetland_sal_i_14_FD_130581 | JGI IMG/M metagenome (GOLD analysis project Ga0187818, IMG submission 130581) | Wetland sediment microbial communities from Neuse River Estuary, North Carolina, USA - SO4_3 | ecosystem: Environmental > Aquatic > Freshwater > Wetlands > Sediment | place: USA: North...
GGCATTGAAGAAGTCATCGTGCTCGCCACCTGCAACCGCACTGAATTTCTGCTATGGGCCGATGACGCCGAACTGGCCGCCAACTCAGTTTTCCGCTTTCTGAGTGCCGAATACGGTTTGAAGCTGTGCGAATGGACGCATTTCTACCGCCTGCTCGATGACGCAGCCCTCCTGCACATTTTCCGTGTGGCCTCCAGCCTGGACTCGATGGTGATTGGCGAACCACAGATCGTGTCCCAGCTCAAGGCGGCGTGGGAGCAGGCCAAGAAGGTCGGAAGCACCGCGCGCTTCCTCGATGCCGTAATGCAAAAAGCTTTGACCGTCTCCAAACGTGTGCGCAACGAAACCGCCATCGGCAACGCCGCGGTTTCCATACCCTACGCCGCCGTGGAGCTGGCACGGGAGATTTTTTTAACTTTGGCAAACAAGCAGATTCTGCTGCTGGGCGCCGGCAAGATGAGCGAACTTTCCGCCCGTGGGCTGATCAACAATGGCGCCGCCGGGGTGCGCGTGATCAATCGCACCTATGAGCATGCGGTGGAACTGGCCACGAAGCTGGGCGGCACAGCGTTTTCCTTCGACGACCTGCGGCGGCAACTGGTGGAGGCCGATATCGTCATCAGCTCAACCTCGTGTCCGCATACCATCTTGAGCCGCGAGGATGCCGGAGCCATCGCTGGCCAGCGCCAGCAGCGGCCGCTGGTGATCGTGGACATTGCGTTACCACGGGACATCGATCCCAGCGTGCGCGAGGTGCCAGGGATCTTCTTGTATGACATTGACGAGCTGGAAAAGGTCGTGGAACACAACGCCGGGCAACGCGAAGGTGCGGCCGCCGAAGCGGAAAAGATTGTGACCGCGGAAGCCCAGGGTTTCCGACGAAAGCTGCTAGCGGAACGCGTGGTGCCGACCATCATCGCACTGCGCAACCGGCTGGATGAGATTTGCCGGCAAGAACTGGAGTCCTTCAGACAAGAGTGCGGGCCATTTTCCAAGGACCAGGACGAGACTTTAGCGGCAGTGACGTCCCGGATGACACAACGGATTGCAGGATCGCTGGCCCGCGAACTCAAGGAGCTTCCGGAAAAGGTGGAACAAGAACAAATGACGGCTGCCGTCCAGCGGCTGTTCCACCTGGAAACGCCTCAATCGGCGCTTGCCGGCACCAGAATATAATTAAGGAGCGGAGATGACTACGGCCAGAGCAGCACAAGTTTCCTCCCAATCCGATCCCAACTGGACCAGCACGCAAGCATACGTGCTGGCCGTCTTCTGCCTGGTTCTCGGAGTCGCACTCGGATATCTATTTCGCGGTTCCGCCTCCCCGGACGCGAACCCTGGGAACACCGCAACAGAAACTTCAGGTAGCGCGCCGCAGGGAATGCCTGGCGCCGCAGGTACGCAACCCACTCCGGCTCAGCTGAAAGAAATGTTTGACCGCGCGTCTGCTCCACTGCTCGATGCACTCAAGAAGAATCCCAACGACTTCGACAGCATCGTGCAACTGGGAAACCTTTATTACGACGGCAAACAATACCCGCAAGCCATTGAGTATTACGAACGGGCGTTGAAGATCCAGCCCAAGAACGCCGACGTGATTACCGACATGGGCACTGCTTACTGGTACACGGGCAATGCCGACAGAGCCATCACGGAATTCAAGAAGTCACTGACGATTCGCCCGGATCATCCAGGAACCCTGTTCAACATGGGAGTAGTGCAGTGGCAGGGAAAAAACGACCCGGGAGCTGCGATCGAAGCTTGGGAGCAACTGCTGAAGACCAATCCCAACTATCCGCAGAAACAACAGGTTGAAGATTTCATCGAGAAGGCGAAGCAGCACATAAAGGGATAGGCGCTCGGTTCATCCTCTCATCCTACTCACCCGGCGCCAAGGACGGGGGAAGCCAAACGGCTTCCCCCGCAATCTTTTATGTGTCCTAATCTCAAGCCTCGGTTTTCTTCGCGATCTTTGCGAAGGCTTTGCGTCCTTTGCGGTCAGAAGCTCTTAAGCTCTTAACCGCCAAGTACGCGAAGGATCGCTAAGAGCGCAAAGAAAGTATTCCGAACCTCACGCAATCGCAGATTAGGGCACTACCTTTTCGGAGGTGACTTGGAGCCTTGTTGAGAACGCGGTAGAGTAGACGGTCGCTCTAATCCTCGAATGTCGAACGACCAAGAAAAAGAAGCAGCGGCCCGCGCCAGCCTGCGTTTCGTGCGCGACGGCGACATCGTCGGGCTGGGCACCGGTTCGACTGCGGCCTACGCGGTGCGGTTTCTCGGCGAGCGAGTCCAGGCCGGACTGAAGATCCGAGGCATTCCGACCTCCGTCCATACCAAGCAACTGGCCACCAGTCTTGGAATCCCCCTGACCACTCTGGATGAGTGTCAGCAGATCGATGTCACCATTGACGGCGCCGATGAAGTTGACCCGCATCTGAGTGTTATCAAAGGTGGCGGCGGGGCGCTTTTGCGGGAGAAAATTATTGCCTCGGCCTCGCGGCAGCTTGTCATCATCGCCGATTCCACCAAGCAGGTTTCGATGCTGGGAAAGTTTCCTCTGCCGGTCGAGATTATTCCGTTTGCTGTACCGCTGCTTGCCAGGCGCATCGCGGCTTTAGGGGCTTCGGTGAAACTGCGGCGGCAAATTTCTGGAAGCCCCTTCGTCACGGACGAAGGCCACCACATCCTGGATTGCAGCTTCGGCCAGATTCCCAATCCGCCGGCGCTCGCCCGCCAACTCAGCGATATGCCGGGAGTAGTCGAGCATGGCCTGTTTATTGACATGGCCACCGTGGCGCTGATTGCGAAGGGCAAAGAGATCGTGGAGTTGCGCCGGGGCGGGCAGTGACTAGCGCAACGTGGCCGCAGCCTGCGAAAAAACTTTGATTTTGGGTGGCGCAGCGCTTCAGGGCCGCGATAACTGCCCCCTTGTCATTACGCGCTTTAGCGCCTGAGGTCACAAACGCCAGCTTTTCCGGACCTGTCTAGCCCCGACGAGCCACAATTTCACCAAGCGCCCGCAAGAATCGCTCCACTTCGTCCCCCGTGTTGTAATGCGCCAGCCCGATTCGTAGGAAACCGCCATGCTTTTCCACGCCAAGTCGTTCGGTGAGGTTGATCGCATAATAATTTCCATCCCAGGTGAAGAAGCCCCGCTCACCGAGCTTGGTGGCGAGCGCGAGCGGGCTTTGTCCCTCGATGCGCACAGCGACTGTGGGACAGCGCTGGTGAAATCGCTGCGGGTCCTGGATGCCGTAGAGCTTCAGCCCAGGAATCGCGAGCAGCCCTCGGACGAGTCTCTCCAATAAGCTACGCTCATGCCGCTGGATCGCCTCGTAAGCTGCGAGCACAGCCGCACGGCGAGTCGATGCCGAAGTATCCATGTGTCGTCCAAGACTTGCCAGATAGTCCACGCAAGCCGTGATCCCGGCGATGCATTCATGGTTGAGCGTGCCCCACTCCCATCGAAAAGGAACGGCGTTAGTCAAGGCGCGCACTTTGTAAGGCTGCAGCCGCTGCAAGTGTTCGCGCTTGCCGTGGAGCACGCCCATGTGCGGGCCGAAAAACTTGTAGGTCGAGCACACCAGAAAATCGCAATCGAGCGCACGGACATCAATCGGTGCATGCGGCGTGTAGTGGACTGCGTCGATGTAAGCCAGCGCGCCCTGTGCATGGGCCAGGCGGACGATTTCTTTTACATCATTGATCGTTCCCACCGCATTCGATGCGTAGCCAACCGCCACCAGCTTGGTCCGGTTGGTGATCTTGCGCGCCATGTCGTCCATGTCGAGCGTGCAGTCTTCTTCGTGGATGTCCACCATCCGGATAGTCACGCCGCGCTCTTCCAGCGCCCGCCAGGGAGAGATGTTGGCATCGTGGTCAAGGTGTGTGAGTACGATTTCGTCGCCGGGGCCGAGTTCGCGCCCGATCGAGCGGCTGATGGCAAACGTCAGCGAAGTCATGTTCTGCCCGAACACGACCTCATCCGGATCGCAGCCAAAGAGATCCGCCATCGCGGAACGTGCTCCCGCGATCATGGCATCGGTAAACCGGCTGGTAGCGTAGGCGCCACCACTATTGGCATTGTTCTGCTTCAGATAGTCAACCATGGCATCGATCACGCCCTGCGGAACCTGAGTGCCGCCGGGGCCGTCGAAGAAAACCGCGGGATGGCCGTCGACGGTTCGAGAAAGAGAAGGGAATTGGCAGCGGACCCAAGTCAGGTCGAGAGCAGTGATCGTCTCAGATTCTGTCGTAAGCAAGTGATTCTCCGTTTCGCAAGGTGCGGATGGATCTCCCCTTCGAAATTATGCCGAACCCGGAATGTGGACAGCGCGGTACCAATCAGCCCATCGTCGTGGTGTGCTCGGGTTGAATTTTGTACATCACCCGCACTTCGCCGGGCTGCCGGTAGGGATATTTGTCCACGCCCAGGTATTTCTTGGCCATCTTGTCGATGTGAGCGTCGGCGCCCTGCTCGGTGATTTCCACCACGCGGCCGCGGATTTCGAGGTACCGGTAAGGATTGTCGGGATCGACGATCGCCATCGCCACACGCGGATCGCGGCGAACGTTGCGGTCTTTTTGGCGGCCTTTCGCGGAGTTGAAAATTACGTAGTCCCCTTCTACGTCGCACCACACCGGAGTCACTTGCGGGCGGCCGTCGGGCATCAGCGTCCCTAAACTGGCAAATGCGCGCTTGCTGAAAAGGTCACGATATTTTTCCGGAATAGCTTCAGCCATTACAACCTCCTTGCGGTCGCACCTTGGGTTGCGATCCAGAAAGATTATAGCCGTCTCTTTGGTTCGCGTGGGTCGTCTCCGGCAGAGCGCACCTGCCGAAGACAATCGAGACTTTCCAGCGGTTTCCTTCGTGTGACTTTGTGTCCTTTGTGGTCTAACTCGGCGATTTGGCCCACTGCTCTGTGACGAGCGCACTTTCAAGTTTCAACCGGCAGCGATTACAATTTGGGCCTACCGAGAAGTCAGTTTGATGTTCGTGGAGCATGCGGATTGTGCACCCCGAAGAAACTCTAGTAAAGTGGTAGGCTTTATCAAAGAGCAAGATATGCTGACTAGCCTCTCCCACAAACGCAAACCTTCCTGGTTGATTGCGCTTCTCTTGTTGATGGCTTGCAGCGTGAGCTTTGCCTTTGCGGCCGACGGTGCAACCAGACCCACCATAGTCTTCATGACCGACTTCGGTGTAGTGGATGACTCCGTGGCCATCTGCAAAGGCGTAATGTATTCCATCGTTCCTGAAGTGCGCATTGTCGACCTCAGCCACCAGGTCACTCCCTTCTCGATTCATGACGGAGCGCGATTTCTCTACGGCGCGTCGCCGTACTATCCGGCGGGAACGGTTTTTGTGGTTGTGATCGACCCGACGGTGGGCAGCACACGTAAAGCTGTCATTGTGAAATCCAAGCGTGGCCAGTATTTTGTGCTGCCCGACAACGGTTTGATGACGCTGGTTCAGGATCGAGACGGTCTGGAGGGCGCACGCGAGATTACGAATCCCGCCTGGATGATCGGCGCGGCGCTGTCGTCCACATTTCACGGACGCGATATTTTTTCGCCCGCCGGGGCGCATCTTGTTCGTGGCGACGATTGGACGCAAGCCGGTCCGGAACTCGATCTGGCCAAACTTGTCCGGCTGGATCTGGCTGCGGCGAAGGCGGACGAGCATGGCTTGACCGGCGAAGTGATTGCCACGGACGGGCCATTTGGCAATCTTGTCACCAACATCAGCGGCGACGATTTCTTAAGATTGGGCTACGCCCGCGGACAATTGGTGCACGTCACGATCGCGAAAACCGAAATGGATATTCCGCTCGTGCGCACCTTCAGCGATGTGCCGCTGAAAACGCCGCTGCTGTACATCGATTCGCGAGGGCATCTCGGCCTGGCGATAAACCAGGGGAGCTTTGCCGCCGTCTATGGCATTAAGCCGCCGCAGGCAATTTTCATCCCGCGCGCGGGGAAGCAATGAATTGGGTTTGCGTGGCCCTACGTCTTGGCGGCGCGATTTTCAAGTGAGCCGCAGCCTTGGGAGTCTGCGTGCAAACTAAGTTTTGGGTGGGCAAGTGTAATGAAGCGCTCGAGCACAAGCTCCCGAGGAGCGACATATTTTAGCCCAGCACGTGAGTGCTGGGTACTAAGTGCAGCCCGACTCACGCCCCGCAGGGCGCCACAGAAGTATGCGGGCACTTCTTAGCCGCGGCAGCACAAAATTAGGAGGAAACATGACCAACCAGCAGCCAATCAACTGCAATCGCAAATCCCAACGCCTGACTCTTCTCGGCCTCCTGCTGCTACTGCCCTGTCTTCTTCTTGCCCAGAGTTACCGTGGCTCGATTCGCGGGAAGGTGGTGGATCCCAGCGGCGGCCTGATTGCCGGAGCCAAAGTCACTGCCAGGAACAATGCAACTGGGCAGGAACGTAGCACCGTCACCGGGCCAGATGGTGCCTACGTGCTGGCCGAATTGCCAGCGGGTGAGTATGCCGTCACCGCGGAATCGACCGGACTGTCCCCGGTGGCTCAAAACGTTATCGTGAGCGTGGGCCTCGATACTACCGCCGACTTCGATCTGACCCACCTGGAGAAGAAAGTTGAAAACGTAACCGTCACTGCCGCCGCTCCGGTCATCGACGAGAGTCGCGATGTGCTGGGTGAAGTCGTCGAGAGAAAGCTGGTCGCCGATCTGCCTTTGAACGGGCGGGATTTCGGCAAACTCGTTGCGCTGGTGCCAGGTGCAACCGTCGAGCCATCGGGGGTGGCTGCTGTGCAGGACGGATTCGGGCAGTTCACCATCAACGGCAACCGCGACCGCTCCAACAACTACACGCTCGACGGAACCGACAACAACGATCCCTTTTTCAACAATTCCGCGCTGAATCAAACCGGAATCGGCGGCGCGCCGGCATCGTTGCTTCCAATCGACGCCATTCAGGAATTCAATCTGCAATCGCAGTTTCCGGCGGAGTACGGCCGCAACAGCGGCGCGGTGATCAATATCATTACCAAGTCGGGTACGAACCAGTTTCACGGCGGCGCTTTTGAGTTCGTGCGCAACGATATGTTCGATGCCCGCAATTACTTCAATCGTGCTCCAGCCCCTCAGACCGCATTCCGCAATAACCAGTTCGGGGTCTCGATCGGCGGTCCCGTCATCAAAGACAAGACCTTCTTCTTCGGCGCATACGAAGGGCAGCGCGAACGTGTCGGCTCGGACTTTACCTTGCTCGTGCCCACGTCCACGCAGATCGCAAACGCCCAGCAGGATGCAATTAACAATGGCGTGACCCCGAATCCTGCTCTCACCAAGATTCTGGGGCTGTTTCCCCAGCCTACTGGCTTTAACGGAACCACTGGAACTGTGGCAGGAACCGTGAAGGACAAGAACGACGTGGATAGTCTGATCGTGAAGCTGGACCACAATTTGAGCGAAACCGAGCAACTCTCCGGCCGCTACGCCTTTGCCAGCAGCCAGCAGGTCTTTCCCTTGGGCGGGCTTGGCGGTGGCGCCGGTTCGCGGCTACCGCAATTCGCCCAGCAGTCGCCCACGCGAGTGCAGGTGGTCTCAATCAGTCTGCTTTCCACTTTGAGCTCGCAGAAACTGAATGAAGTGCGCTTCGGCTACAGCCGCTATCGCACATCGTTCACCTCGCTCGACTCGAATTTCGATCCTTCCACCGACGGAATCGATTTCGGCACCGGCAAGCTGGGACTCCCGGAGATCGATTTTGGTGGAATTTTCGACAACCTGGGCGCCACGGCCTACAGCATTCCTCGCGGCCGCGTCAGTCAGAGTTACCAGATTCTCGATAACTTCACCTGGCTTTCGGGCCGGCACACCGTCAAGTTTGGCGGAGAGTACCGCCGGGCCGTGATCAGTGCGTTCAACGACAACCTGGAGCGCGGCGACTTTGTGTTCGGCACCGGCAACGGTTTCGACCCCGACCCGGGCACCGACATCCTCGCCGCCTACTACCTTGGCTATGATTCCTACGTCAGCGCCGACGCTGGTAACACTCAGCGAACCACCTACAACAATGGCTTGGCGTTCTTCGCGCAGGATGACTTCCGCGCCACCCCGCATCTCACGCTAAATTTCGGCGCCCGCTGGGAATACTTTGGCCCAATCAGTGAGCAGAACAATATCCTTGCCAACCTCGGCTCCGATGCACTTCTTCACATGGTCGGCACCGGAGGCGTCAACGGCGCCTACAATCGCGACCTGAATAATTTTGGCCCGCGCTTCGGATTTGCCTGGAACCCGCTTCCCAGAACGATTGTCCGGGGCGGCTACGGAATCTTTTTCGACTACATTCCACAGGATCTGATGATTGCCAACTTTACCAATGATGCCGGGCTGGTCACGCCGCCCATCGGTCCCAAGCCGGTTCAACCGCTCAACTTCAATTCGGCTCAGTGGAGCGGCGCGCCCGGGCCTGTCCTCAGCCCGTCCTCGGGGCCGTTTGACATCTTCTTTACGCCCCGCAACCTGGTCACTCCGTATTCCCAGAGTTGGAACCTGAACCTGCAGCAAGAAATGACCAAGAACGTCGCTCTACAGGTTGGCTACGTCGGCAGCAAGGGCACCAAGCTAGTGCGCCTGCTCGATGCCAACCAGCCCGACGTGAACGGCAACCGACCCAACGCGAATTACGGTTTCATGGACGAATTCGCGACGGTCAGCGCCTCGACCTACAACGCGCTCCAGGCCACGTTGCGCGTGCAGGGAGCGCACGGCCTCTCCGGATTCGCCGGCTACACTTTTTCCAAGTCGCTGGACGACGCTTCTGATGGTATCGACTACAATTTTTCGACCGTCGCTCTGCCGCAAAATTCCTACGATTTGGCGGCCGAACACGGCCCCTCGAACTTCGACACGCGCCATCGCTTCACCGCGGCGTTTACGTATCAGATCCCGCGTTTCGGCGGTCCCGAGCGGCTGGCAGAAGGCTGGCAGCTCAACACTATTTTCACCGCCCAGAGCGGACGCCCGGTCCCGATCGTGAACTCCGACGACACCAGCGGCGCTAACGCTGATGTCTATCCGACTCCCTCGAACTATCATCAGCGTCCAAACCTGGTGCCGGGCGTGAATCCGATCAACTCCAATTGGGAATCATCGCCGGATACGATTGGATACTTGAACGCGAATGCGTTCGTGGACCCGCCTTATGGCACATTCGGCGACCTGGGCCGCAATGCCATCTACGGCCCGAAATATTGGGATTTGGACTTCGCGGTGAGCAAGAATACGCCGATCACAGAACGTCTGAACCTGCAACTGCGGGCGGAGTTCTTCAACATCTTCAATCATCCGAATTTTGCTCTGCCTAATTGGTTCGTCAGTCCGGGCTCGCCGCCGGATGGATTGATCACCCAAACGCCCGACCAGGCACAAACGAACCCTGGCTTGGGCGGCGGCGGACCGCGTGTGATTCAACTGGCCGCGAAGCTTTCGTTCTAAAATGACGTACCGGACTACCGGGTCAGACGCGAAGCAAGCTTGCCCGGAGGCTTACCTGGTTACGGGCACCTTCTCGATTGATCCATGGAGGACACACACGTGAAAAAGACCCTGATCGGCTTGATGCTGTGCTTGACCGTGCTGGCTTTCACCATGAACGCCATGGCTGCCCGCAAAGATGGAATCGTACTGAGCAAGGATGGAAGACGGACCATTAGCACTAACGCCCCGTCCCGGGGGCAGCCCTACATCGAGAATAACGCTGGTCTCACCACTATCTTTGACAATCTGGCGCACAAGTACCCCGACGGGTTGTACTGGTGCTGCGCCGGTGCCACGATCGAGGGTTCCGGCAGTGGCGGTCCCGAATGGTGGCAGGCGGCCGCCTTCACGCCCAGCACAAGCCTGAACCTGACCAAGATCGAAATCGCGGTGGGATACATTGACGGGATATACACAGACGTGCTCTTGAGCCTGAACAACGACGACGGCACCGGGAAGCCCGGGACGGTTATCGAGAAGTGGAAGGTGACAGGCCTGACGGCGTTTGGAGCCTGCTGCGAGGTTGAGACCAAGAGGAGCGCAGGCATACCCGTCACGGCCGGAACTCAGTACTGGCTCGTGGTGAGCACTGAGAAGAAGTCAGACGTGTTTGCCGCCTGGAACAGCGATGACACCAAGCAGCTTTACACGGAGGCCATCCCACAAGCCTATTACTGCTACTCGACCGCCGGTTATTGCGGGAGCGCCAACGGAGTCTGGACGCCCTATCAAGGCTATCAGGGCTCTGCTTTCGCCGTGCTCGGGAAATAAGCTCAACACCAGCAAGAACTACGTGGGGACAGCCGCCCCCCGGCTGTCCGGCGGAGCAAAGCTCCGCAGTTTTGCCAGCGAAAGCTCCAGAGTCGGTTTCAATGAATAGTCTTTGGTACGAGCACGGCTGAAAGAGGCCGCTGGAAAATTACGATTTGGGGTGGCGCAGCGCTTCCAGCGCTGCGATCAATGCTTTCCTAATCATTACGCGCTTCAGCGCCTGAGGTAACAAAAGAGGTTTGTCCACAGGCTGTGAGTCTGTGCCCTTCCCGAAAACTACTCATGAAACCAGACCCATAATTCGCTGGCGCTAGACGGGCGAGGACGCCCGTCCTCCACCGGCTACTCACGCTCCACGTCTTCAGAAATTTTCACCAACACGGCCCTCAGCAGCGCCACGAAATCGCCCTGCACCCGGCGTCCGGCCTCAAGTACTTCTTCATGATTGAGCGGCTGATCAAGGATGCCGGCCGCCATGTTGGTGACGCAGGAAATTGCCAGGACTTTCATCCCCATATGCCGCGCGGCAATCGCCTCTGGAATCGTGGACATGCCCACCAGATCAGCGCCAATGGCGCGCAGATAACGAATCTCGGCTGGCGTTTCGTAGCTTGGCCCCAACAGACCGGCATACACGCCTTCATGGATCGTCATGCCCAGCTTGTGCGCAGCTTCGAGCGCGATCTCACGATAGGGTTTCCAGTAAGCCTGCGTCATGTCGGGAAACCGGGGTCCGAAACGGTCGTCGTTTGGGCCGGCCAGCGGATTCTGTCCCTGCAGATTGATGTGGTCCGTCACAACCACCAGCGCGCCCTGCTGGTATTTGAGATTAATCCCACCGGCCGCATTGGTGAGAATCAGCGCGCGAATGCCCATCCGGCCGAGCACGCGAGTCGGGAACGCAACCTCGCTCGGCGAATAGCCTTCGTACAGATGAACCCGGCCCTGCATGGCTGCGACCGCGACCTCGCCAGCTTTCCCGACCACCATCTGCCCGGCGTGTCCGATAGCCGTCGAGCGCGGAAATGATGGAATCTGTGCGTAGGGAACGCGAGCGGCGTCGGAGAGTTCGTCGGCAAAACCGCCCAGCCCCGAACCTAACACCAGTCCGATGCGTGGACGCAGTTTGGTCCGCGACAGGACAAATGTGGCGGCGGAATCGGCGAGCGTGAAGTCGTCGGGTTGCGGCGTTTTCATAGGACGTATCAGGCCTGGTAGCGCCAGCATCCCGCCCTCGCCGGTGGCGGCGGGGACGCCGTCACGACAGCCGCCGGGACGGCGGCGCTACTTTAGTGTTTCCTCTCGAACTTTGCCAACTCCTCTTCCAGTTTCCACTCCATCTTCGCCCGCTCGCTGTTATCGACAAAGCGCTGGCACGTCGACGACAGCTTGTCCCCGGGCTGAGCCCCGGCGCACGCGCTCA
>Ga0187818_10000840_pt1 | contig 11709 bp, 9 predicted proteins | sample NC_wetland_sal_i_14_FD_130581 | JGI IMG/M metagenome (GOLD analysis project Ga0187818, IMG submission 130581) | Wetland sediment microbial communities from Neuse River Estuary, North Carolina, USA - SO4_3 | ecosystem: Environmental > Aquatic > Freshwater > Wetlands > Sediment | place: USA: North...
AATCGAGCCGGAGATAAGCGGAAGCGCCAGTGGAGGTCAGGCGCTTGCGGCGGGTGTAGAGAGCTCCGAAGACAACCAGGGCCAGGCCGACGACGAGAAAGCCGGGCGCGACCATGTAAGCAAGGATGCCGACGTAAGGGCTGGGGTGGGCGGTGGTGAAGTCAATGAAGAAAAGGAAAACAATGTTGCCCAGAGCGACGACGGCGAGCGCGAGCCCGACGAAAGAAATGGGATTCGACACGAGTTGACGGATGCGGGCGAGTCCGGCGAGTGGTGGAGAAACGCTCGGTTGCGAATCGGCCATGATGAGAACCGACCTCCAGCTTTGGGATCAGGAACAGTTGCTTATATCAGAAATCCAGCGATGCCGGTTGCCTGGGATGAAGCGTGTGCTTCGATAACTTCAGTTTCACTCCGGGAGTCGCTCGGTTATTTGACTTTCCCGGCGCTGAAACGCCGGGCTATTTTCAGTTGCCCCTTCCGGGCCGTAACCGTGCGTGATGGGCTCGGACTTCTCGTCTCGCACTGCCATCGCGGGGACATGGCCGTGGCCGTTGACGGGCGCGGAATCTGACGATTGAGATTCGGCAATCGTGGCAGCCAATATCGTCTCGCTGTCCAGGCCATGTTCCTCGCGGTAATGATGCAGGGACATTTTGCCGTCATACCAGGCCCAGTTCATGGGATAGACATCGGGATCGAGAAACACCTGGTAGAAGTGCCAGACCACAATGGCGAGCGAGGCGAGCACGGCTTCATAAAAGTGAATCGCAGTGGCGACATCCAGCCACCAGCGCGGGAACAGGTGCCCCATTGCAACCTTGCCCCAAAGCATGACGCCGGTGAGGGCCATGACGATGACTCCCCAGACCAGAGCCCAGTATTCCGCCTTTTCGGCGTAGCTGAAGCGTTTGAATTTGGGCCAGGTGCAGCTCATCCCGAGATAGCTGCGCAGGGACCAGAAACAATCGGCAGCGTCCTTGGGCTCGGGAAGCATATCGCGGACCAGTTTGCGGCCGTCGCGGGTCAGCAGCGCATAGACGATGTGGTACACGCCGCCGCCGATCAGAACCACTCCGGCGATGCGGTGAACGATGCCGCGCACTTTTTCCCCCATGCCGGGAAGATCCGAGAGCCAGGAATCGGGATACTTTAGGGCGAAGCCGGTAATGACGAGAACGATGAACGAAGTCAGTATGGCGAGGTGCTGCCAGCGCTGGGTCCGTGTCATGCGGGTGATGGTGCGGGGATAGCGATCGCGGCGCAGCAGCGCCTTCCGCCGCCAGATGATCAGGTTGTGCAGGACCATGCCTCCGATGACGGCGAAGATCAGGCTCAGGTAGAAGCTGCGAATCCAGCGCACAACGATGCTGCCGATGTCGGCAGAGAGGGGCGCGTCAACGTGCACTTTGCCAAGAGTGAACTTCTCGGTGACGCCCGGGTGGCATTGGCCGCAAGTGTGAACCAGGTTGGCGCGGTTGATCGTGGAACGAGGATCGCTCGACGGCAAAATGTAGTGAGAACCATGGCAACTGGCGCAGTTGGCGACAATTTGCGAACCGCGCTCGCTGGCGAGTCCGTGATAGCTGGCGAGATAAGTGGAGGCGCGGGCCCCGGCGAGACCGATCTCCTGCGAGAGGCGCACGCCTTCATGGCAGCGTGCGCAAGTAAGCCTGGCCAGATTCTGCGCGTTGACCGGGGAGTTCGGATCGAGACGCGACTTTATGGAGTGGATACCATGGCAATCGGTGCAGACGGGGGCGAGCGAGTTGCCCTTGGCTATGGCTTGACCGTGGATGCTCTGCACAAACTCGGCTTTGACCGACTCGTGGCATTTGGCGCAAGTGGCGGGAACGTTGAATTTGAAGATTGAAGACTTGTCGTCACTGGCGCGGCGAATTTCATGCACGCCATGGCAGTCGGTGCAGACGGCTGCCCTGGTGGATCCCTTCGCCACTGCGCGCCCGTGCACGCTTTCCTCATAGGAATAGAATTCTTGCGTGCTCTGGCCGACGCGCTCCATGACGAACTTCTGCGCATGGCAAGTCGCGCACGTGCGCGGAATGTTGGTGTGGAACACGGGGGACTTGGGGTCGGACGAGGCGAGAATCTGGTGCGGGTTGCCGTGGCAGGAAAGGCAAGTCGGGGCCTGGCCTTCGCCGCCCTTGCGGGCGATGGCATGAACGCCCTGCTCGTAGCCGTGGACGGCGTCGTCGTGGCAGGTGGCGCACTGCTGGGGGACGATTTTTTCGGCGCGCTGGACCTCGTGGGTTTTGCCGTGACAACTGGCGCAAGCATCTTTGCCCAGGATCGAGTGCACGCTTTGCGGGACCTGAGCGGCGGGTTCGTCGTGGCAGGTGGCGCAGGAAGGCATGCGCACGGGCTTGGGGTGGGGATATTCCTTCACCCCTACGTGGCAAGTGGTGCAGCCCAGGTCGCCGTGCACGCTGCTTTTGTGTTTTGCGGCGTCCACATGCAGGCTGCGACCGGACTCGGACTTCATCCCGGGATCGCCATGACAGGCGAGACAGTCCTGATCCGACGCGAGAACCGGCGCTGCGCCGGCGATCCCGAGTGCAAGACCGATCCCGACCAGCATTCCGAGTTGTTTCACACCCTTCACTGACGCGCTCCTCCTACCTATACGCGAACAACATGGCGTAGATGATCCAGACGATGATGCTGAAACCGACGCTCAGCGCTATCCAGGCAAAGACCCGGATGGCGCGCACGACGACTTCCGGTTGCGGCTCTTCGAGGCGAGCTTCGAGCTGGCCACTGGCAACCAAAGCCTCGTACTCGAGCGGCTTGTCGCGCTTGAGCTCCGGGAGCGGCATGTGGCCGGTGAATACGGTAGTGTCCATAGGAAATTTTTCCGGCCGCAAATGCGTGTTGAAAAAGTGCACGGTGAAGATGAAGCCGGTGGCGAGCAGGGCCTCGTCGCTGTGGATAATGGTGGCGATGTTAATAAACTGTCCCGGCAGGAAGCGAGTGAAGAAGACCGGGAACCAGAGCGTGAGGCCGGTGGAACCGATGACCGCGATGCCCCAGAATACGGCGAAGTAGTCGAATTTCTCCCAGTAGGTCCAACGGCCGTAGGGAGGCCGCTTGCCACGTCCGAAGAACCACTTCATGGTGGCGAGGAACTGATGGAGATCCTGGCGATTGAACATCAGGGAATCGGGGCCAAACACCAAGGCCCACCACGATTTGTGTCCGCGCGTTTTGTGTTGATAGAGATCGTAAAGGTGGGTGCAGAAGACTCCGAACATCAGCACGGCGGCGGTGCGGTGGATAAAGCCCGCGGTTTCAAATCCACCCAGCAGGCGCGACACCGTGGCTGCCCAAGGCGTGTAGGAAAACTTCAGCGTCAGGCCGGTAGTGGCCAGACTGAGAAAACTGACGATCATGCAGGCGTGAAGGGCGCGTTGCAAGCGGGTGAACCGGACGAATTCGCGCTCGGGACGCTTCTCCATTTCCGGCTGAAGCAGCAGCGCGGGCGAGGTTTGTGTCTCTGAGGCTCGATTCTCGAGGTCAGCCAGCATGATTGCCATCCTTGCGACCAGTGTTTGGTTCGAATCCTGGCGAACCGGTTCCCCCTGCTGCTTCACGTGCTTCCTCGGCGCGGAGCTCGCGGCGCATCTGGAGAGCTTTGGGCAGCCACAACAGAGTGTGAATACCACTGAAGACAAATGTGCTGAGCAGGAGCGTTGTCATGCCCCAGAAGGTCCAGAACAGGAAGGGATATTTTTTCGGGTCGTGGTGAGTGGCGTGAGTGAGGTAGCCGGCAAAACGGCGCGTGGCGTTGGCGTGGCATTTCTGGCAGGTGGCGACGACATTCGCGCGGCTCAGGTGCGAGCGCGGGTCGGTGACACGCAGGATGTCATGTGCGCCGTGGCAGTCGTAGCACTTGGCCGTCCCAGTGTAGCCGAGGCGAGATACCTTGCCGTGATAAGTATCGAAATAAGTCTTGGCAATTTCTTCGTGGCAGCGGCCGCACTTATCCATGATGTCGAGCTTGAAGCCGGTTTCGTCGGTCCGGCGGATCTGGTGAGCGCTGTGGCAATCGCTGCACACGGGCAGCTCTTTGTCCGTCTTGGTTATAGACGCCGAGTGCACGCTCTCGACGAACTGCTCTTGGATGCCGTGGTGGCAGGCGCCGCAGGTGGCGGGAACGTTCTTGGGATTGACGGTGGACTCGGGATCGGAGCGTGGCAAAACCAGGTGGGCGGTATGGCAATTGGTGCAGGTTGCGGTGACGGTCAGACCGCTCTTCATCAGGCCTTTGCCATGGATGCTCTCGGTGTAGTGCTGAGTGATCTCGTGCTGGCGACCGACGTAACGTACGGCAGCCTTTTGGCCTTCGCGATGGCAGCGTGCGCAGAGACCGGGGACATTGGTGGGAAAGGAGACCAACTCGGGATCGTGCTTGCCGAGAATGTGGTGGGTGCCATGGCACTCTTTGCAGGTGGGAGCATTGCCGTCGCCGGCGGCGAGAAGCTGGCCGTGCTTGCTGCGCTGGTACTGCTGCCCGATCTCTTCGTGGCAGCGGCTGCAATCCACGGGATGAGCGATGGTTTCGCAGGGGCGCACGCGCGAGGCGTTGACCTCGGAGTGGCACTGGCTGCAGGCGACCTTGGCATGGCGCGAGTTGGCGACTTGCTCGACGGGTACAAAGAGGCTGCGGCCATCGGCTGCCTTCAAGTGCTGGTTGCTGTGGCAGCGCATGCAAGCTGCGTCCGCCATACCCTGGCTGTAGAAGACGTTTCGCACCTTGTGGGGTTGATGACAGTCCACACAGGCGGGGAGGACGTGGGCTTCTTTTTCCCAGAGTTCACCGCGAATCGTCTTGCGATGGACTTGTTCGATCTGGGCGTGGCACTTGGTGCAGGTGGCGGCGATGTTGCGACGGTTGATCGAAGATTTCGGATCGGTGTGCGGCAGGATGTTGTGGGGCGTGTGGCAGGACACACAGGTGGCCGCTACGATCAGTCCCTTTTTGAGCACGGCTTCGCCGTGGATGCTCTCCGAATAGTTCTCCAGGATGTTGTGCTGGTCAATGTTGCGGTTCAACTGCACCGGCGTGCCCTCGCGATGGCAGCGGCCACAGACGAAGGGGACATTCAGAGCCGTGACCGCGGAGCGGCGGTCTTTAACCGGGAGGATATCGTGATTGCCGTGGCAGTCTACGCAGTGGGGGGCGAGCGGGTCGCCGCGAGCGATCGCCTTGCCGTGGAGCGAGGCAGCGTGCTGTTTTTGTTCGTCGCTATGGCAGGTTCCGCATTGGACGCGAGCGAGCGGCGTGCCGTGAGGCAAGTCTTTGCCTTCGAGGTCGGCATGGCACGACGTGCAGGAGAGCGGGCTGTGCACCGAGGAGGCAAACTTCTTGCCGTCCACAAACAGAGAGACGGTGCGCCCGGCGCGCTTGGTGGTCATGCTTTTGTCGCCGTGGCAGGCCAGGCAGTCGTCGTTGGAGATGCCAGCGGCATGCGCGGCCGGCGCCCATACCACCAGAAGCAATAGCACCGCAGGCAGAAGACTTAGAGCGGCAGTCCGGTGGCTTGGCGACATTGGCACTACGAGAAAACCTCCTCACCGACGAAGAAGTGGATCACTTTTTATCTTGCAGGCTGATGTACAGAGCGACAGTGAGTTAGCGCACCCGCGCACGTGACTTTCGTCACAAGGCTGTGGTCGAGTACGAACGGGGAAAAACGGAAGCAGGCATGCGTCGGCGGAACGGTGCGATTCGGGACACGATGACCGCGTTCAGACCGGCTGCCAGCCTGCCGCGCCGGGGGCCGAGGCGCCCCTTCGGCAAGCTCTCCAGAAACTTAACGCGCAAGCCGTTTGTCTCTAACAATACTGACGGTCTGAAGGATCGTCCGTTGCGCAGCGCAGGCTCTTGGAACCGCCGGCAAAACTTGCCCTGAACGAAGTCGAAGGATGTCGGCGCTGCATTCTGTGCGCCTGTCCTGGCAATTTCGAGGCACCGAATATTAGTGCGGAGGCAAGCTATGCTCGTGGCTGTGGCGGGTACGAGTGAGTCCGACCGAGCGGACGCGGTCGTAGGCCACGTGCAAGTCTTCGCTGAGCACATTGACGACCTGGAGGCAGACGTCGCGGTGCTGGTGGAGAAAGCGGAGCAGATCCTTGCGGTGCACTTGGGCGAACTGCAGCGGTTCCAGAGCCTCGGCAGTGACTTCGTAGCAGCCGCCGGAAAGGGCGGCGCTCAGGCCCATGAGCTCCCCGGCGTGGGCTACGCGCACGGCCATGCGGCGGCCGTTTTCTGCGCAGACGGAAAAACGCACACGGCCCTGGCACAGCAGGAAAACGCTGCGGGCGACTTGGCCTTCGCGAAACAGAACGGCGCCTCGCTGGCAGGTCTGGATCTCCTTGATGTGGTCGAATTCCTTGAGAGCATCGGGCTCCAGATCGCAGAAAACACGATCTGCGCGCCGCCCGCAATCAACACAGCTCAGGGACATAACCTTCCCTCTTCTTATGTAGATACGCGAAAGGAGAAGGCGAAAACAGTGACTCGAATCACCGGAAACGGTGACCCTTGGCACAGGAGGTGGGCCGGTTGACCTCAGCCGGCGGTGGCAAGCGACCGCAGGGCCGCCTTATTGCGAATGACCAGAGTCGAACCCTTGGCTTGGAGGATCTGGCGTTTCTTGAGGTCGGCGAACAGGCGCGTCACAGTCTCGCGTGACGTGCCGATCATCTGCGCAATTTCTTCATGGGTCAGGGCCAGTTTGAGGCGTGGCTCCTGCTTCATGGATTCCCCGTTCCTCGAACTCCACTCGATGAGCAGCTTGGCCAGCTTTTCCGCGGCGGAATGGGACAGGCCGAGAGAGCGGACTTCATGACAGGCGACGTTGTATTTTTCGCTGAGCTGCTCCGCCACCTTGAAACAGGCGTCGCTGTGCTCTTTCAGGAAATGGAGAAAGTCTTCGCGTTTGACGAAATTGACCTGGCAGGGGTCAATGGTTTCGGCCGTCAACTCGTAGGCCTTGCCCGAAACGGTGGCGCTCAGACCAAGCACTTCGCCGGGTTCGGCGATTTTGAGGATGAGAGTCTTGCCGTCGCTGGCGCAGATGGAAAGTTTCACTCTGCCTTTGCAAAGGACAAAAATGCCGCGAGGGGCTTGGCCTTCGACAAACAGGACGGCGCCCTTGGGATAGGCGGTGGCGTACTTGATGACTTCAAACGATTGCAGAGCGGCCGTGGGCAGATCGCAGAAGATCCGATCGGCGCGCATCTTGCAAGTAAGGCAGCTTTCGATAATATCAAGACCGTATGGTGAGAGCACCTGGCACCCCCTGGTCACACCCTGCGGCGTGGTGCGGCGCAGCCGTGCATGTGACGAATATCACGTACTCAGTGTGCGTCTGCGCTTAACTTGCGGCGGTGATATAGGGCACACGTGGGTGTGACATAAGTCACAAAAGGGCTCCTGCCGAAAAGCCCGGGCTCCGCGACTCGCGGATGCGCTGGAATTGGCGCGGGTTTCAGCGCATACTAAACGGGAGTCCGGTCGAGCGGATTCTCTCTAAGGACACGCCAGTGCCTATGTTTCATGACGAAAGTCATTCTGAAAACCACCTGCCGCGGGCGGCCGATGCTCGCCTGCTCGCCGCTTTGCCGGACGCCCTGTTACAGAGGAAGCGGATGCTGATCGCGCTCGGGATTCTGTTAGTGGCGCTCGGGGCGGTGATCGTAAGAGATTGGGATTTCTGGTTTCCGCCCCGGGGAGAAACCTCCGAAGCGGCCGCGTTAAGAAAAAGCAAGAGTGTGGCGGTGCAAACTCCGAGCACGCCGGCGCTGGCGAACCACGAGCGGAAGCCAGCACAGCCGGTGGCGCCAGCGGCAGTAGAAGCTCCCTTGACGGCGACGGCTGAGCGCGCCGCGCTGCCCCCGCTGCAGGTCGAAGTTGTGGCCGGGAACCGGCATGTCAGCGTGCCCGGAAAGAGCAATGCCATTCACCTTGATGTCGGGTCGGGCACGCAGGCCTCGGGAGCAAACCCAGCCGCAGCGACGGGGAACGCTACGGTCAGCGCGGCCGACCGTGTGCGGCTTTCGGCGCAGACGCAACAGAGCGTGAGCTCCACGGTGGCACCGGACTATCCCCTGCTGGCGCGGCAGATGAAAGTGGAGGGCGTGGTGACCCTGCAGGCGCTGATTGCGCGCGACGGAACGATTCAGGAGCTGCGGGTTCTGAGCGGGCCGGAAATTCTGGCAACCGCGGCGCGCGAGGCCGTCAAGCAATGGCACTTCAAGCCTTACCTGCAAAATGGACAGCCCGTGGAAACGCAGGCGCGCATCACGGTGAACTTCACGATCTCCACGAATTGAATTTTGGCTCGCGGCTCGAAACTTGCGGCGAAAATAAAACGGGCGTCCGGATTAACGAACCCAGGACGCCCGGGCAGCCCTCCCCCAGAACTGCTCGGATAGAAAGGTAAATCCAGGCTTGAAATCTGAAAATGGCACGCGCGTGCCAGCTCGTTCCACTAAAGTGTTAGCCGGCTAAGTTGTTGGTTATACGACCTCAACTCGAGATGGAGCGGGTTTCACCGCTTGGTGCGCCGGGAAACACGTTGGACCGTGGGTGTCGGCGCCGGATTACGGCGTTGATCTCCCTCAGTTTTCTTGATAACCAAGAAGGCCACCCTTCGACTTCGCTCAGAGCAGGCTCGGTACGCGAAGGACTTGTTCAGAAGTCTCTTAGGCGGGCTGCGATAGCTCCGCGTGGAAAGCATGTTTGCGCTGCTGGAGCCAGTTCATCCACTCGCGCAGGCCGTCGCCCGCGAGGCAGGAAACCTTTATCACTTGCATTGCGGGATGAACGCGGCGGGCATTGGCGATGGCGGCGTCGGCGTCGAAGGGAACGTAGGGAAGCAGATCGGTTTTGGTCAGCACCATCAGCTCCGACTTGAAGAAGATCGAAGGATACTTCAACGGTTTGTCTTCGCCTTCGGTGACGCTGAGGAGAACGATTTTCGCGGCTTCGCCGAGATCGTAGCTGGAGGGGCAGACCAGGTTGCCGACGTTTTCGATGATGAGCAGGTCGAGTTGGCCGAGGTCCCAATCGGCGATGTGTTTTTCGATCATGCGGGCGTCGAGGTGGCAGGTGCCTCCAGTCGTGATCTGTCTTACAGGGAAGCCGTAACGCTTCAGACGGTTGGCGTCGTTTTCGGTCTGGAGATCGCCGGTGAGAACGGCGACGCGGCTGTCAGCAGGCAGAGTCTCGAGCGTTTTTTCCAGCAGCGTGGTCTTGCCCGACCCGGGCGAGCTGATGAGGTTGACGGCCAACACGCGGTGCTCGCGAAAGCGATCGCGCAATTCCGCAGCTACGCGCGTGTTTTCATTCAGGACTTTTCCTTCCAGCGGCACACGGTTCATTTTTCCTGACCTCCGAGTCTTCGGGCTGCGATTCCGCGGATGCCCGGTCTGCGGATTCGGGTTTTGCGGATTCCATGTCTTCCAGTTCGAGGTAAGCAAATTCGAGTTCGTCGCCGCTGATGCGCTCTGTATTCGAACCGCCGCAGGCTGGACAGGACAACTCGAAGTTGCGAACTTCAAATTCGCGGTTGCACTCGCGGCAATGGCTGCGAACGGTGCGATACTCCACATCGAGGACAAGACCGGCGAGCGGAGTATCGAGAGTCAGAGCTTCGAAGGCAAAGCTCAAGGCGTCCGGATCTACGCCGGCCAGTTCGCCGATGCGCACGCCGACTTTTGTGGCGCGGCTTCCGGGGCGGCGGCGCAACTCCGCGGCGACGCCTTCGAGGATCGAATTGGCAATGCCCATTTCGTGCATGGGGCTCTGGGCTTTGGGCCTTGGGCTTCGGATCTCGGCCTGGAAACCTTTCTTAGAGTCTAAATTTGAACCAAAACGGTCAGGACGGCAACGAATCTGCCAATCAATTCGGCATTGCGGCGTCCTTAGCCCTCCGGTTCATTAAGAGGCATAAGGCACTAATCTGTTTGTCGCAGCCCAAGTCCAGACCTTTGGCCGCTTGCTGCATGGCGTACCCGGTTAGCCAGAATGACGTGTAGCGCACAAGCTGAGCTTCCTTCGGGCTACGGTACCGTCTCAGGCTTCGGTTCCATCCCCGTGAGCCGTGACTCAGGATCATCGTTGCATCAGCGTGAGCTGCACTCGATGCATCTTTGTAAAGCAGATTGTATGTGTCGCCAAGCCCCACGGCGTCCGCGATACCCTTGATTCCTCCGTGCCAACTTTTACTGGGCTTCGCTTTTAAGCGCAACCTGATGGCCTCGCACTCTGGAGCAATCTTTGCCAGTTCATGTGTGGGGAGTCCGACTGCCAAGCCACGCTCATAGAATAGGAGCTTTCCGTGATCGTCGAAATTCGGCAAGAGGCTCGGGTTCTGCAACAGATACAAAGTTCCCGCTACGATTTCGAAAAGAGCCCTGCAAACCACGAGGCCCTGCTTCCCGAATCGGTGCGAGAGAAGGAGAACAATCGCGTTGTAATGTTGCCAAACAATTCCAGATTGCAACAATACTGTGTGTCTGAAATCGTCTGATTCGTGACGTGCGAAGAGGCAACGGGTAACAGACCGCAAGGCCGAATATTCTTCAGCAACGCCGGGATGCTCGATTTCTGCGTCATCAACGAAGTCTGGCAACGGAGATGTGTTCGCCATTTGTCCGTTTTCTTTCGATAGAGCGACCTGATCCACTCACGTGAACTAAGAATTTGCCCGTTCAAATAGAACTGCCACATCAAACTTCGAGTAATACTTCTTTACGTCTCCTACCCCGCACTTCTCCCGGAACTTCTCGATTAAAAGGTAAAGCCCAGAGCCTCTAAAGTCCAAAGCCGAACTTAGCAAATGCGCGGCAGTTGATCGCCGGCCAGCATATCCACGCAACGGCTCGTTCCAAGCGCGGTGCGCATGGTCACGAGCGGCGACGGTGAAGCAACCACGGTTCCGATGATCTGGGCATTTTTGCCGAGCGGATGGTTGCGCATGGCGCCGAGTACGGCATCGGCGGCCTCGGGCGCGACAATCGCAATCAACTTGCCTTCATTGGCGACATAGAGTGGATCAAGCCCGAGCATCTCGCAAGCGCCGCGAACTTCTTCGCGGATCGGGATTGCGCTTTCCTCCAACTGGATTGCGACCCGCGACTGTTCCGCGATTTCATTCAGCGTGCTGGAGACGCCGCCGCGGGTGGGATCGCGCAGGCAGCGGATTTCGTGGCTCGCGTTGTCACTGACCCGGAGCATGGCGGCAACAAGGCCGTGCAGAGCGGCGCTGTCACTCCCGACTGGGCATTCGAATTCGAGTCCCTCGCGCTGCGCCAGGATAGCGATGCCGTGTTCGCCAATCGAGCCGCTGAGCAGGACCTTGTCGCCGGGACGGGCGCGATTGGCGGAAAGCTCAACGCCGGTACGGACTAGGCCGATGCCGGTGGTGTTGATGAAAAGCTGATCGCCACAGCCTTTCTCGACGACCTTGGTGTCGCCGGTGACCACTTCGACGCCAGCCTCTTGTGCGGCTGCGCGCAGGGAATCCACCACCCGGCGCAACACGCCGATGGAAAGTCCTTCTTCAATAATGAAGGCCACGCTGAGGAAGAGGGGCTCGGCACCGCCCATGGCGAGATCATTGACGGTTCCATGAACGGCGAGGGAGCCGATGTCTCCACCCGGGAAAAAAAGCGGCTTCA
>Ga0187818_10000841_pt1 | contig 11709 bp, 13 predicted proteins | sample NC_wetland_sal_i_14_FD_130581 | JGI IMG/M metagenome (GOLD analysis project Ga0187818, IMG submission 130581) | Wetland sediment microbial communities from Neuse River Estuary, North Carolina, USA - SO4_3 | ecosystem: Environmental > Aquatic > Freshwater > Wetlands > Sediment | place: USA...
CGTTTCGCCGACTTCCAGCATTCCGCCGGGAATGGACCATTCGCCCTTGAGCGGCTCGCTACCCCGGCGGATCAGCAACGCTTTTCCATCTTGGATGACAACGCCGCCCACACCAACCATCGGACGATCCGGATATTCACGTGTGCGCGCCATGCTTCAATCCTCGCGGGAGGGCCAGGGGGATTCGCGGGTGGCACCCCCGGCCGCGATGCCTCTTACTTCTTGCAAGGGGCTGCGGTATATAATACGGCCAACGGGAGATGTGGCACCTTTTCAAGGAGGTAGCTCATCGTGGTCCGGTGTCCCAAATGCGCCGTCGAGATCGACCTCGACGAAGATGAAGTGGAAGAAGGCGAAATTCTAAGCTGCCCCGAGTGCGAGGTGGAGCTCGAAGTCGTCCAAACGCATCCCGTCCAGCTCAACGTGATTTCGGAGTTGGATGAAGATGACGAGGATGAGGACGAAGACGATGACGATGAGGATGACCTCGAAGATGAAGATGATTCGGAGGAAGAATCCGAGGTCATTGGCGAGGACTAAGGATCTCCGCGAATCCGAAAGCTCCTTGCAACATAGCCTCTCGTTTTGCCATCCGGCTGAGTGGGGAATTATATTGCTGGTTTGCCTGCTCGCATTGCAATTGCTGTTTTTCCCCGCGCCCTCTGCGGCTTTGGGAGCTGGCGTCCCCGCCGCATCGGCGCAGGGCAAGCCGAGCCCGAACGATTGTATCTTTTACGCGACGGTTTTCACGGATCAGGGCCGGCTGTTGCAGGGCGCGGAGATTCACGCCCATCCCGTGGGACACAAGAAGCCACTCTTTGAGGCGTGGTCCGACCGCCGCGGGGAATTCGCGATTCGCGTCAGCAAGCTGGGCGATTATGAAATTGAAGTGAAGGCCCAAGGCTACGTCACGCAGACTCGAACAGTGACGGCCCAGGAAGGCGAGAAAATAGACATGGTCTTTCACATGGTCCTCCAGACGGGTAAGAAACCATGAACCCCAATCGCGTTACGATCACATTTTTCCTCATCCTGATGGCCGTGGCATCTGCGACCGCGCAAAAGAATCAGCCGCAGTTGCGCACCGTCCACGGCACCGTCGTGGACAAGCAGGAAAATCCCGTCTCCGCGGCCATCGTTTACGTCGAAAACAAGAAGACCAAGTTTGTCCGCACGGCGCTGACGGACGATCGCGGCCTGTATCGTTTCAGCGGGCTGGATCCAAACGTTGACTTTGAAATTCACGCTGAATTGAACGGTATGACGTCAATCATACACACCATTTCGACCTTTGACTCGCGGAACGACCTCGACATAACCCTGAAGCTCGACAAGAAAAAGGGCGAACAGTAACGGAAGCCCGCCCGCCCCTTCCCTCGCAACCGTCCATATGGCTATTTGGATGGAGACACCTGCACGGAATCGTGTGTTTGATGATCGGCGATTTGGAATCTCAGGAATTCATGGATCGCCTGAAGCGCCTCTGCATTCTTTGTCGTGATTCGGACCCGGCCGCCATTCTGCGTCTTCTCGAACGTATAGGTGATGGCCCTCCGCAAACGCTGAAGAGTCGGGACGCCGGGGGGGACCTTATTGTGAATGAGCATGGGCTCCTGGAAGTTTCCATCAGTGAACATCCGGGCGATATGGGCCAGATGCATCTGAATCTGATCCCTTGTTGTGGTGTCCGAGGCGTTATTGGCTTCGATCCGGATTGCGCCGCCGTCTGGAAATAGCAAGAAATGGTGAGTTGCCTTGTCCTGTGAGAAACCCATTACGTGAGTTCCTCGTTCCTTTACCGCAGCCGCCTGATCCTTCGAGTCTTGCGAATCGGAATCGTCCTTCTTCTGCTGCGCGTGAGCCGAATTCATGACGAGCGCTAAAGCAAATAGAATTAGTGGAAATCTCATTTCTTTTTCCTCCGGAAGGCGGGCGTTGGCGGAATTCCTTCGAGCGATTCGAGAAGTCCTGCGCGCTTTCCCTTGGGGATGTAAGCCACCTTGTGATCCCAGCCCCGCACAATTTTTCCCATCTGTTTGCGAAGCCTGGTCAGGGCGGCGATTTGTTCCCGCAGGGAATGGAGTTTCTCCTTGGCGAGCGAGCGTAGTTCTTTGCAAGGCACGCCACCGGCATCTCTGATCTTGAGGATGCGCGCCAGTTCCGACAGAGAGAAACCGATTGCCAGAGCGTTGCGCACCAGCCGCACGCGCTGGAGGGCGTCGCCGGAAAAACGGCGATACCCTGCCAGTGTTCGCGGCGGGTGCGGCAGCACGCCGATGCGCTCGTAGTGTCGAATCGTGTCCGGGCTTACGCCGGCCAATCCGGCAATTTCGCCGATTCGCAAGGTCCGGGATTCCGCCATACGTTGGCCACATTCCATAGCAGAAGGAGGATGCACCCTGGAACGTGTTCCAGAGTCAATATCTCACATGCGGGTATACAATGCCGGACGTTTTCTTATTCTTGGACAAGAAGCAAATTCCGCATAACGATCTTCACGACGCCATTGCGCGGAACACCGCGGACGCGTCACAAGGAGAGTTGGGCCATTCGACCACCTGAAACCGGTCCCCGAGATGTCGAGCACAACGAGACGGGCCGATCGCTAATCTGGCGCGGCGCCGCGGTGTTGGCGGGATCGCTCCTTATGACCTGGCCGGCGCTCTTCAACCGCTATCCGCTGCTTTACCCGGATTCGATGACGTACATCGGATATGGCCGCCCTGTCGCACGGGCGTTGTTCTTGCACAAATTGTCGGACTACTATGGCTTCCGGTCGCTCATCTATAGCCTGAGCATTTTCCCGTTTCACTGGAACGTCACTCTCTGGCCTGTTGTCGCACTTCAAGCACTACTCGCCGCGTATGTCATCTGGCTTGTCGTGCGGTCAATCCTGTCACGGCAAACCGTGTGGTGCTACCTCGTTCTCTGCGTGCTGCTCAGCCTGGTGACGACTTTAAGTTGGTTCGTGAGCTTGATCATGCCGGACATTCTTGGTCCAGTGTTGTATCTCTGCATTTATCTGCTCGTGTTCGCCCGGGAGACGGTCTCCCGTGTTGAACGCGTGGCGGTAATCCTAATCGCCTGGTGGGCGGTGGCGTCCCATGCCACGCACTTGATATTGGCCGCCGGGTTGTGCGTCCTCCTGGCCTTGCTTCTGGTAATACGCCGCAAGTCAGTGCACATCCGCTGGAGAGCGGTAGGCGAAGTGGCGATGATCGTCCTTTTCGCGGCAGCCGCCCAAGTGGCTCTGAACGGCTATCTACTTGGCGAGCCATCGCTGAATGGCGAGCGGCCGCCCTTCCTGATGGCCCGCGTTATTGCCGACGGTACCGGACGCCTGTATTTGGAGCAGCATTGCGGCGAAGTGAAATTTTCCATCTGTGAGGATGTCCATAATCTACCGGATAACACGGATGATTTTCTTTGGGGAGAGAACGGAATCTGGCAGAGCGCCTCCCAAGAAAAGGAAATACGGCTGCGGCAGGAGGAAATTCCGTTCGTCCTGGCCACTCTGTGGGCGTATCCACGCGCGCAGATATCTAGGTCAGCCTCCAACTTCTGGGAACAGCTGACGACTTTTGGCTTGGAGGACATTGGCCCGAACGATTGGGTATTGAAGGAATTCGATAGCGTGCTGCCCAGCGGACGGTCGCGTTATCTGCAAAGCCGCCAGGCACGGGACGCACTGCCTACTGATTTTTTCATGTCAATCCAAAAATGGACGGTCATTGCGTCCCTCGTCGTGATCATCCTGTTCACAGTTCACATGTGGCGCCGCCGACCCCCTCGGCTTGTTGGCCTCGGCGTGGTGATCGTCTTCACTCTTATTGCCAATGCGTTTGTGACGGGCGTTCTGTCGACGCTGGAGGAGCGTTATCAGAGTCGCGTGATTTGGCTTCTGCCACTTTTTGCGGGTATTTTGTTGCTGGATTGGCGTAATCATTGGGAACAAGCGGAACCATCAGCGTAAAGGTGAGACTTGAAGTTACTGCTAGTTTGACGCGACGACGGTCGCTGTACCGCTCGACGCTTCCAAGAACCTCCCCAGACCGAAGCAGGCATCCTGCGCAAGATTTGCGCGGCAGGCGGAGCGCCTTTCCGAAAAACAGTGGTGCCGGCGGTGGGACTCGAACCCACGACCTAGGGATTATGAGACCCTCGCTCTACCCCTGAGCTACACCGGCCAGGTCAAGGGAATTGATAGTAAGGAGACTGGATTAGTGGTGTCAAGCGGTCCATAAGATATCGACGAGTGCCAAGAGTTGGGACTTCGTTTAGGAGAGATGTCCTTCCAAAAACGCCTTTGGATTAGTTGGTAATGGTACTGTCGCAAACTTCTGAAAACATAGTACTTTCGGCCCATTGACCCAAAACAGGACTGGTCGTTATCGTGTCCGCGTAGGACTCGGAAAATTCTAGCCCAAGCCGACGGGCGAGTGCCGTCGGCGGGCTAAAGACCGGGGGTGTTTACTTTTTAGACACAAAGAGTCCGTTTAAGTACTAAAGCGGCGCACCGCTGCCTATAATCCCTCCGCTGTTCGCATTTCGGAGGGTCCATGTATAGGTGGTTAGCTGTAACGGTGCTCGCGGTGCTGGTGCTGTCAAGTGCACTCGCATTTTGCAACTTGGCGGCAACCCCCGCTCCGGTACTAACGGAAAATGGTGGCGCACGAGCCCCAGCTTCCGTAATGATGGCGGATGCAGGGGGACCAATCCCACCCTGGCCGACATTGATGGCGGATGCGGGGGGACCGATCCCACAGTGGCCGACATTAATGGCGGATGCGGGGGGACCAATCCCACCGTGGCCGACATTGGCTTAGGTCATTGGGCTCGGGATTTCCGGCCTTAACGGGCACTTAATCAAAAACCCGCGCGGGCAGGAGCATGGTGCGCCACGAACAAGGCTCATATGCTCGGCCCGCTCGATTATGCTCTTTGGATAGTAACCGCGCTGCTTGAAGCGGGCGTTGTGGTGTGTGCGATTCGCTCGAAGTGTTTCTTGCAATTCTTCCCCTTGAATTTCTGCATGTTGACCGCCTCGCTGGTCACTGCGTCACGCTATTTGATTTTGCATCAGTACGGATTTCGATCCCCCGAGTACTTCTATTTCTATTATTTTTCTGAAGCATTAGTGACAATTTCGTTGTTCTTTGCCCTTATGGCGTTGTTCTCCCACGTCTTTAGCGAGATGGGCGTGACGCTTTACGTACGATTGGGAGCGATCGCAGTTCTTGGGCTGAGCGCTCTTGTTTCCTATGGAATTGTTTGGCATTCGCATGACATGATTTTTGCTCATTCGCACGGAAAGATCGGGCCATATTTTGTTTCTGAATTGTTGCAGAACCTTCACTTCGTTGAGGCGATTCTAGCCTATATACTGTGGGGAGCAATCCGGAAGTTGCACGAAACCCGGACCCGTTTGATCCAGTTGTCTTTGGCACTAGGGGTGTTCCTCAGCGCAATGGCTGCAAATAACGCTCTTGCCGCTCTCTATCCAAACAGCCCCATTTGGAGGATCGGGTCCCATTTGATGGCGATTTGGCTCCCAATCGCCTGGGGCTACACGTTCCTGATGGTTCCCGAAAGCGCCCGGCTTGCGCCGTCTCGTGTCGTGTCCGGACGCCCACACCCTGCGACAGGTTCCTGATGATTGCTTCCATCATCCTCGCGTTGTCCATGTTCACGCTATTGCAGTTTTTCATTTCCTATTCGAGGTCTGTGATTGCTGCCTGCAGCACGCAGCCTCTATCCCCGCAAGTCCGGGAGGTAGCGGCGATTCATGGCCGCACTGTCAGCGGTGAGGAATTTCTCCGCTTGGTCCAACTGATTCGGCTTTGCCCGGAGCCCCGGAACGACTACTGGCCGATCTCGGCGGTCTCGAAGTACTTTCGATTCCTAAATCTTGTCCGTACATTCTCGCAGAATTTGATCCCCTCGCTGGGAGCCTGGGTGGAGCAGGAGCGCTCCGGTTGCGCCTACTTCGCAGCTATTGCGCTGGACCGCCGCATCGCCTATAGCCGGGGGTTGATGGCCCAGCAACTTTCCAATCAGATTTGAGTTCTGGCCCGTTTCCGGAAACTCCCGCGTTGTCCTGGTCTCTCGACGATTGTTAAGATAGGCGAAGGCACACTTCGCCTAGCCGATTCCAATGCCGCCCCCCCTTCGCCAGCGTGTTCTTTCAACAGTCAGAAGCCACCAGATGCTTGCGGCGGGTGAAGTCGCCGGGGTAGCCGTCTCCGGGGGAGCGGATTCCGTCAGCCTCCTTTTGCTCCTGCATGAATTGCGCGCGGAATTGGGGATTCAGCTTGTTGTACTTCACTTTAACCATCGCTTACGAGGAACAGATTCGGACGAAGACGAGAGATTCGTCGCGGCGAATGCGAATCGGCTCAACCTGGAATTCATCACAGGATCAGAGGATGTCGCTGCGTTGGCCCGAAAAGCAAGGTTGAATCTGGAAGATGCCGCTCGCAATTGCCGTTATGCCTTTTTTGCCCGGCTGGTGGAGGATCGGCGCGTCGCGCGCGTTGCCGTCGCACATACAGCCGATGATCAGGCGGAGACTGTTCTTGGGAAAATCATCCGGGGAACGGGCCTTGCTGGACTGGGTGGGATTTATCCGGTTGCCGGTCATATTGTCCGTCCTTTGATCGAGATCCGGCGCGCCGAGTTGCGTGATTTTTTGCGTGACCGGGGTATTGCCTGGCGCGAGGACTCGACCAATGTTGACCAATCCCGATTGCGCGCGCGAATCCGCAGTAAACTCCTTCCTTTGCTCGAAGACGACTTTCAGCCGGCGATTGTTTCGCAGCTGTCTTACCTCGCGGCCCTTTCCCGGCAAGACGAGGAGTCTTGGACAACGCTCGTCGAAGAAAGATTTCAAACTCTGGTTCGCCACGAGGATGATTCTCTCCGGCTTGGCGTGCGGAATCTCCTTACCCCGTTGGAGTTTCCCGCTGTCGGCCGGGCAGGAAGATCCTCCCTAAGAGCGTTATCGGCCCGGCTTGTTCGCAGAGTGTTGCAGGAATTGAAGGGCGATCTTCGAGGCTTTACGAGCCGGCATGTAGAGGACGTTCTCCACCTTGCAACTGCCTCTACGAGTGGTCATAAAGTTGAATTGCCGTTTGGGATCGTTGTGGAGAGGTGTTTTGACGAGCTTTGGTTCCGGGCTGGCAGCCTGCGTCGACCCGTGAGTCGTCAGATTGGATCCGCTCCCGAGCGGGGATTCCAGCGTTTGTTGGACATGGATGCCCGACACGAAGATGCCATTGACATTCCCGAAATCGGCACCCGTCTGCGGTTGAAAGTGATTGACTGGCCTACGTGGGCGAGGGACACTAAACTGGAAGCTCCAGCTGCTGACTTTGGCTGCCTGCGCCCTCCCCTGGTGCTGCGGAATTGGCTGCCGGGGGACGCGTTTCGCCCAGAAGGGCGGCTGCGTGCCCATAAACTGGCGCGCTTGATGTTGGCGAGGCGAATTGCTCTCCGCGAGCGGCGCCACTGGCCGGTTTTGACCAGCAATGGCAAAGTCGTTTGGGCCCGCGGCTTTGCGGTTGCCCACGAGTTTGCGGCAGGCGACAAAACGAGAAAGGCTCTTGTGATTTTCGAGGAACCAATTTGAGCGCAAAGCCCAGGGTCGTTTTTTCGGCTGTCCGGCTGGTGACGCAAGTTTCCGCGATGGCCCGTTCCATCTCCAGGGACTACGCGGGAAAGCCGCTGGATGCGGTGATCCTGATCGAGAGCGGTTTTATTTTTGCGGCGGATCTGGTGAGGCGGATCACGAGCCCGGTCTCTTGCCACTTCGTAAGGACTGAACTGCGGGATGTCGACTCGAGCGGATTTCAACGCCGGGAGGTGTTCTTCAGCCATCCTCCGGCGCTACGTGAAAGAAATGTCCTTGTGATCGCGGCGATCCTGAGTACAGGGATCACGATGGATTTTTTGTGCAAGCGGCTGTTGGAAAGCGGCCCCCGGTCACTGCGTATCGCCGTACTGGTGGACAAGCCGGCAGCCCGGCGAGTGGACTTGCGGCCGGATTACTTTGCGTTCGTTGACGCATCTAATGAATTGATAGGGTATGGCCTGGCGGACCGCCATGACCGCTACAGGAACCTCCCATATGTCGGGGTGCTCGGACGCCGAGCCTCGTCACGGGGAGTACGCGGGATGTCAGGACGACGGGCCGGAGCCGCAAGCCTAAGGCGGGGGAAGCCGTGAATTCGAGTTCAGCAGCGAAGACCATTCTAGTCTGGATGTTCATCATCCTGCTCGCAATCATACTCTGGAGGGTATTTGCGCCTGGGACTCAGTCCGCCCACGTCACCGATGTCTCCTATGGCGAGTTCATGGCTCAGGTGGACGCATCCAATGTAAAGGAAGTCACGCTGAATATTTCTCCCAATAGCTATGACATTGAGGGTGAATACCGCAATCCCGATACCAAGTTCCATACGACAATCTTTAAGGAAGCCGCGCCGGATCTCGTAAAGGAGTTGCGCGAGAAAAGTGTCCGCATCAATGTCAAAGAGGTCAGCCACGGAGATTGGATCACGATTGTCTTACAAGCGCTTCCCTTCGTGATCCTTATTGCGTTGTGGATTTTCATGCTCCGCCAGATGCAAGCAGGCGGCAACAAAGCTCTAAGTTTCGGAAAGTCCCGCGCACGCCTCCTGACTGCTCAACAGAAAAAGGCTACGTTCAAGGACGTCGCGGGAATCGACGAAGCCAAGGAAGAACTGCAGGAAATCATTGATTTCTTGAAGGACCCTCAGAAATTCCAAAAACTTGGCGGACGCATCCCCAAGGGTGTGCTCCTCGTAGGGCCTCCGGGGACGGGCAAGACGCTGCTCGCCCGCGCGATTGCCGGCGAAGCGAATGTGCCGTTCTTCTCCATTTCCGGCTCGGACTTCGTCGAAATGTTTGTTGGCGTGGGCGCGAGCCGTGTCCGCGATCTTTTCGAGCAGGGCAAGAAGAACGCGCCCTGCATCATTTTCATAGATGAAATTGACGCCGTCGGCCGCCACCGTGGCGCGGGCCTTGGCGGCGGGCACGACGAGCGCGAACAAACGCTGAACGCCTTGCTTGTTGAAATGGACGGCTTCGAGTCCAACGAAGGCGTGATCCTGATTGCCGCCACGAACCGCCCTGATGTGCTCGACCCGGCTCTCTTGCGCCCGGGGCGCTTTGACCGCCGCGTGGTCGTGCCCCGTCCGGACATCAAAGGCCGCGAAGAAATTCTGCGCGTGCACATGCGCAAAGTGCCCCTCAGCGATGACGTGGACATTTCCGTGCTCGCGCGCGGCACGCCGGGCTTCTCCGGGGCGGATCTGGCGAACCTTGTGAATGAAGGCGCGCTCTGGGCCGCCCGCCAGAACCGCAAGGCCGCCATCATGATCGATTTCGAGATGGCCAAGGACAAGGTCATGATGGGCGCCGAGCGGAAGTCCATGATCCTTTCCGATGAGGAAAAGCGGAATACGGCATATCACGAAGCCGGTCATGCCCTCGTCGCCGCAATGACGCCGGGGACCGACCCGCTTCACAAAGTCACCATCATTCCGCGCGGAATGGCGCTGGGCGTCACGCTTCAGCTTCCGATTGACGACCGCCATTCCTACACGAAGGAGTATCTCGAGGCGCGCCTCGCCACTGCCATGGGGGGCCGCGCCGCCGAGGAGATCATCTTCAATCATCTGACCACCGGCGCGCGCGCGGATATCGAGCACGCCACCGACATCGCGCGCCAGATGGTCTGCGACTGGGGCATGAGCGAACTGGGGCCATTGTCTTTCGGGAAGAAAGAGGAAGCCATCTTCCTGGGCCGCGAAATCGCGCAGCACCGAGACTACTCGGAAGAGACCGCAATCCGCATTGACTCGGCGGTCAAGAATATCGTCACGAACGCCTACACTCGCGCGCGGACCACTCTCGAAGCGAGCCGCGATGCGCTTGAGCGCATTGCTCAGGCCCTGCTCGATCGTGAAGTGCTCGACGGCAATGAGATCAAGCTCCTCATTGAAGGCAAACCTCTCGCCGATAAGCCGAGCGTCGCTCCGCCGACGCCTCCATCAGCCGTGCCCAGCACGGACCCGAAACCACTGGGCAGGCCGGAACTACGTCCCGCCCCCGGCTTCAGCAAGGGCTAAAGTAAACACGCGGAAACTGCCAGCCAATTTGCCTGGCGCGCTTCCACACAGAGCCCGCCGGGCGGTTGTTTTTCGCGGGGCAGGAGTGGCGTAGAATACAGCCATGGCAAAGAAATCCGAGCCCGTCGAAGTGACGTGTCCCTGCTGCAAGGCCAAGCTCAAGGTGGACGCCGAGCTTGCCGTCGTCCTTTCGCACGTTGCGCCGGTCAGAACCGGTCCCGATGTTGACTTGACCGATGCCGCCAGCATTCTGGCCGAGCAGGCGCGGAAACGCGAGGATAAGTTCCGCGAATCCTGGGAAGCAGAAAAGAAGAAAGACGACGTGCTCACGCGTAAATTTGAGGAAGGCCTCAAGAAAGCAAAGGGCCAGCCCGTCGAAAAACCCATGCGCGATTTCGATCTCGATTGAAATTCTCTCCGGCGCCGTTTCCATGCCATTCCAGCCAGACGTGAACCGGAGCGCCCGAACTCTCGCCCCATTCATCTCACGGCTGCTCTTGACCTTTCTTCTGATTGTTTCTTGCCAATCGCCCCTCAAGTCTCAATCCGGCGGGACGGTCAAACCGCCTCGCCCGCAGCAGCTCGATAAAGACCTCGAATACACGCGCGACCCCGAAACAGGCGAGTTGCGATTGACTCCGAAACGCGCGGCTGCGAATCCGGCGGCCGCGCCATCGTCCGCACGATCCGGCCGAGTCGCCATCCGCTCGCGCGTGAGCTTGGTCGAGATTGGCTGTTCCGCAATCTCCGCAATCGGCGAGCCGCTTCGGAATCTGACGCGCGGAGATTTTCGATTGTCGGCGGACAATGCTCCGCAAGTGGTCTCGCACTTCGATACGTCCACGGAGCCCGCGCACATCGCCCTCGTGTTGGACGCCAGCCCGAGCGAGTCCCGGCCCCTTGCGGACATGAAGTCCGCCGCCCGCGCGCTCGCCGGCGAGCTCGCGCCGCGCGACGAGGTCGCCGTGGTCGCCTTCGCGGGACACCCGCATTTACTGCTCCCGTTTTCGACCGACCGCAATCAGATGGAAAGCGCACTCGGCCGCATCGAGCTGCTGCGCGCGGTCGAAGAGACCGGATCGAATATCTACGGCTCGGTCTATCTCACAGCGCAGCGGGAGTTCACCGGCCCGCACGCGCCCATAGGCCGCAAAGCGATTGTGCTTCTAACGGACGGGCAGGACAGCGGCCTGCAATTGAACTGGAACCCCGCAAGCATGTTCCCGCCGCAGGGTGTGAGGGCCGACTACCTGACGTTTGAGGATGTCGTCCGCGAGCTTGCGACCGTGGGAATCGAAGTCTTCGTGGTCTCAACAGAAAATCGGCCCAGGGACATGACTGAAGCCTGGCTCGCGGCTCATAGCAAGACGACTCTCATCAGCGACGCCTCGCGCCTCATGGGAATACCGCCCTATACGGCTTTTCTTGCCGAACTGGTGCGCCGCGCGGGCGGGCAACTCTATTTCTTGCGCGAAATTGGGACTCTCAGCGACGTCTATCGCCGGATTGCGGCGACCCTTCGCACCGAATACACACTCGGGTTTTACCCATCGGCCGC
>Ga0187818_10000842_pt1 | contig 11702 bp, 12 predicted proteins | sample NC_wetland_sal_i_14_FD_130581 | JGI IMG/M metagenome (GOLD analysis project Ga0187818, IMG submission 130581) | Wetland sediment microbial communities from Neuse River Estuary, North Carolina, USA - SO4_3 | ecosystem: Environmental > Aquatic > Freshwater > Wetlands > Sediment | place: USA...
ACCGCCGCCGAGCCAGCCCATCGCAGAAAGGATATGACCGAAAAAAAGCACTGCTAGGACATTCGCATCGGCCACACCATGAAAGAGGGCGGCCTGATTACTTAAACACTAGTCACCGGTCTCGCGGATATCGATGGACTCGGTTCACAACAGGGCGCAGTCTCGAATCGTTTCCGATTCGAGAAAGCTCTCCTTGATGGTCGATTACCTCTTCGGCAGGGGGGTCTCCGGGTCCCTGCCCAAGAAGGGATTTCGTCTCTACTACTCTCGCAGATCGGGAAGAGTCAAGCTCATTCACCACGACGGCAAGATCTTCGCGACAGTCAAGCCCAATGGCGCAATGGCACTATCAGTCCATGGGGCCGTCCTCCTCGCCAGGAGCAAGAGGTTTCGGGACAACTGTGTGGTGGTCTCCGACGATGCCGTCCAATTCGTCAGAGGAGGGAGGTCTGTGTTCAACAAATTCGTGGTTTCAGCCGGGAGGAATATCTATCCGAAGAGCGAAGTGGCCATCATGGACAGAAAGGGGAAAGTGGTGGGAGTCGGGACAGCCGTCGTGAATGGGGCCCACATGCGACAGTTTAAGACCGGGGCGGCCGTAAAGGTGAGAGCAGGCCTCATAAAATGAAGATGGACAACAGGAACGCAAGGAGGATGATGGACCGCCTGGGAATCAACATGAAGGAGATACCGGATGTCCAGGAGGTCATCATCAGGACCCCCGACAAAGAGATGCACATTACCAACGCCTCGGTTTCCGAGGTCAACGCCCAGGGGAACAGGATGTTCCAGGTGGCCGGGGACGTAGAGGAGGTCCAGGTCGAGAAGAAGGCATTCAGCGAGGAGGACATCCTCTTGGTCCAGCAGCAGACAGGCGTATCCAAGGAAAGAGCGAGTGCCGCCCTTGAGGAATCGGACGGCGAGGTAGCCAGGGCGATCTTGAAACTGACATCCTAGGACGAACGTTTAATTACGCAAATCCGAGGCAAGCGAAAAACGGCTTTCATGAGCTCCGCCATCGAATCGACAATCAAAGCCTTGGTCGAATTCGAATCAGAACTCGACAGGGCGAAGGCGGAGGTTCTCGACGCGAAGCGGAGGACTACGCAGAACGCCCTGGGTTGGGCGGAAGACGCGAAGTCCTCGGCGGTTTCAAAGGCACAGGAGATAGCTTCGCAGAGAGTTGCGAAGGCGAGGGAGGACGCCGAGGCGGAAGCAGACAGAATCAGGATGAAGGGGAAATCAGACCTTGAAGACTTCGAAGATTCAATCTCCAGGAACATGACAAGGGCAGCAGAGCTGGTCGCTGCAAGACTGCTGGGTGAGTCGGATTGAAGGTAGTAGCCGTGGGAGGCAAGGCCTTCGTTACCGGCTTCGTCCTGTCCGGAGTGAGCGGCGAATACGTCTCCACGCCCGAGGCAGCACTTCAGAAGATCGAAGCCCTCTCGAAAGACCCGACAGTCGGACTCATCATGGTAAGCGATGAGGTAGCCAAGCCAATATCGGAGAAGCTCACGTCCCTGAAGACCAAGAAGGCGATTCCACTCATATACGAAGTCCCGGGCCCGGGAAGCAAGAAGGAGAAGGTGGAGTACAGGGCGATGCTGAGGGCCATCCTGGGAGTCTGAGAGAACGAGCAAAGCTGTTGAGGATACGCTAGCCAAGGTTTCCGGCGAGTTCGAGAGCGAAGTGATGGCTGACCTCGAGGTCTGGAAGACCGAGGCCCTTGCCCGGATAGAGTCCGTCAGAAAGGAGACTGCTGAGGCTGTATCCAAGATTCTGGAGACGAGTGTGAAGCAGGCGGAATCCGTGGGAAGGCAGATTGTCGGGGCGGCGGAACTCGAAGCAAGAAACGCCCAGTTGAAGTCTCTTGAGAGCGCAGTCAACAACGCTTTCGACTCTGCAACGAAGAAGATTTCTGATTCTACAGGTGCTGCCTACGAGAAGTCCATCGGAAGACTCATCCAAGAAGGGCTTGACACCATCGGTCCCAACGCAAGGATCCAGTGCTCTGGCAGAGACAGAAGGACAGTTGCATCTGCCTTGAAAAGGCTCGGAGGCAAAGCCAGGGTTTCGCTCGACGAAAACGTGCTCGAAACCATCGGGGGAGTTGTCCTGACGACCCCCGACGGCACGATAAGATTCGACAACACCTTCGAGGCCAGGCTAGAAAGGACGAAGCCTACCCTCAGGAAGGACGTCGCAGCGATTCTCACGGGCGCGACTTGATTCTCTTCCTTCAGCGCCCAGTGCCATCGTAAAGCATCACGTCCGTTTCATTCGCGGAGATCCGCGTCTGGAGGCTCAGATGGCTAGACTTCTTCTAAATGTTATAAGGCCGGCAAATTTGCCGCTCGCAGGTTCTGTTTTGCCAGTCAAGGGGAAGATCGAATGGATCTCAGGGCCAGCTGTGAAAGCCTCTGGCATGGCCGCCGCAAAGATGGGCGAAGTCACACAGGTCGGTGAAGAGAAGCTTGTCGGTGAGGTAATCAAGCTAACAGGAGACATCGCTTTTGTCCAGGTCTACGAGTCGACGAGCGGACTCCGCCCCGGCGAACCCGTCCTGGGCACCGGGCAACCGCTGTCTACCAGCCTCGGCCCCGGAATGATAGGCACCATCTACGATGGACTTCAGAGGCCGCTGGACGTAATCGCCCGCAAGGCAGGTGCCTTCATTACAAGGGGCGTCACCGCCAACTCTATTTCATTCGAGAAGGAATGGGCGTTCGTCCCGGCCGTCAAGAAGGGGGACGACATAGAGGGAGGGACGATTCTGGGTTCCGTCCAGGAGACTCCGCTCATTGAACATAGAATCCTTGCTCCCCCGACAACGCCAAAATCCAAGGTGACAGATGTGGTCAAGGAAGGGAATTACAAGGTCGACGAGGTCGTCGTGTCAGCCGAAGACAAATCGGGAAAGAAGCAGGAGCTAATGCTCTATCACAGGTGGCCCGTGCGGACGCCAAGACCAATCCGCGAAAGGCTCGACCCTGAGATACCGTTACTGACAGGCCAAAGGGTTCTCGACACGTTCTTCCCTATGTCAAAGGGCGGCACAGGCTCCATCCCCGGGGCTTTCGGGACAGGGAAGACGGTCACGCTTCACAGCATCGCAAAATGGGCGGACGCCAAAGTCGTCTTCCACATTGGTTGCGGGGAGCGCGGGAACGAAATGACCGAGGTCCTTGTCGAGTTCCCCGAGCTCATCGACCCCCAGAGCGGCCGTCCACTCATGGAAAGAACTATCCTAGTGGCAAACGTCAGCAACATGCCGGTGGCCGCGCGTGAGGCCAGCATCTACACCGGAGTGACCATGGCAGAATACTATCGAGATATGGGGTACGACACCGTCCTCGTAGCCGACTCAACGAGCCGGTGGGCCGAGGCTCTGCGAGAAATCAGCGGTAGACTCGAGGAGATGCCAGCCGAGGAGGGTTACCCTTCATACCTGGCCTCCCGGCTCGCTGAATTCTACGAAAGAGCAGGCAGAGCGGACATCCTCGGGACTCCTTCGCGGACCGGCTCCATTACACTCATTGGCGCTGTCTCGCCTGCGGGAGGGGACTTCACCGAGCCTGTGACCTCGCAGACCATCCGATTCGTCAAGAACTTCTGGGCTCTGGACGCCAAACTCGCCTACTCGAGACACTATCCATCCATCAACTGGATGAGTTCCTATTCCGGTTACGTTGATTCGGTCAGCAAGTGGTGGGCTGAAAGAGTTGACAAGGAGTGGCTGGCCGTCAGGGCCGAGGCCTACGGAGTACTTCAGCGAGAGGACGCCCTCAAGGAGATAGTTCGCCTGCTGGGCCCTGAGGCATTGCCAGACGAGGAGAAGCTGATCCTCGACGTGGCCAGGATGATACAGATTGGGTTCCTCCAGCAGAACGCGTACGACGACATCGACGCCTATTGCAGCCCCCAAAAGCAGTTCATCATGATGAAGATGTTCGTCCAATTCCACCAGGAAGCCCTCAAGGCTCTGAGGAATGGAATTCCCTTGAGCAAGATCAGGGGAATGCAAGTCATAGCCCCCATGCTCAGAGCCAAGTTCGCCATAAGGAGCGAAGACCTTGGCAAGCTCGAATCTCTCAACAAACAAATGCTCGGCGAGTTCACTTCGATATCGGGCGTCCAAGAGGTCAGCGCGGCATGAGCAGGTCTTCTTCGGGATTGGAGTATAGCAAAGTCGCAGAGATCAGAGGTCCTCTCTTGGTAGTCGACGGCGTCGAGCGGGCCGCTTTCGACGAGCTCGTCGAGATAGAGGACAATTCGGGGAACAGAAGGCTGGCCAGGGTACTTGAAACCGGCTTCGGCAAGGCTGTGGTCCAAGTCTTCGAAGGAACGTCGGGACTGTCCATCAGCGGCACCAAGGCCCGTTTCCTCGGAAAGACAATGGAACTCCCAGTGTCAGACCAGCTCCTCGGAAGGGTGTTCGACGGCCTGGGGAGACCGCAGGACGGTCTCCCCGAGCCAGTGGCAAAGGTGTTTCTTGATGTCAACGGCGCGCCCATCAACCCGGAAAGACGAGAGTACCCCACCGACCTGATTCAGACAGGCGTTTCCGTCATCGACGGCATGCTCACCCTTGTGAGGGGTCAGAAGCTCCCGATTTTCTCGGGTGCAGGGATGCCTCACAACATGCTTGCCGCGCAGATTGCCAGGCAGGCGACTGTCGTTGGTGAGGGGGAAGAGTTCGCTGTCGTCTTCGCAGCTGTTGGGGTGTCCCACAGCGAAGCGTCCTTCTTCCAGCGCACGCTCGCCGAATCGGGCGCCATCAGGAGGAGCATCCTCTACCTTAACCTGGCCGACGATCCTGCCATCGAGAGAATCATTACACCCAAGGTCGCACTCACTGCTGCCGAGTATCTGGCGTTCGAACTCGGAATGCACGTCCTCGTGATAATCACCGACATCACCAACTACGCCGAAGCGCTCAGAGAGATATCCGCTGCCAGAGAGGAGGTTCCAGGCAGGAAGGGGTTCCCAGGTTATCTCTACACGGACCTGGCGACAAACTACGAAAGAGCAGGCAGGATCAAGGGCAGGAAGGGGAGCATCACCCAGATGCCCATCCTCTCCATGCCCAGCGACGATGTCACTCACCCCATCCCCGACCTTACTGGATACATCACAGAGGGCCAGATTTTCCTTGGCAGGGAGCTTTTCAGGAAGGGCATCTATCCTCCCGTCTATGTGCTCTCAAGCCTTAGCAGGCTTATGGGCCCCGCACTGGGTTACGTCATCAAGCAAGGAAAGGCCCGACCTGATCACCACCAGGTCGGCAACCAGCTCTACAACGCATACGCAAGAGCAGTCGAGCTCCGCGCGCTGGCGGAGATTGTTGGCAAGTCAGGCCTGACAGGCTCAGATCTGAGGTACCTACAGTTCGGGGACGAGTTCGAACAGAAATTCCTCAACCAGGGCTATGATGAGAATAGGACATTCGAGGACACCCACCGCATCGCCTGGGAGACCCTTTCTGTGCTTCCAGAGAGCGAGCTGACGAACATCAAAGAAGAGTTCATCAAACAGAGCTACATCCCTGGAAAATCGGCAGGATAGAAATGTCGGTTGCATCCGGAGGCAACGTACTCCCGACGAAGATCGAGCTCATCGGAACCCGCAGAAGGCTCCAAACCGCTGCCAGGGTCAAGAAGGTCCTGGACGACAAGCGGGATGTACTCCTGAAGCGCCTAGACGAGATGATTGAGAAGGCTACCATCGCCAGGGATGAGATTTCCCAACCTCTCTCTGATGCATATCTAGCGCTCTACGACGCATACCTGAAGCTTGGTCCCCTGCGCCTCGAGGGCATCGCCTCGAATACCCCGCCCATGGTCGAGGCTGACATCAGCGTCCGCAGGGTGGTTGACGTCGACATCCCATCGATCAAGCTGTCAGAGAAGGAAGTTGGGATGACCTATGGCTTTGCGGACAGCAACGTCGCGGTAGACTTGGCCTCAAGGCAGATGAGGAAGGTACTCCCCTCCATCTTCAGAGCTGCCGAGTTCGAGAACGCCATATTCCGCCTGGCAAAGGAGCTGGAGAAGACCCAAAGGCTTCTCAACGCTCTTGAGTACATGATAATACCACGCTACGAGGCATCAATCCGTTTTATCCAGGCGACTCTAGAGGAAAGGGAGAGGGAGGAATTCACTAGATTGAAACATGTGAAGAAGATGCTTGAAAGGAAGGCGGCGGCATGAGCGAGGAGGTAGTCGACGAGCCATTCCGATTGGCTTCAAAGCGAGTTCAAGAGGCCTTCGACCAGGCGGAAGAAGAGCTGAAGTCGAAGGTCAAAAAGGCGAGGTCAGAGGCTCTGAAGAATGTCAGCCAGTAGCCCTGTCCGCGCTAGCGACAACTGCCTTTATCACCCAGAAGATGACAAACATGCCCGCCACAAATCCGAGGGTGGAGAAGGCGATGGCCAGTACGCTCTTGGAATATCCAACCGCGTCACCCACGTAGAACCCCAGAAAGACCCCTCCGAGTATTAGCGGTGTCAGAACCAGGGCTGTGGTCAGCACCACAGTAAGCAGGGCTCTACTCCCTTTCTTCAAGCGCCGCTGGCCCTGGCTGCTAGAGTAAAATCATTGTCGGGGCCAGGGAGAGACCCTGGCCCCTGAGGGCCTATTCGCACTTGCTATAGCCGCAATTGTTGCAGTGATAGCAGCCGTTCTCGAAGATCAGGGTGTTCTCATGGCAGTCGGGGCAGGTCCCGCCCGTGGACCCGGGCTTCCCCTCGCCGGGGAATTCTGACTCCTTCACCACGTGATTCAGAGTCAGAAGCTCGAGGGCCTTGCCTATTGCGTCCGGGATCGATTGCAGCTGGGTGCCCTCATCCCAGGAGACGTACTTGCCCTTTATCCCCTTCAGGGTGGAGATGACGCTCTTCACGTCTCCGCCGTGTTGGAGATAGAGGCTGATTAGCCTCCCCAGGGCCTCGGCGTCCGCTTTCTCGTCGCCTCCGGACTTGCCCAGAGTCACGAAGACCTCCTTCAGCTCCCCGTTGACCAGGTTCGCGGTCAGGTAGAGTCCTCCCTGCGGGAGCCTCAGTTTGAGCGTCCTCCCCTCCATCAGCCGCGGTCTGTCGAACGTCGCCTTGGGGAGCTCTGCCTTCTTCGTCACCTTCTCCGTCTCCAAGATTCCCTCCCTGCTTCCTTCTCTGTAGACCGTGATGCCTTTGCATCCCATCCTCCAGGCGAGCAGGTAGATCTTCTCGACGTCTTCGGGCGTTATCTCCTCTGGGAGGTTTACGGTGCTCGAGATGGCCGTGTCAATGTGTTTCTGGATGGTGGCTTGCATCCTCACCCTCATCTCGGGTTTGATCTGGTGGGCGGTAACGAAGTAGTTGGGGAGCTGTTCTTCATCCATGGCCCCGGTGGCACTCATGTATTGCTTCACGAGGGGGTGGAAGACCTTGAACTCACCCTCGCTCAGGGACTTGCTCCTCCTTGTGTAGGCTAGAGCGAAGACCGGCTCGACCCCACTGCTCGTCCCCGCGAGTATCGACCCCGACCCGACCGGCGGGATTGTGGTGACGGCAGCGTTTCTTATGCCCTGTGTCCTGATTTTCTCCTTGACCTTCTCGTCCAACCTCGTGACGAAGGGCTGCGCCAGGTGCTTCTCGGCATCGAAGGCGGGGAAGCTCCCCTTCTCCTTCGCCAGCTCGGTGGAATAGTCGTAGATCACATTCTTGATCCTCTCGAACAGGTGGTCGACGAACCCTATGGTCGAGTCTTCATCATACTTCAGGCCCAATTTGATCAGCATGTCTCCTAGGCCTGTAATCCCCACCCCTATTCTCCTGCTGAGAAGTGATGCGCCCTTCTGCTGAGCGAGGGGATGCCTCTCTGCGTTGTAGTCGAGGACGTTGTCTAGGAATCGGACCCCGAACTGCGTTGCCCTGGTGAGCGAGTCCCAATCGATGCTGGCCCTTTCAGTGAAAGGGTCTTTCACGAAGGCGCTCAGGTTGACGGAACCAAGGCAACAACAGCCGTAGCTCTCGAGTGTCTGCTCACTGCAGGGGTTGACCCCTTGAACCTCCATGCCGTTGTATTCCGTCGTTGACTCGCGTTTGATCGTGTCCCAGAATAGAACTCCGGGCTCGGCCGATTGCCAGGCCCCTTTGATGAGTGACTTCCAGACCTCTCTGGCCCTCACGGTCCTGTTCACTTCGACTTTGTCATTCTTGAAGCTAAGGAGGAAGTCGCCGTCGGTCTCGACGGCCCTCATGAAATTATCTGTTATTTTCACCGAGATGTTGGCGTAGTTGACCTTCTTCAGGTCCCTCTTCACGCTAATGAAGTCCATCACGTCCGGATGGTCCACTCTGATGGTAATCATCAGGGCCCCTCTCCTCCCGGCCTGTCCGATGGTCCCGGTCGTCGTTGACAGCAGTTCCATGAACGAGACAGAGCCGGAGCTGTAGATGGCCGAGTTGTTCACGGGCGCTCCCCTCGGCCTCAGCACAGAGATGTCGGTGCCGACTCCTCCACCAAAACTGTAGGTCCTTGCCGCCTCCTTGCACCAGTCGAATATCGCCTCAATGGAGTCCTCACGAATTCTGAAGAAGTAACAGTTGAGAAGAGTCGACTTCCTGGTCTGTCCGGCCCCAAACAGGACCCTCCCTCCGGGCACGAACCGATAGTCCTCAAGCAGCCAGTAGAACTTGGACGCCCATTCCTTCCTCCTGTCATCATCCTTCTCGGGCGAGGCAAGTTCCTTCGCCACTCTGCGCCACATGTCCTCGGGCAGCCTCTCCATCTGCCTGCCGTCGGCGTCCCTCAGCGCGTACTTTTCATAGAAGACCCTGGCGCGCAGTTCATCTCCTCCGAACGCCGCAAGAGTCTCTGCTGGAAGCTTCACTTCTTCCTTCGTCCGTTCTCCGACATTCGGAGAGTCACGTGGTTGTTCAACGATTGACGTCATAACCTTGTCCTTGACCCCATCGTCTGAGCTATATATTTCAACCTCGGCTCATTGTTAGTTAACCACCCACGCTTGGAGTCGGCCGTCAGATGACACAACATGAGGTGTTTGGCGGTAAACTCTTCTTGACAAGATGTCAATGAGGTTCGTGCGTTCTAGGCCGCTGTCGAATACTGCGTCATGGCCACCGACTTGCAGCGAGGGCATCTGGCCGCGTTCTGGGGAAGCTTCGCTCCGCAGTTCCTGCACACCGATATCGTCCTGTCCACCTTAAAGTACGGAAGCTTCGGAGTCGCGTTAAGAATCAGGTTGTAGATCCCTCTGACCTCCTCTGCCGAGCCGTCCAAGGTCACCGAGAGCCCTCCCTGGAGCCCGACCGAGAGCTTCGACATGTAATCCATCTTCTCCGGGATCTCCAAGTCGGCGAGTGTCAGCCTTGGCGCCTGAGTGTATGCACCCTTCTGTAGCGGTTGCAGGTTCGCCTTCCCATACTTCTCGGAGTCGAGGTTCGCCAATCTCATCGCCCCATCCAGGTCGAGCATGGCCACGCCCAGCCTGTCTATCTTGGTCGATTTATCGTCGGCCACCTGGGCCGCCGTCCCGACTATCTTGTCAGCAAGCTCGTAGCGTGAAGCGGTCGTCGGGTCCCTGATAAGACTGGCCAGCGTTTCATCAAGACCCACCAGATTCATGATAAGTGGCATCGTGTCTGAGGTGACCGCGTCCGACCCAGCCGCGAGTGACGGTAGCAACCCGCGCTTCAGGGTCCTCTCGATGAGCCTCCTTCTCGTCGAAAGGGCATCTGAGGCCACCCCTATCAGCAGGGCGAGTTTCGCTCTGAAATACGTCTCATCCTGGTTGGAATCGTATGCCAGCCTGGGTAGGTTGAGGCTGAGGCCATGCAGGACGCTCACGTTGTCAGCCTGAGACTCTTGGGATAGCACGTTGGCGTTCAGACCAAGGAAACTCCTCCTCTGGTCGGAAGAGAAGAAGGATATTCTCCCCCCGTTGAAGATTATCGACGCCGCATCTTTCAGGGTCTTGGTTTCATCGACTCTGTTGGGCTTCGCCAGGAGGAGCCTCACTTCCGGCCTCGGCGTCTCCTCGACGTAACTTCGGTATGCCCCGAGGGCCGCGTCCAGGGTCTTGTCCATCACCTCCCTTGGCACATCGTCGTGCCTGTACGGGTTTAGGTCCAGGCTGATTGCCGGCCCCACCGAACCTGCGACGGGTGAACCAATCGTCTCGAGGAACCTCAGCAGCAGAGACTCCAGCTCCCTCTTCCCCCTGGACTTGCAATAAGGTCCAAGATACTGAAGGAAGTTCCTCAGCGTCACTTCGTCCGACGCTTCACGGGTAAGCATCGAAGCGAGGTTGAGGACCAGGGTGAGTGCCCTTTCCGCGTTCTCGGGACTCGGAATCATTGACGTGTTGAAGATCTTCCCTCTGGGATTGAGGCCGGCGCTTCTTACCGATAGGAGGTCCACGAACACCGTGTCAGGCGTGAGTCCCCACGAACCTGCGTTCGTGATGTGAATGTCCCCAGAAAGGTGGGCATCAGCCACGTCCCTGGGGAGCTGCTCGAGGAGCAGGTACTCTGAGAACACCTGTTTCCCTGTCTGATGAATCAGAGACTCCACGTTGCCCCCATCATCCCCAGCCTTGCCGAGAAGCTGGGTGACATCATAGATAGGCATCCCCAGTCTCGTCAACTTGTGCCTATACTCCTCCATGCTGTGCTCAACTAGTAGTGCATTGACTATCTCTCGTATGAGTGGCGCCGTGAGGTACTGGGTCTGAAACTTGTAGAGTCTCGACTCTGTCTCACTGGTTATCTTCTGTGCCAGCTCCACGGGCATGCCTGCTTCCTTCACGAGAGACTGGAGTATCTTGTTAGCGTTGAACTCTTCCATGGTCTGGTGGGATGTTCTCACGTAGAGCTTCCCACTCTCGACAAGCGACTGCTCCTCGATCTGGCGGGTGAGGTTGAGGACGAGGCGCCCCAAATTGGTCACGGTGTACTTCCTTTCCTGCCTGTTGAGCTGGATCAACAACTGTTTGACCAGCTTCCTCAGGTGATAGGCGAACTTCCCAGATTCCTTCTTCGATTTGAACCCCGCCAGGGTCTTCAGCGCGCTGTAGGTCAGCGGCCCCTTGATGTTCAGTATTCGAAGTATCTCCAACCTCTGCGGGGAAGCAATCACGCTGTAGATTGTTTTGACCCTTCGAGGAGCTGCCTGCAACGCGGCCAAGACGTCACGGTCAAAACTATATCAAGGTATGTGCACAGTTAGTCAAAAGAAGTTCCGTTGTGCAGGAGAGTGACACTGCATGTGCGAATGCCGACAAGCTGCGAGATCTCGTTGCTTGGTTTCACCAACCCCTGTCCTCCTTTGCTCTAGTCAATCAGCTTCACCAAAATAGGGGCGAGTTAGTTGACTTATGATGAAATCCCGAAACATTGAGCTAACCAAAAGCGAGGCTATCGGACTTGCCAGAAGAGGTAGCTTTGTCGGTAATCCTACCGAGTGGGCGTCCAAGTTCGTGAGAGGAGCCTTTGGTGAAGGACTTGTCAAGGGTTGGCTCGAGTCTCTCGGGTATGAAATCAGGGACCGTCCACTTCTTATCAGGGCTGAAGATTTCTGGCTCGACGCATTTCCTTCCTTGAGGCGTTTCAGAACGATAGAGATTGTCACCACCGATGAAACTCTGGCTGTCGAAGTCAAGACCTATGGAACTCACCACATTCAAGGCACGAGTGGTGATCC
>Ga0187818_10000846_pt1 | contig 11684 bp, 8 predicted proteins | sample NC_wetland_sal_i_14_FD_130581 | JGI IMG/M metagenome (GOLD analysis project Ga0187818, IMG submission 130581) | Wetland sediment microbial communities from Neuse River Estuary, North Carolina, USA - SO4_3 | ecosystem: Environmental > Aquatic > Freshwater > Wetlands > Sediment | place: USA: North...
CTGAAGTTCACCGATCTCGGCCTGCTCATCGTCGACGAAGAGCAGCGCTTCGGCGTCCGCCACAAGGAACGCATCAAGCAGATGCGCACCGAGGTGGACGTGTTAACCATGTCGGCCACGCCCATCCCCCGCACCCTCCACATGTCGCTAGTAGGCCTGCGCGACATGAGCGTAATAGAAACCCCGCCCAAAGACCGCATGGCGATCCAGACCGTAGTCGCCCACTGGGATGAAAAATTAATCCAATCCGCCATGGAGCAGGAGCTCGACCGCGGCGGCCAAGTCTATTTCGTTCACAACCGGGTAGAAACCATCTGGGAAATCGCCGCCAAGCTGCAAACACTAGCCCCCAGCGCCCGCATCGCTGTAGGCCACGGACAGATGAACGAGGGCGAACTGGAAAAAGTGATGCTGAAATTCATGCATCATGAAGCCGATATCTTAGTCTCAACCACCATCATCGAAAACGGACTCGACATTCCCCTCTGCAACACCATCATCATCAATCGCGCCGAACGCTTCGGCCTGTCGGAGCTTTATCAGCTAAGAGGCCGAGTAGGCCGGTCGAATCGCCGAGCTTACGCTTACTTACTCTTGCCAGCCGAAATCGACCTAACGCCTGTAGCTCGCCGCCGTCTAGCCGCGCTAAAGGAATTTTCCGACTTAGGCGCAGGCTTCAAAATCGCCGCGCTCGATCTCGAACTCCGAGGCGCAGGCAATCTCCTGGGTGGAGAACAAAGCGGCCATATAGAAGCCGTAGGCTTCGAACTCTACACGCAGATGCTCGAGCGTGCCGTAAGAGAAATGAAAGGCGAAGCGGGAGTAGAAGTAACCGAGATTCAGCTCAATCTAGGACTGAACATCCGCATCCCCGCCGAGTACATAAGAGAAGAGAACCAGCGCCTGCGCATGTACAAACGAGTCGCCGGAGTAGAAACCGAATCGCAATTAAAAGACGTCCGCAACGAACTGACCGACCGCTATGGCGCTCCACCCGCCGCGGTGAGAAACCTGTTAGCCTATGCCACCTTGAAACTCCAAGCCACGCGAGTAGGAGCGACGGCTATCGAGCGCAAACGAGAAATCGTGAACATAAAATTCAGCCCAACCGCCACCATAGACCCAGGAAAGTTGGCCCGCTTCGTAGCCAGCCAACCCAAAGCCCAATTCACCCCCGACGGCACCCTGAAATTCACCATAAAAATAGCCAGCGCTGAAGCCATCCTGGAAACCCTCCGCGATTTGCTGGAAGAACTGGAAGCGCAGGAAGCACCGGCACCGACAACCTAGAGTGTGGCGCGGGCGCCCCCGCCCGCGAAAGGCCAGCGAATTTGCGCGGTTGTAAGGGTGTACTTTCCTGGCAAGTATCTCCAGAAACCGCATGTGCAAAGCCCATAACCCATTGCTGTTGTTTGACATAGGATAATGATGTACATACATATACATAGGTAACTAACTACATGCACACAAAATGTTCCACGTGGAACATTTTGCAAATTCACATAACGTTCCACGTTGAATACTTCTCCGGTCTTCGTCCGCTACCCCGCCCAATCGCCCACCATTTACAATGAAACCGCCATGATGCCCGAGCACGACCGCCGCGTTACCAAGGACCGCCGCCGCCTCCGCACGGTCCGCAAAGCCGTTTTCCCCGCCGCCGGCCTCGGCACTCGCTTCCTCCCCGCCACCAAGGCCCAGCCCAAGGAAATGCTGCCGCTGGTGGATAAGCCCATCATCCAGTATGGAGTCGAAGAGGCCCTCGCCGCCGGATGCGACCAGATCATCATCATCACCGGCCGCGGCAAGAGCGCCATCGAAGACCACTTCGACACCAGCTACGAACTGGAAAAAATGCTGGAGGAGAAAGGCAAGCATGACCTGCTCAGGATCGTGCGCCAGATCTCCGACATGATCTATGTCTCCTACGTACGCCAGAAAGAAGCGCTCGGCCTCGGCCACGCCGTACTCACCGCCCGCGAGCTAGTCGGCAACGAGCCTTTCGCCGCCCTGCTGGCCGACGACGTCATTGACGCCAAGGTTCCCGTCCTTAAGCAGCTCATGGAAGTTTTCAACGAAAAGCAGAGCTCGGTGATCGCCACCCAGCCGGTTGAAGGACCGGCGATTTCCTCCTACGGAGTAATCAAAGGGAAAGAAGTCGCGGGCTCGGGCGGAAAGCTCTACGAAATTCTCGATCTGGTCGAAAAACCGAAGCCCGAAGACGCACCTTCCAACCTTGCTGTCATCGGCCGCTACATTCTGACCCCGGCGGTTTTTGAGACCCTCTCCAACATCAAGCCCGGCGCGGGAGGGGAACTGCAGCTCACCGACGGCCTGCGCGCTCTTCTCCAGCGCGAGAAGATGTACGCATATGTTTACGAAGGCCGCCGCCACGATACTGGAGACAAACTCGGTTTCCTCAAGGCGACGGTCGAGTTTGCGCTGAAGCGGGATGACCTGGGCGGGCCGTTCCGTGAGTACTTGAAAAACCTGAAGCTCTAGCCGCTGGTTACGCAAGCACTTCCTGACTTGGTTGTCATTCCGACCGAACTTGGTTGTCATTCCGACCGAAGAGAGGACTCTGTTGTTCGCTGCCATGGCCATAAGGCAGCGACAATGTTTGCCTATTCGCGCGCAGCAGCCTTCAGCTTTTTCGACTTTTCTTCTACGCTCTTCGCCAGCTTCCCCTTGTGCGCCTCAAGCTTCTTGGCGACACCCGCATCCGTCACGCCTATGATTTGCGCAGCCAGAATCCCTGCATTGGTCGCGCCATGCCTTCCGATGGCCACCGTCGCTACCGGAATCCCGGCTGGCATCTGCACTGTCGCCAGCAGCGAATCGATGCCTTGGAGCGAGGTGGAGGGAATCGGCACGCCGATCACAGGCAGCGTCGTGTGCGCGGCAATCACTCCGGCAAGGTGCGCGGCTCCCCCCGCTCCGGCAATGATCACGCGAATGCCGCGCCCGGCAGCCTTTTTCGCGTAGTCGGCAGTGCGGTCGGGAGAGCGATGTGCCGAGGTGACATCCATCTCATAGGCAATTCCAAATTCGTCGAGAGCCTTCGCGGCTTCGCGCATGATGTCCAGGTCGGAGTCGCTGCCCATGACAATTGAAACTATCGGGTTTCTCATTAGTCCTCATTTTCGGCTTTCGGCTCTCGCTTCTCGGCTTTCGAGCAGATCCACAGATGCTGTATCCGGGTGAAGCACCGGCGAGCTGCGCTCGCTTGGCCCGGACGAAAGCGTCCGGGCCTACTTGGTTCCGGAAGACAGCGAGGCCCAGCTTCCACGATTATGCCGGGACTGGCAGTTCGCCTTGCCTGCCTCTGCGTTCCGGCCGCGCGGGCCACGCGCTTGCCGTTACTGCTCCGGTCATTACTTTGTGCAATGCGGTTTGAAATTGTTCCATTTCCGCCGCTGTGCCTACAGTGATGCGCACATAGGTCGGCCAGACCGGCCAGATGCGGCCGATGTGCACGTGCTGCTTCGCCATGGCATCAATGACTTCTTCGCCGGCGCGCTGGGTGTCGAGCATGAAGCAGTTCGATTGCGAGGGAATGTAATGGTATCCGTTGCGGTCAAGCCAGGCGAACACGCTGCTGCGGATATCCGCGTTGATGCGCTTGCGCTCAGGCACGAGCTTCGCGTCTCTTAAACTGGCCGACGCCGCCACCAGCGCGGTAATCGGCTTAAAGTTCCAGCCGCCGTAAGCTTCCACTTTCTCGATCAGATCGGGCCTTCCAAAAACGGCGCCGCAGCGCAAGCCGGCCATGCCGTAGATCTTCGAAAACGTGCGCAGCACGAGCACATCCTTGTCGGCCTTGACCAGATCGAGCGCCGAAGTCGCATCGGCGAAATGAATATAGGCCTCATCCACAAGCACGACCGAATCCTTCGGCTTGTGTGCGACCAGGTATTCGATATCGGAGTGGCGGGTGACGGTGCCCGTGGGATTGTTGGGAGTGCAAACGTAGAACACCCCGGCGTCGGGCGCGGCGGCCAGCATGGCGCGCACATCGTGGGCCAAGTCCTTGGCGAGGGGCACCTTGACCACGCGCGCCTTCACGGCATTGGCGGCAAACATGCCCGCTTCGTAGCCGGGATCGGCGGTGACGTAGCTGCGCAGCGGCGAGCAGAAGGCGGCGACCGCGTGATGGAGCGGCTCGCTCGATCCCGGATAGACGTGGACATATTCCGGTTTCAGTCCTTCCAATTGCGCCAGTTGTTGCACCAGGTCTTCGGTGAGCCAGTCGCAGTAGCGTCCGCCTTGCGGCGCAATGGCCACGACCGCCTCGCGCGCCGCGGCGCAGGGTCCGAGCGGGTTCTCGTTGGCGTCGATCATCACGCCCTCGGACACCGGGTGCCGCGCCGCTCGCGCCAGCATCGGCTCAGTCACAATGCGCAGCGCGATCGCCGTCGAAGCGGCCGCCGAAAGAGTAAGAAACGAACGACGGGATGGGGAGACAGTTCCAACCTCAGTCATGACTCACCTCATGCCGGGTATGTTACCGCAAAATGCGCCCTGCCATGGGCGGTGGCGCGTGCATTCCACGAGTCCTCGCATGTTGGGGACAGGAATGCTCCGACTTGCGGTTGGGCGGGTATGGGAGGCCGACAAAGCCAGGGCGTTTCAACCGGCAATCATCGGCACGGCCACGAGTGCGGCGAGCATGCCCACGGTGCGGGCGCGGCTGAAACGTTCGTGCAAAAACAGGCGAGCCAGCAGCACGGTCACTGCCGGATAGAGGGAACTCAAAACGACGGCGGCATCGAGGCGTCCGATTTGCGCGGCGCGGACGAAAACCGTGCTTCCGGTGATGTCGAGAATGCCGGCAACGAGCGCAATCCCAGCGACCGTCCGGGGCACGGCGTGGAGATGCCGCCCGAATAAAACAAACGCGGCCGTAACCACGAACGAAGCGCAGCGGGAACAAACCGCAATCCACAGCGCAGGGGCATCGCCGGTCCGGTGAATGCAAAGATAAAAGCCGGCGAAGCCGCATCCGGAGAGAACCGCCAGGCCCAAACCCTCAGGGCGGCCCTCGGCGGTTTCGGTGCGGGATATCAGCCAGACGCCAACCACGGCCAGCACAAAACCCAGCCCATGCCGCCAGCCCGGAAAGCCTTCTACAAATGCGGTAACCAGTGTAGGAATGGCCGCGCCAAGCACAGCAGCGACGGGCGCGACCAGACCCATTTTTCCGGCGGCCAGGGCGCGATAGAACAGGGCCAGGGCGAAGCCTCCAACTGTGCCGGCAGCCAGCGACCAGCGCAGACTCGCGCCTCCCGGGAACGTTAAACCGCTCGCCAGAGCAAGCGAACCGGCCAGCACCAGGGCGCTCAAGTGCACAGCCGAGGTAAACAGAAACGCGTTGACCCGGCGGGCGCCGAGTCCGCCGAGAAAGTCGCTGGTTCCCCACACGCCGACCGCAATGAGACTGTAGGCGGCAGCAAGATGGGAGGCGGAGATGGGCACGGGAATTTTGAGCTTAGACCATTCTCAGAACTAGTGTAGCCCTAAGGTTGTTGACCTTAGCGCGGACATGATGCACTTTGACGAAAGAAAGTGTGACGGAGATCACAGACGCGGACTTGTCCAAGAACTTAAAGTTACCACCCGTAAGTGTTTGACGTTTAAAAGTAACTGGACTCCCAGGAACTAACCGCATCCCCCAGGAAGGAACTTGCCGCGCGCTCGCGCATCTGGCCGGCGAATTCCTTCGCGGTCTTTGTAAAGTTATCGGTCCTCCCCAGACTGTTCACAGGCTATTGTTGTCGCTCAGATCTGCAGTAGAAGAGTGTGCTCATCGCAGCAGGAACCTACGGCGGCTCGTGCGACAACCGGTGCCCAGGAAAAGTGTCTTTAGATTCTGGATCTGTGTGTCATGTCCTGCATGTTTTGCGCATCGGGCCAGCGAAATGCTTTCTATACGCTAAGACGGAAATTCCGGGTTGGAAGCTTGCTGTGGATGGAGTGAGAAAACCGCGCTTTGCCGTAATCTTCATGATGATCTTCGCCGCTTTCCTGTCTCTGGGTTTGCCGGCGCAAGACGTCCTGGATGCCGTCTACGATGAAGTAGAGCCCGTGCCTTTCGAAGTTACTCCTTTGTTCTCAGTCGCGGCGGTGCGGCCGGCGGTTGTCCCGATAATTCAGGCACGGCTGAGTTCCTTCCATCTTAAACTCAGTGCTCCATCCCCGTTTCCCACTGCACGTGTCCAAAACACGGATGCCAATCGATCCGCCGATCCGCGAGCCTTATCGGCACTACTCTGCATTCTGCTTTGTTAGCGGTGTGGATTGTCTCCATTCCCTTGAGCCGTTCCCCATTCCCAAGCCACTCCTTAGAGGCGAACGGCTCGCGTGAGCGCGAACCCTGTTGCCACGAGAACAACAACCCTTTATTGCGGAGGAGGCACGGTGGCAGGAAATGGAATTACGCCCAGATTTTCCCACGAGGAAGCGATAGCTAACGATGATTCAACGGCTCCCGCTATTTTGGTGCCGGCTTTCTCATCTCGCGCAGCAGCGCAGAAGGCAAATCGCCTTTTTTCTTTCAGCAATGCCGAGACGCGCGGTCGACAAAGAACACAGCCGGCCACGCTCCCGCGTTCGGATAGCACTGCATCCCAGCGGATCAGGAACCTCATGTGCGCGGCACTGTTCCGCGGTCTCGCTCCGGGCGAGTTCGCCGAGGTGCTGGCGCCAGCCCGGCAGCTGGAGGTCGAGCGCTACGAGACAATCTTCCGCGAAGGTGATGTCATGCGCCTTGTCCATGTTATTGCTTCCGGGTTATTGCTTCCGGCAGGTTGAAAATCACCCATGTGAGCCACAACGGCAAGGGAGTTCTCCTGCGAGTGGAAGGGACAGGGGAGATCGTGGCTGACCCCGCAGTACCCGCCGGAAACGCGTACACTGTGACCGCGCAGGCGATTGAACCTAGCCGGTTGTACACGTGGCCGGTCCCCGAGTTCGACGCCCTCGCCAGACGCTTCCCAGCTCTTTCCGAGAACACCAAACGGATTCTGGTTGAGCGCTTGCGGGCGCTCGAAGAACGTTTTTGCGATCTCGCCACCCAACCAGTCCCCAAGCGGCTGGCACGAATGCTCCTGCGTCTGCACGAGCACGCGCACGTCGCGCTCACTTGCGAAGACCTGGCCGACATGAGCGGCACCACTCAATTCACCGTCAGCCGGCTGCTTCGCGAGTGGGAAGAACAAGAGATTATCCAGCGCGTGCAAAAGGCCGTTGTGGTGGAGAACCTCCCCGCCCTGACCGAACTGGCGATGTAATCTGGAGGAAACCCTGCACGCGCGCCGAGTGGCGGCGAAAGGAGCAAAGCCGGGCACTTGCGCCCGGCTTTGCTGCGTTAGCGGAGCCCCGCACCAGATGGTAGGGGTCCGGGGGCCATGTGAGTGTGTCTATCCCCCGCCGGGTCCGTCGTGGCAGTCATAGCAGTTGAACTCGTGGCCGGCAGGGAACGTCTTTGTCCCGCCGTCATCGGTTTTGAACGTCCGCGACACTTTGGCCACCGATAGCGGCGTGCCCTTATAGTCGGAACCGTGGCAGTAAGTACAGGTCGACTGGTGCCCTTCCGCATAGTCCGGATGTCCGTCCACCCAAGCCTGGCCGATGGTGTGGAGGCCATGCGGTCCCTGGTTGGGCGTGACCGGCACATTGGTGTGGCACACGCTGCATTCGGTGATCTTGGCAACGTATCCCTGCAGCTTTTGTGGATAGACGCTGTCGTTGGCCTGCAGCGTGGGATATTCGGCGTGCGGCGAGCCGTGGCAGCCCGAGCAGTACACCGAGCCATGTCCGGAGCTGTAGCGGTAGAGGTCTGAGCCCTGGACCGGCACGTTCTGGTTGGTCGCGAACGTCTGGTCGGTGACAGCGCGCCATTGTCCGTTGTCGAATGCTGTCGTTTAGCGTTGGCTGTTCTGGTGATACAACTGGCAGGACGGTTCGATCAGCTAGGGATTGCGCGCCGGGTTGCCCGCGTAGGTGAGCGTACCGTGGCAACTCGAGCACAAGACCTGATTCATCGCCCCGCGCTTGCACTGCGTCTTTGGGCCAGGGTGGCAGAGATAGCAGGAGTTGAGATCGCTCTGCTGGCTGTTCTGATCCAAGGTCAACCCGTTGGATTGCAGAACCTGCGGGCCGTGCAGGGTGTGCATGTCGCTCGCCTCGGCCCCGATGCCGGAAAGCCCGGGCGCGCCGAGCGCGTTGTCGCTGTGGCAGGCGGCGCAGAGCACCGGAGTGCCGCCCACTGCCGTTTGGTACAGACTCGACTGGTAGTTGTAACCCTTGGCCGCCAGTTGCGAGAGATACTGGCTGATATTCCAGCGGTCGTCATGCTTCTTCAGGATGTTGAACTTCATGTCCTTCGTGGGATCGGAGTTATAGACCCATCCGCTGGCGGGTTCCGCCGCCGGATCGGAACCTGAAGCATGGCAGGTGCCGCAGCTCAGTTCATCGCTTACGGAAAGTACGATGCTGGCATTGGCCACATTTTTGCCGGAAACCTTGGCCATTAGCTTCGCCATCGGGTAGGGATTCCAGTTTCCCTTGTCGTCATAGGGAACAGTAGGCACGCCGATGGCTTCCCAGTAGCCGAGCGTCGTGTTGTAGGACATGTTGGTGGGTTTCTTACCCTGCACCTTGTATCCAACCAGGCCCACGTCGGGCTTGGGACTGGCATGAAACAAGCTCTGCACGTAGGTCCAGAAATTGGTTTTGGTGGAACTGATCGTGTTGATGGACTTGTTGGTGTCCAGCGTACCTTGGTAGGTAATCGTGGCGCCGCTCGTCACCAGCACTGGCGGCTCACCTTTTTGCACCAGTTGCGAGTGAATGATGTTGTAGGGAGGCAGAACGGAAAAGGTCGAGTAGTCCTTGCCGTCAATGCAGTGCATCCCCAGTTCGCTCCAGGCCATGAGGGCGTAAGAGGAGCTGGCGGCTTCGGGCTGCGGGTTGCCGCCGGAGGAAGAAAACGCCGGGCGAGCCGCCAGGCGCATCAAGCCGCCGCCAAGCGAAAGCATGACGGCGAAGGCAAGAAGAGTTAAAACTAACACTCGCTTCATGTGAGTTTCTCCTAACGTCAAGTCGTTTCTTTTCTCAATGGGTGGCGCAGGACTGAAAATCGAAGCGGCCGGTATTGGCGAGTTCCGGCCGCCCAGTGTCACAATGATTGCGTGCAGATGACCAAGAAATCTGTGACGAATATCACCGATTCGTGTGATGTATTGTTGCGAAATTCAGAAACAATGAGGGCAAAGGGACCCGCAGCTGGGTCCCTTTTACTCAGTTTCGCGGGGCGCTCTTACGCGGTCACAGCTTCCGGTTGCGTCTTGCCTGCGAGCAACTGCCGCAACACGTAGTGCAGGATGCCTCCGTTTGCGTAGTAGAGAGCTTCTTGCGGCGTATCGATGCGCACCACAGCCTGAAATCGACTGGTCTTGCCGCCTGTTACCCGCACCGTGATTTTGCGTCCGGAAGTGAACTTCTCGACCACCTCGCGGACGCCGGCAATCTCGAAAACTTCCTCGCCGGTCAGTTGGAGCGACTGGACATTCTCTCCGGGCAAGAATTGCAAAGGCAGAATCCCCATGCCGACAAGATTCGAGCGATGGATGCGCTCGTAGCTTTCCGCGATGACCGCGCGCACGCCAAGCAAACGCGGGCCTTTCGCTGCCCAATCGCGAGAGGAACCTGAGCCGTATTCCTTTCCCGCGAGAATGATGAGCGGCACCTTCTCCGCCGCGTATTTTTCCGAAGCATCGAAAATCGACATTTCGGCGCCGTCGGGAAGATGACGCGTGAATCCGCCTTCGGTCGCAACCATCTTGTTGCGCAGGCGCAAATTGGCAAATGTTCCCCGCACCATGACTTCATGATTGCCGCGGCGCGACCCGTAGGAATTGAAGTCGGCGGGCTGCACGCCGTGGGCGATGAGATACTTGCCGGCCGGACTGTCCTTCTTGATCGAGCCAGCCGGTGAAATATGATCGGTGGTGACGCTGTCGCCGAGTACGGCCAGCACCCGCGCGCCTTTAACATCCCCAACCGGCGAGGCCTTGACCGCCATATCGAGGAAGTACGGCGCTTGCCGGATATAGGTCGAGTTCTTTTCCCAGGCATAAGTCTCGCCTTTGGGAACCGACAGCGACCGCCAGCGCTCGTCGCCGGCATAGACCTCGCCGTAGCTCTTACGGAACATTTCCGACGAGATGGAGCCTGCCATCGCTTTTTCTATCTCCGATTGCGACGGCCAGATATCGGCGAGATAGACAGGCTTGCCGTCTTTGCCCTTGCCGATCGGGTCTTTTCGCAGATCGACGTCAATTCGCCCGGCCAGCGCGAAAGCTACGACCAGCGGCGGCGACATCAGGTAGTTGGCGCGCACTTCCGCGTGGATGCGGCCCTCGAAGTTGCGATTGCCGGACAGAACCGAGGCAACCACGAGATTCTTCTCCTCGATTTCCTTCGAGACCTCCGCCGGCAGAGGGCCGGAGTTGCCGATGCAAGTCGTGCAGCCGTAGCCCACCAGATTGAACTTGATCTTTTCGAGATAGGGCATCAGCCCGGCGGCTTCGAGATAGTCTTTGACGACTTTCGACCCCGGTGCCAGCGAACTCTTGACCCAAGCGGGAACTTCCAGGCCGCGCTCGACCGCTTTCTTGGCGAGCAGCCCCGCGGCAACCAGCAGCGGTGGATTCGACGTGTTGGTGCAGGACGTGATGGCGGCGATGACGACGCTGCCGTGATGCAGATTGCCATTGGTGGGAGCTTTGGGTTCGCCCTTGGCGGCCTTCATCAGGCTGGGCAGGGCCTTGCCAAACGACTCGCCGGCTTGCGAGAGCACAACCCGGTCCTGCGGACGCTTTGGCCCGGCAATGCTGGGCTCAACTGTGGCCAGATCCAGACTCAGCAGCTCGGAGTACTCCGCCTCCGGCGTCTTCGCATCGTGGAACATCCCTTGCTCGCGGGCATAGGCCTCGACCAGCGCAATCTGCTCGTCGCTGCGGCCGGTCAGCTTCAGGTAGCGCAGGCTTTCCTTGTCAATCGGGAAGATGCCGCACGTCGCGCCGTATTCGGGCGACATATTGGCAATCGTGGCGCGGTCGGCCAGCGGCAGATCCTCGAGGCCGGGCCCGAAGTACTCGACGAACTTACCGACGACGCCGTGCTTGCGCAGCATCTCGGTGATGGTGAGCACACAGTCCGTAGCCGTTGCTCCTTCGCGCAACCGCCCGCTAAGTTTCACGCCCACGACGAGCGGAATGAGCATGGAGACAGGTTGCCCGAGCATGGCGGCCTCGGCTTCGATTCCGCCGACGCCCCAGCCGAGCACGCCCAGCCCGTTGATCATCGTGGTGTGCGAATCGGTGCCCACGAGCGTGTCGGGATAGGCGGAGCGCTTGCCGTTTTCCTTGTTCACGAAAACCACGCGCGCCAGGTATTCAAGATTGACCTGGTGAACAATCCCCGTATCGGGCGGCACAATTGCCAGATTACGGAAGCCGGTCTGCCCCCAGCGCAGAAAGGCGTAGCGCTCTTTATTGCGCTGAAATTCGAGCAGCGCATTCATGTCGAGCGCGTTCGGCGTTCCGAATTCGTCCACCTGCACGGAGTGATCGATGACCAACTCGGCCGGCTGCAGCGGATTGATGAGCTTCGGGTCGCCC
>Ga0187818_10000847_pt1 | contig 11684 bp, 9 predicted proteins | sample NC_wetland_sal_i_14_FD_130581 | JGI IMG/M metagenome (GOLD analysis project Ga0187818, IMG submission 130581) | Wetland sediment microbial communities from Neuse River Estuary, North Carolina, USA - SO4_3 | ecosystem: Environmental > Aquatic > Freshwater > Wetlands > Sediment | place: USA: North...
CCACCATGCCGGGGAAATAACCCTGTTTGGTCGCCGCCCACTGCTCCAATTCCCTCGCCCACAAGCGCCTCGCTCCCAGGTAGCCAGAAGTGGCGAACGCGTGCTGCAGACGGCCTGCGACTTCCGGCTTACCCAAGAGAGTGGCACTTTCGCTAAATTCCAGGATCCATTCCTTGTGCATCCCTTTTTGTGCGTAAATTTCTGAGAGGAGCCAGCGGAGTATGCCGTCGTCAGGGCGAGTTTGAAGTGTCGTCCGGAGGCGCTCGATTGCGCGGTCATAGTCGCCTCGCCTGTACAAAGCCCACGATAGGTGGTCGCTGGCCGGGTCGAGCTCCTGGGCAAGCTCCTGCTCCTTCCAGCCTTCTTCCAGCCGCCCCATTGCATCGAGCCAAGCCCCGAAGTTGTCGCGGGCAAAGGCGTTATTGGGGTTGAGCGTGATGGCCTTCCGGTATTCTTCCTCGGCTCCGCTCCAGTCCCACTCCTCCTCTTTTGCGTCCGCTACCTCTGTGTGAGCTTCGGAAGACCCGGGGGCGAGTTCCAGCGCCCGGTTGGCAGCGCTTTTCATGATCCCGAGGTCATCACCGGACGACGACCACAGATTGTGATGTGTTTCGGCCAACCCGATGTAAGCCGGCGCAAACATGGGATCGGCATCAATCGAACGCTGAAAAAGGACTCCCGCCTCCCTCAACTCTTCGTCTCGGGGGCCCTTCCATCCCTTGTTCAGGTGGAAATTGCCTTGAAGGTAGGAATCCAACGCCTTCAGATTCACCGGCCGAAGTTGAACAGGAACGGTTTGGTTCGGAATTGTAATCCGCGCCCGTACTCGATCTGCGATGTCGTTGGCAACTTCCCGCTCCAAAGTAAAGACGTCGCGAACGTCTCTTTCGTAGCTGTCAGCCCAAATGTGCTTGTCGGATGGGCCATGGATGAGCTGCGCAGTAATGCGAACGCGGTCGCCCGAGCGTTGCACCGTGCCCTCGATGATTCCGTCCACGTTGAGTTCGCGGGCGATCTCAGGCAGAGACCTCCGGGTTTGCCGGTACTGCATGGAAGACGTTCGCGAAATCACCTTCAGAGAGCCGATCTGAGCGAGGCTCGTGATTAGCGCGTCGGTCATGCCGTCGGAGAAATATTCCTGATTCTGATCGCCGGAGAGATTCTGCAGAGGGAGAACGGCGATCGAGCGGATCTGAGGGTTGGTGCCGACGCTGGAAAAACGGCTCCAAAATTTCCCCACGCCGAACGCAGCGCCGGCCACTGCCAAAGTTCCCAGTCCTAGCCAGATGCCGAGTCGGAGACTGCGCCTCGGCGCGGGCTTCGCTGCTCCCAGCGGCAGCGCCGGTGTGGTCGCAGTGTGTCCATTCCCCTCCACGGCACCGATGAAGCGGTACCCGCGCCGGGAAAGGGTTTCGATGAAGCGGGGACTTTCTGCGGAGTCGCCTAAGGCTTCACGCAGCCTCTTGATGGCATTATAGAGGCCGGTATCAAAATCCACAAAAGTGTCGGAAGGCCAGACACGGCGCTGCAATTCCTCGCGCGTCACAACCCGGCCGGGGTGTTCCAAAAGAATCTGCAGAATCTGGAAGGGCTGCTCCTGAAGCCGGACCTTAACGCCTTGTTTGCGCAGTTCTCCGCTTTCAGTATCCAGCTCGAAGACACCGAAGCGAATGACCGCGTGAGATGGAGGAGCTTCATTCACACCAGCACCCCAGATCGTGCTCAGAAGTCTACCACGGAAAAAGTAGAGGCCCCTTTAAGTTGCTGAGCTGCAACAGATTATCAGGACAGACAGATGATCGAAACAGGACAGGAGCAGACGATTGACGTTCGCCGCGCGTGCAGGCAAAAAGGGAGCCGAGCCGAAAGCGGTCCGCGGTGGGTGGGTTTCGTGGGGATTGAGGGCTGCGGGCCACGCGTGTTCCAGGCCGGGGACTCGAAGAAAAAAATCAATACTAAGGAGAACTTCGATGAAACGCAACATGGCGTCTGCGCTGCTTGTGATTGTTCTCGCAGCCACATTCGTAGTGAGCATGGCCGCGACTGCGAAGGGTGCGGATTCTGCATGTTCCCTTGCGCGGGCCGCGGGAACGTATGGATTCAGCACCAACGGAACGGTTATCGGCGTCGGACCTAGGGTATCAGCGGGGATATTCACCTTGGACTCGACCGGAAACCTGACCGGCAAGGCAACATCAAGCTTGAACGGTGCCGTCGCCGGGGAAACGTTTGCCGGAGCGTACACGATAAATCCCGACTGTACAGGTACATTCAATAATCTTGAGATTCGCGACCTCTCGGCTAACCTGCTTCTCACAATAACGGCGGCACTCGCCTGGGATGACAATATGAAGCATCTCCGCGCCATTTTTACATCCGCCACACTACCCAACGGCACATCCCTCCCGACCGCCATCAGCGCTGACGCCACGAAGCAACAGGACCGAGGTGTTCCTACGGAACGGAATGCCGCTGGCACCAAAGCCGGAATGTATTAGGCCCAGGACAAGTTCGGAAGTCCTTCTTAGGGATGACTGTCAAAGAAAACCAAAAAATAGAGGAAACGGATCATGAAACGACTCTCTATCGCATTACTGGCTATCGCCGCCGTTGCGACGGCGGCGGTATTGGCTCCGACGGTCAGCCATCGTTTCACGGCGTTGCCGGTCGTCCACGCCCAGAGCGGATGCAGCGTCGCCACTCTCAACGGCAACTACGGCTTTACTTATACCGGGTTCGTCTCAGCTCACGGGACGACCGGGCCTACTAAGACCCCTATCGCTATTGTGGGGCCGCTTACGTTCGATGGAGCGGGAAATTGCTCTGCATTGAACTATACCGTTGCCTTGAACGGCAAGATCGAAACGAGCAACTCCTCGCCGGGAGCGACCTATACCGTGAATTCCGACTGCACCGGGAATATGACGGATCCTGGAGGCGACAGTTTCAACCTCGTAATTGTTGGCGGCGGCGCCGAGCTAATGGCAATTGACATAACTCCCGGCGACCTACCACGGTGATCGTCAAGAAACAGTAGGGCGGCTCACGCCCGGTTCGAGAATCCGTTTCTTTTAGAGTTGGCGGTTTACGGCGTTCTTGCCAAGTCGCTGGGAGAAGGCAAAGCAGAGGGAGGTTGCTTATGAGTTCAGTTCATCACATGCCACAAATTGGAAAGCCTGACGTCGCCGGTATGACCGCGGTTGCTTTTGTTGCGGGACTGCTTGCGCTCCTCGTCGCAGCCGGATGCGGGGGCGGGAGCACGAGCGCTAACGGCGGTGGAAACGGTCAAGTGGCCGCTTCCGTAAGCGGCACAATTAAGGCTGGGACTGGGCCCAGAGCAATTGCAGTCGACTCCGGCACCAATAAGATCTATGTGGCAGATTTCGGTACGATACCGACTGGCGCCCCTTGCTCGCCCTCGGGGGCGGACGTCGAAACCATAGACGGGGCCACGCAATCCACGACTTCGACGGGCATTGGCGGTAGGCCTCAGAATCCATATGCTGCGGCCCTGAACCCGGCCAACCACACCCTTTACGTGATAACGGAAGCGTACTGGAATGGGCCAGCTAAAGGCGGCGAATGTGAACGCTTGGTTGACAACATCTTGGGATTTGACACCACATCGTTGCAAGGAACTTGGGGCCCGTCCCTGGGCGGCGCAGGCATCGATGTGAACCCAACCACTGGCACTATCTATGTCACGCGTGGCGGCGCCGTCGAGGTCTGGGACAGCAACTGGAACCAAGTAGCCACGATCCCGGTTGGGTCTGTTCCGATTGGTATGGCAGTGAACGCAACCTCAAACAAGATTTATGTCGCAAACAGCGGCAGCAACGATGTCAGCGTGATTGATGGCGCCAGCAACTCGGTGGCCGCCACAATTACAGACCCAAATGCAGTGTCACCCGTTGCTGTCGCGGTGAATCCCACGACGAACACGATCTACGTGGCCAACTGTCGAAGCAACAACCTGAGCGTAATTGACGGCGCGACGAACTCGGTTACGGCGACGATCCCAGTAGGCACCTGCCCTTCCGGCGTAGCAGTGGATTCGCAGACAGACTTTATCTATGTAGCCAACGCTGGCGATTCGCAAAACGGCACTCCCGGCAACGTGACCGTGATCAACGGCGCGACGAACGCGACGACCACGCTGTCGGACCCGAACGCTGTGATCCCTGTCGCGGTCGCGGCGAACTCCGTCACGAACAAGATTTACGTGGCGAATTCCGGCAGCAACAACGTTACTGTGATCAACGGCGCCCACGACTGAGACGAGAATGGCTGCTGACTCTGAGTAGCAGCGGTCCCGTGAACCAATGTGTTGATTTGTACATTCCCTTGGAAGTTGCTGAATTTGAGGAGCGGTTATGAAGCACTCCTTCAGGCGACACAGAAAATTATCCCTGGTTCATAGTCAACGGAGTCCAAGAGCATTCGATGAATGAAGGACACCCTGACAGAAACCAGTGCTAGACAGGGGCTGCGAGTGTCCTTCATCGCGCGGTCTTCCTTCTGTTCACGCGCCACTGCCGTCGTCGCACTTCTCTGCTCGCTCTCTCTCATGCTTTCGGGAGGCTGCGGCGGAAACAAGTCGTCCACCCCTCCGCCCCCAGCCATAATCGGGGTAACTCTGGCGACAAATCCCCCAGGCATGCCGTCCGTCTTTCCGGCGGGAATGATCCCACTCGTTGCTACAGTCACGAGTACCGGGAATCCCAACACTAACGTCAATTGGGCGGTCAACGGCGTGCCGAACGGGAATTCGACGGTTGGAACAATCACAGCGACAGGCACGGACGCAGCGTTGTACACCGCACCGGCCACAGCGCCCAATCCCGCGTCGGTCAACATTACGGCGACTTGCGCGGCTGACTCATCCAAGTCTGCGAGCCTGATGGAGGCAATCCAGGGCTGCACGTTGAATGGGACGATTGGATACGTAGCCCCGGCGCCCTACGTGGCGCCTCCCGGTTCCACATGCGACGTTTGGGACGTGAGCACACTTGACACCTGTGTGGCCGCAGTGCGCAGCGGCGCCACAACCAACGTTAGATTTACCGCGATGGTCAACTGCAGCGGGAATAACACCTGCCTAGTTGACCTTTCGAACGTGCATGGGCCCGTAACTATTTTTGGGGCCCCCGGCGTCACCACCGGATTCCTGCGAACGGATACCTATACGTATTCGATACTGAATCTCAACGGAACGAGTGACATTACCTTTGCGAACCTGACATTCGATGAGGGGCCCGCCGATCCTGCCTGTACACCGAGCGACTCAGGTTCTCCCTGCCAGCCCACCATCTTCGTCCAGAACTCGTCCAGCATCCTGTTCGAGCAAGTGAGCGTCCTTCACTCGAAGCAGATGGGAATATCTTTTGACGCCACAAATGGCATCACGATTCAAGACAGCATAATTGAGGATGCCGCATACAATGGAATCTGGACGGATCGGGCTGGCTCCTCGAATTCGACTAACATCTCCATAACCAACAACCTGATTCAGGATTGCCAACAGAATGGGATTCACTTGAGTTACGCCCAGAATACTAAGATCAATGGCAACACCCTGAAGCACAATCATCACGTGGCGCTGTTTGACGTTTGTGGTGGCTTGTGCCCAGGCGGGCAGATAGACATGCTGAACAACACTTCCTTGCTCATCTACTCGAACCAGATCATCGATGGTCAGATCGACCTGAACAATGCCACCGGCCAAACCGGCGGGATCGAAATCGCGAACCAGAATACAGACGTCACGATCACGAATAACATAATCGCCAAGAACCTCGGGGTAGGCATCGGGCCGGATCCCGGAGCAACCGGGACAAATTTCATCATCAGCGGCAACAAGATCTACAACAACGGCGTCAACGTGGACCTGGGCGATTCCACAGGGATTCAGGAATCCGGCGATTGCCTCACGCAGTAGGGGCCATAGCGTCTGTGGCAGCTTCTCAACCCAAGTGCAATCCGACATCCCCATTACACTCAGAACCCAAGGTCAATGGGTGCTTGATTGTTCTGGCCGTCATTATGTTCCTGATGCTGTTTAACAGCTTCAGCTCTTAGCGTCGTATCCTCCTGCTGCGCTTCTTACTGCTGCTGGCTTGCGGAGGAGGCAACAATACTAGCGGACCACCGCCGCCAACGAATTACACGGAGGACGATGCCGCTACTGCGGCAGGCCCGCGCGCCGAAGAAACTCACTGAAGCGCGGGTCAGAGCGCAGGGGCGCCAACCCGGGGTCCGTTTTGAAATAGACCGTGGGCTCCGCGCTGGCAAGATCGCGATACTGTGAATACTGATCCAACCAATAAAATGCGCGATCTTTCTCGCCCAACGCTGCGTACGCCTGCGCCAACGCGCCTGGATAATAGGCTTGCCTGCGAGCCGCGAGTTGTTCCAGTTCCGTTGCCCATTGCCGGAGCGCACTTTGATAGCCTGACTGCGTATACGCTCGTTGGAGCTGAGTGCTGAGTTCGGTTAACCCGAACAGCGGAGCCATCGTGCTCATCTCCTCCACATATTGCTTGTACAGCCCCTTTTGCGCGTAGGCCAAGGCTAGAGCGTAATGGTTGTAACCATCCGTGGGATCCGTTTTGGCGAGTCTCTGGCGAATCTGAATTGCCTGATCGAATTGGCCACGCTGATAAAGTGCATCGGCAAGATGGTCGTGATTGGGATCTAACCCCTGGGCTATTTCGAATTCTCTCCAAGCTTCGTCGAGTCGACCGGTGACATCCAAGACAGAGGCGAGCATGTCGTGTGCGGTGGCATTGTTGGGGTTGAGGACAAGTGCGCGCCGACAGCCCTCTTCTGCTCCGGGCCAGTCCCACAATGTCCACTTGATTTCAGCTAATTCCATGCGGGCATCCGAAGAATTTGGGTCGCGACTCCATCGGAGTTGCCCTCGGAATCAACGACAAGGGCCAGGTGGTCGGTGCATCGGGAGGCTGCGCGCCTTATGGCCAATCCATCGTCCACGCCCTGCTTTGGCAAGACGGCCGGCCGTTTGACCTGGGCAATCTGGGCAGCGCCAACGGCACTGTCCCATTCGTCATCAATAACCGGGGTCAAGTCGTTGGTTACTCGGTTCTGGCCGACGGGGTCACCACCCATGCCTTCCTCTGGACCAAAGAAAACCATATGCAGGATCTCGGCACCCTTCCCGGAGATGTCTTTAGTTCCGCCGGTGGGATTAGCGATAAAGGACAGGTGGTAGGCGGCTCGTGCGATGCCAGTGGGAACTGCCGAGTCTTCCTCTGGGAAAACGGCGTGATGAGCGATCTCAACACTCTGGTCTGCCCGGGCACCTCGTTGTATCTGAACGACAACGGCATCGGCGGCCCGGACATCAATGATCGCGGCGAGATTGCCGGCGGGGCCTATGATCCAAATACCGGGGACTCTCCTGTTTTCCTGGCGGTTCCCACGGATCACTGCGAAGCTGGCTCATCCGGCTCATCAACGGGACAGAAGGTCGTCCTGCCGGAGAGCGTGCGCGAACAACTTCGGCGGCGAAAGGGCTTCCGCCACGTCGGACTGGGCCGATGAGGTCGTAGCAACCACAAGGAGGCAGCATGAGATCCAGGATATTGAACTTACATCATCGTAGTGACCGTCCTCACAGTGCGGACGCCCTCGCTACTGCGGCAGTCCCATGCGGCGGAGCAAGTCCTTGAATCTCGGGTCGGAGCGGAGAGGGGCGAGCAAGGGATCTACCTGCAGAATGTCTAAGCCAAAGTCGTGACTGACCATTTCGCGATGCTCATAGGCCTGGTTCAACCAGTAAAAGGCGCGATCCGAGTCTCCGGTCGCAGTATAAGCTGCGGCCATATTTTCTGGGACAAAGACTAAGTTCTTGCGGTGCAGATCTTCCAAGCCCCTCGCCAATGTCTGCATTGCCCCGCGATAGCCGGACTTTGCATAGCTTCCCTGCACGGCGGTGGCAATGTCTTGCATTCCAAAACTGATGAGAGCCTTCACCAGTTGGTCAATTGCCTCCTTCTGATTCCCAGAGGCTGTATAGGTTCGATACAGCTCGTAGTTGATCATTCCGTTCTCTGGGGAATTCCTGGCCATCTCCACAAGCATCGCAGCCGCGCGGTCGTACTCACCTTTCATTTCGAGAACCGGAGAGAGATGCTCTCCGTTAGGATCGAGCGTTTGAGCGATTTGGCATTCCCGCAGGCCGTCATCCAGGCGACCGGTTGCGGCAAGAAACGTTCCCAACTCATCGTGTGCATCGGCATTGTTGGGCGCAAGTTCCGCAGCTTTTCGAAACTCCTCCTCGGCCGCAACCCAATCAAAATTGTGCCACTTAAGGTCGGCGAGAACGACGTGAGCAGCCGCGGAATTGGGGTTGAGCTCTAACAATTTTTGTGCTGCCTTGCTTCGGATTAAAACATCCTCGGCCGACCCTCGGAAGAGGTTGTGATGAGACTCCGCCAGACCGACATACGCCGGCTCAAAATCCGGATCGGCATAGATTGCCTTCTGAAAGTAGGCGGAAGCTTTTCGTTTTTCCTTATCGTTCCCGCCCCATTCTCCACGCGTCAGAAGGAAGTTCCCTTGCAGGTAGGCTTCTAGCGCGCTTTCGTTGACAGACTTCTGCGCACCCGTAGATGCTTGCGGTGCCTCCGTAATCTTGCTGCTAACTTGCCGCGCAATGTTCTGGGCCACTTCTTTTTCGAGGCCGAATATATCGCTCACTTCGCGCTCGTAGCTCTGTGCCCAAAGATGCTTGTCGCTAGCACCATGGATCAGTTGAACGTTAATTTGTACGTGGTTGCCGGAACGCTGCACCGTTCCCTCGACAATTCCATCCACGCTCAGTTCGCGCGCGATCTCGGGTAGGGACTTCTTGGTTTGCTTGTACTGCATGGAAGACGTGCGGGAAATCACTCGCAGTGAACCGATCTGCGCGAGGTTTGTAATCAGAGTGTCGGTCAGGCCATCGGAAAAATATTCCTGGGTAGAGTCACCAGACAGGTTCTGTAATGGCAATACCGCGAGCGACTGAATCTGCGGCGCACTGTCCCTTGCTAAGAGGCGGTCCCGAAGGCCGCCCACATTGAAGCCAAAGAGGATCACCACCAATGCCACGGAAAAAACTGCGCCTATCGCAAGGCGCTGCGGATGTACCCTTGATCCGGCAGGCTCTGGGATCTCTCCCCTTACGCCTGCTTCTTCTGCGCGAGGGGCAACATCGAGCGCCGCGACCGCCCCGATAAACCGATACCCCCGCTTCGGATGAGTCTCGATGAATTGGGGCTGCTCCGCCGAATCGCCGAGCGTGTCGCGCAACCTCTTGATGGCGTTATTCAGCCCCTTTTCAAAGTCGACAAAGGTGTCCGAAGGCCAGATCTGGCGTTGGAGGTCTTCCCGTGTGACCAGATCTCCGGGATGCTGCAACAGGATTTGAAGGATGCGAAACGGCTGGTCCTGCAGTTTAGTCCTGGAGCCGTTCTTGCGAAGTTCGCCCTTGCGGAAATCCACCTCGAATTCGCTGAAGCGCACGACCAAGTGCGATGGACGGGTTTGCAGCATAGGCAAGAAACCTGCCTTTGGAGGCGAGTATACCAGCGGATTCAGAAGCAGAGCTATCGAAGTAAGCCCCTTGCAATCAGTTGTTTTCTCCCCGGATATTTGCTGGAGGGAAAAAGAATATACCGGCGTGGTTGAAGGGAAACGAGGTTGCGTGTGAAAACCAACCGAGTTCAGGTCTTGGAGGAGGACACATATGAAATTTAAGATCGTGCCGTTGCTCATGGTGATTTCACTCGCATTGTTGCCAATTCCACAACAGTTAAGCGCCCAGACGGCAACCCCGAGCAGCCAGCCTCGCTACGCCGTGCGGACTCTCGGAACGCTCGGTGGTACGGTTGCGACCGCTCAACAAATGAAGAGCAGCGGCTTGATCGTAGGTGACTCAAACTTAACCGGGGATACGATCGAGCATGGAGTCGTATGGCGGGGTGACGGCAGCATCATTGATCTCGGCACGCTAGGTGGACCAAGCAGCGCGACAGCTCAAGTGAACGAGCAGGGCGTTATCCTGGGTGTTTCTGAAACCGCTGATCTAGATCCCCTCGGCGAGAACTGGGGAACACTTCTTGACTGCAACGTAATAACCGGCAGCCCTTGCCAGGGATACCAAAACACAGTAGTTGCGGTAACGTGGCAAGACGGCGTGATAACCCCACTTCCCACACTGGGAGGGAACAACGCACAGGAACTATTCACAACAGGCCTTAACAACAAGGGCGAGGCCGTCGGTTTTGCGGAGACGAGGATTCAGGACCCGAGCTGCATCTCGCCACAGGTTCTCGATTTCGAAGCTGTGATTTGGGGACCGAGAAAGGATGAGATCCGGGAGCTACCCCCGGTACCGGGCGACTCGGTCGGGGCTGCTGTTGCGATTAATGAAGCTAGCCAGGTAGTCGGCTTAACCGGGCCTTGCGGTTTTCCGTCTTTCTCACTCGGGCTTCACGCCGTACTTTGGCAGAACGGCGTTGTTACGAGCCTGCCCACTTTGGGCGGCTTGATGAATAACGCCGCCCTCTCCATCAATAACCGAGGCCAGATCGTGGGGACTTCGGACTTGCCTGGTGACACAGCGACGCACGCCGTGATGTGGCGTGACAGGAAGCTTACTGATCTCGGAACCCTGCCTGGAGACTACTTCAGTTTCGCGTATGGGATCAACGATCGTGGCCAGGTGATTGCTCAGTCATGCGACATGAACTTCAATTGCCGCGCAGCACTCTGGCAGAACGGAGTGATGACCGATCTCAACGCGCTCACCCCACCTGGCTCTTTGTACTTAGTGTTTGCCTACCACATCAACAATCGGGGGGAGATTACCGGGACTGGGATTGATCCGAACACCGGCGACACACCAGCATTCGTAGCAGTCCCGTGCGACGAGGCGCATATCGATATGGGATGCCAGGACGCCGCCCAGAGCACAGATGGCTCCGGTGAACGCCCGAGAGTTGTTCTTCCAGAGAATGCACGCGAGCGCCTACGCCGTTTCGGAATTGGGATGAGCAGGGCGCACTGATCTTGGAAGGCGAAAAGCAAAGCCAGAGTCAGCGGGAGGGCTTTGGCAACTGCGCTCATGACGTAGTCTACTGCGGCAAGCCGACCCGACGGAGGAACTCGCTGAATCGTGGAATGGAGGACACTATGACAGAAACCAGTGCTAGAGCGGGGCTGCGAGTATCCTTCCCCGCACGCCCTTCCTTCTGTGCGTATGCCATCGCGGTCATCGCACTTCTTTCCTGGCCCTCTCTCATGTTTTTGGGAGGATGCGGCGGCAACGGAAACGCTTCGTCCACCCAATCGATAACAGTCAACGGCCTTCTACCGGGCGCAGGGCCAGTGTGGACGTCGGTGGAGATCAGCGGTGAAAACTTTGGAACATCGACCGGAACGGTAAAATTCAATGGCGCCCAGGCGATTGTTACAAACTGGAGTTCCACAGCGATCTCTGCGGTAGTCCCGACCGGCGCAACCACCGGGCCAGTTTCGATAACAACCCCTGGCAATCAAAGCGCTACAGGCCCGGCCTTTACCGTGATAGCGCCGCAACCCTCGCTCATACCAATCAACAGCATGTATTACCACACGCATTCTGGATCGCTGCTGGCCCAGCTTGCCGATGATAGCGG
>Ga0187818_10000848_pt1 | contig 11682 bp, 12 predicted proteins | sample NC_wetland_sal_i_14_FD_130581 | JGI IMG/M metagenome (GOLD analysis project Ga0187818, IMG submission 130581) | Wetland sediment microbial communities from Neuse River Estuary, North Carolina, USA - SO4_3 | ecosystem: Environmental > Aquatic > Freshwater > Wetlands > Sediment | place: USA...
AGCCTGCAACAATCGGGGTAGGATATTCCGGCATGCCTTCCGGCATTGGATTTCGACGAGTAAGGAGGCTGTGATGAAGAAGACCTGGATGTGGTGTTTAATCGGTTTGCTTTCGCTCTGCAGCGCCGCCCGGTCGCTGGCCCAAGGAACCCGCTCGACTGAGGAAGCCGTCATTAGAATGGAAGAGCGATGGTTTGAGGCACAACACACGTGTAATCCTGACCAGCTTGCCCCGCTGCTCGCCGACAAGATTGTGATTACGCGGAGCGATGGGAAAGTCATCAACAAAACCGAGGAGCTGGCAAATTGTAAAGATACCAAATGGAGCCGCGTCCGACTTCGGGACGAGAACTTAACAGTATTTGGCGATACTGTAATAGCAACGGGAGACTTCGAAGGTGAGGGCACCGATGTATCGGGGAAGCTCTTAGACGTACATGAACGATGGACCCATACATGGGTCAAGATGCCCAACGGTCAATGGCAGTGTGTTGCAAGTTATACGTCGCCAGTCAAAATCTGAATAATTGCGCTGGGTACTAGCCGCCACTTTTCCGGTAAGCGCGTTAATCAGGACTTGAGGATTACTTCCGGTTTGCCTGTCACTCGTCCACCATCCGCGGCACGGCACTGAACGGTTCATCGGCGCTTCCGACCTTCTTCAGTCGGGAAAAGCCCTCCTGGCTGCGAAAGATCCCAAACCACACCTAACAGCTGCTCAACCCTTCGCCTAAGGTTTCGCAAGCCCCCACTCGTTTATGAAGGGCTGCTCTAAGGAACGGTTGGCGGTTACTTGTGCGAAGAAGGACTACTCGTATCTCAACGAAACGATGGGATCAACACGCATCGCCCGCCGCGCCGGGATGTAACACGCGAAGAGCGCCGCTCCGGCCAGCAAGCAGGTCACTCCGGCAAATGTAAACGGATCACTTGGGCTCACGCCGAACAGGAGGCTGGAAAGCAGACGTGAAAACAGGAAGGAGGCGGCAAGCCCAATGCCTCCACCGATGAGCGTCAACCGGATTCCCTGGCCGACGACGAGCCGCAAGATATCTCGAGGATTCGCGCCGAGCGCCATTCGAATTCCAATTTCGCGCGTGCGTAGTTTTGTCGAATAGGCGATCACGCCATATATCCCCACCGCGGCGAGCGCCAGCGCCAGGAGCCCGAACACGCCCACGGTCGATCCCGCGATGCGCTGGATTCCCGAAGCCACCTGGATGCGAGTAGCGAGTTCTATGATGTCGAAAACAGGCAGGGTGGCGTTCATTTCGTGAATGGTATTCTGCGCCGCTAGGGCAAACTCAGCGGGATTCCTGCTCACACGCAGGTGCAGCGTCACGCTTGGCAAGTAGTCGCGATAGAGCGGCTGGTAAATAAATGGGTCAGGCTGCTCGTTAAGACGGGTGTAGTTGCTTGTGCGCGCGATGGCGATAACTGTTGCCCAGTCGCCATCAATACGCATGCGCTTGCCTACCGCGTCCTGGCGGGGCCAATACCGGTCCGCAAGCGCCTGATTGATAATGACTACGCTCTGCGTTTTTCTGGTGTCTTCGACCCGGAAGTCGCGGCCTTCCAGGAGAGGTATCTCCATCGTTCGAAAGTAATTCGGGCTGATCCGCGCAATGCCTGCCTCGATCAATTCGTGAGGTTTGGGCTGATACCCTTCCGGAACAAATGTACTCGAGCTGAATATGAATCCCAGAGGCACCCAGTCGGAGAGACTTGCGGCCTGAACGCCCGGCAAGGCTTCGATCTTTGCAAGAAGCTGCTGGTGGAATTGGAGGCCCCGGTCGTCTGTGTATCCCTCGGGAAGAAGATCATACGACGCCAGAAGGACGTTGTTGGCGTTGAACCCCGGGTTGAATCGCTGCGCCTTCTGGAAACTGCGAATCATCAATCCCGCGAAAACGAGCATCAACAAGGAAAGGGCGATTTGCGCCACGGCCAGTCCGCTGCTCAGACGAAACTTTCGCGGTCCTCCCGAAGCGCTTCCACTTTCTTCCTTCACGGCACTTGCTGGGTTGATCCCCGAGGTACGCAGAGCCGGCAAAAGACCAAAAACTATCCCGGTGAGAATCGAGACGGCCAGCGAGATGAGTAGAACACGGCGATCCACATCAATATGGATCCAAATCGGCAGTTGCGAGGGTGGCCTCAAGCTCGCGAAGGACTTCGAAGTCCAGAGTGTGACCAACACGGCGACTCCTCCCCCAAGGATCGCCAGCATGACGCTCTCCGTCAAAAGCTGTGCGACAAGCCTCCCGCGGGTTGCGCCAAGCGAAAGTCGAATGGCCATCTCGCGGGTTCTTGATACGCCCCGCACGAGCATCAGGTTCGCGACGTTGGCGCACGCCAGCAAAAGAACCACTCCGGCGATGGCCATCAGACTCATCAATACTGTCCCCAGGAAAGCGGTCGCGCCGAAAGGAACCTTCCAGAGAGGGTAAACCCTGATCCCTTGCCGGCCTTCATGCTCCTTAGGGTATTGCTCAGCAATCTGCTGCATCAGCGTATTGAGTTCTGCCTGCGCTTGCTCCGAACTCTTGCCAGCCTTGAGCCGGCCTTGAATGATCAGCCAGTTGTCGCCTCTCTGTTTAAGCCGCGTCGCTGGATTGCCCCCGATGGGGAAGAGTTGGTAATGCATCATCATGGGAACCCAGATCTCAGAGCGCAGCGCCGTATAGCTTCCAAGGAACTCCCGCGGCGCAACACCCACAATGGTGTAAGAATAATTGTTGAGTTGGATTTTCTGGCCCACAATCGCGGGGTTTCGATCGAAGCTGCTCTCCCAAAGGTGATAGCTGATGACCGCAACAGGCGCTCCCCCCGGAACTTTCCCTTCCGCTGGCAGAAAGCCGCGCCCGTACTGCAGCTTTACACCGAAGGCATCGAAATAATTCTCAGAGACAACCGTTCCCCAGATGCGCTCGGGCTTATCGTTGTACGTCAGGCTCATGGGGTAGATCGACGAAGCGATAAGTCCCGAGAAAACCTGATTGCGATCCCGGAAGTCTTCGTAGTCAGGGTATGAAAAAGACGGAGTGAGACGGTCTCCAGACGTGCGCATCAAAGTAACTACTCGCGTCTGGTCCGCGACTCCCGGAAGCGGGTTCAGCAGCGTGGCATTGATCCAGCTAAACACCGTACTGTTGGCTCCGATGCCCAGCGCAAGAGTCAGGACCACCACGGCGGTATAGCCGAGATTCTTTCGCAGTGTCCGAAACGCATAACGTATGTCCTTCAGGATCGTGTCAATCACCGGCAATCCGCGCAGTTCGCGGTTCGTTTCTCGAAGTTGCGTGACGCCACCCAGCTTCACGCGCGCCGTGCGCTGCGCTTGCTCTGGGGTCATGCCCTGCCGAATGTTTTCCTGGGTGAGCATTTCCAGATGAGCCCCTAGCTCTTCCGAGAAATCTTCATCGACATGGCGCATTGAAAGCCACCCGCGAATTCGCGAGCCCAGTACTTTCAGCCAGCCAAACATGACGTCACTCCCTCTCTGCGAGCCGCAGCACCCGCCCAATCACTCCGCTGATGCGCTCCCAGTTCTCTGCCTCTGCCGCCAGCCGCTTCCGGCCGGCCTTGGTAATGGAATAAAACTTCGCCTTGCGGTTGTTCTCTGAGGCTCCCCAGGCCGCCGAAATCCAGCTCCTGTGCAGCAGCCGCACCAACGAGGCATAAATTGTCCCCTGATTAATCTGCAGCGCCTCTTCGCTGACCTGTTCAATGCGCCGCGCAATTCCGTAGCCATGCAGCGGCCCCATCGCTTCGAGGGTCTTCAGCACCATCAAATCCAGGGTGCCCTGAAGAATCTCCGATTTGCCTTCCGCCATACTCCCTCCTGTGGCCATCCCACAAGAATGTGTCACTCTTCCTGTGGGATGTCAACAGGAAAATGGTTGCGGTCCTTAAGACGTCTTCCAGAGGAATGCCGTGATCCCAGCCCTAACTCCTGGTTAGTCGCCTCCTGCTTATCCGGTTGTTTCAGCAAACCACAAGCCGTCTAGGCGTGGATTCAACCCTGGCGCAACATATAGTGCCTTGGTGAAACAAGCGGACAAGGAAAAGTCGCATTACCGGACAAGTTCCGTACCATTACTTGACTTGTCCGGTTGAGCTGGCAGCGTTTACCAGGCATGTGCATTACCTTACGGTTGCGCTCTAGTGCGCAAGCCAACTCTGCGTTGCCAGCTCGGTCAAAGGTTCCCTCGCTCCGGGGAGCGTGATGTCTCGGGTTGTGAGCCATGTAGCCTCTTACGTACTTGCCCAGTTTTGTATCGATCTTGCCGAGTTCAACGGTGCGATAATTCGATTGCAGACTTCGCGGCGCAGCTTCCACTTTAAGTCGCGACCGGGTAAGAGCTCCCCAACACAAGTTTGATGAACTATCGAACCCATACTCGCTTGGCGGTGGCATTCTTTGGCCTGCCTATGCTGGCAGCCTTGCTTCAGGGCCAAACTCGTCAATCTCTCTCCGAGGCCGAAGATCGCACGTTCTATTTTCACGGCTCCATTGACCAAACTCTTGAAGTTGAGATGATTTTGACGAGGCATGGAAAGCTGATTGACGGAAGCTACGTGTATGCCAGCCACCGCAAAAGCCTTTCTCTTAAAGGCGAAATGATGACGCCAGCCCAATACCAATTGGAGGAATCTGGCCCACAAGGGGATGTCACTGGCCATTTCACACTGAACGAATCGGGGGGACCCGGTCGTCTGGACGGAACTTGGGAGAGCGCGGACCGCAACCGCAAATTGCCCGTGGTCCTCGGGCAAATCACGCCCCAGCAACACCAGCTTCTCCAAAAAATCTGGGACACTAAACCTCAAATTGTCTTTCTGGCCGTCGGACCCTATCATTCCTGCGTCTTGCGTACACTCGGCGCTTCCTGCTGGGGCGAATTCGTTCTTATGCCCAGTCTCGGAACCAGGGGCCCAGGTATGGTGGCCCATCGCGCCCTGCCAAATCTTCTAATCGACGACACGATCCTCGCCGTAGCCACGGCCTCGCGCAAACTTTGCGTTCTGCAATCTTCTTCCCTGCGGTGCGCACAACCTTACGATCCCAAATTCTCGCTGCCCGAGCTCACACTGATTCCTGGATTCGAGCGCGGTGCAACCATGATTGGCGTAAACCAGGGTTACTCTTGTGCCGCGGTTTCCGGCGCTCTCAAATGCTGGGATGGATCCTCCCTGTCCGCGAGCAGCGTCACGGAAATCATCCCTTCAGGAGTTGTCCAACTTTCCTCCGGAGATCCTCAATGCGCAGTCCTCTCCAGCGGCGGCCTCAAGTGCTGGTCCATCGAATACCAACAACAAGAGAAACGCTCCAAGCTGGTTGTCCAGGATATTTCAGGGTTGAAAGGCGCGATTCGCTCGCTCTCTGCCGCGGGCTACGACGAACAGCACTTTGCCTGTGCCGTTGATTCGGAAGGGTTGAAATGTTGGGGTAACAATTTTGCCCAGCCCATGGGAAGAAGACCGGGAGGCGTCCGCAATCTTCCCCCCGCGCCAATCGCCGGACTCGAAACCGGCGTCACTTTCGTCTCCACGGAGCTTAATCATTCTTGTGCCGTCAAAGACGGCAAGGTCTATTGCTGGGGTAGCCTAAATTTTCTGGGCGAGCTTGGTGACGCAACTCCGCAGGCATTGGGCGAGCCTGTCGAAGTTCACGGGATCGAGAAGGCCGCTCAGGTTGCCGTCGGGCCCGGTTACAGCTGCGCCCTTACGCAAGATGACCGCGTCTTTTGCTGGGGCGACAACGAACTCGGCCAAACCGGCAACGTGAGCCACGACATTTGCAAGGTGCCAAATGGAGCGTTCGACGCAATCGATACTCCCTGCAATCGCCATCCTGTAGAAGTGCGTGGTCTCTAACCGAACATCTCCGGTAACCGCGTTTACCAGGCATGTTGATTACTTCGAGTGGTTCGTCACTCGACCGCGGCGCTGGCCTGCTCCTTCCATCGTTGGGCGTTCACACCCATCACGATGAGCCATAGCTCCAATGGGATTTCCCCGAGGGCGGAGGCGACAGCGATGTAGGGTATGAACAGATGGTATGCTAGCGGCGGGTGCAGATACGTCACCCAACCCAAACCACTGATCGCCAACAGCACTCCCAAAATTCGAGGTAGGAAGGTGGACCTGAAAATGAGGTAGCCGGTCAGGACGCACCATAATCCGAAGAACACCAGGTAGATGTCGTTGGCATAATCATTTAATTTGAGAAACATGAGCGCCAGCGCCTGCAACTGTTGCGGCGTAAATGCGCTCAAGGAGCTCCCGCCTGTCAAGATGAGCAAGGGCGCGAGGTAAAAGAGGCTGGTAAGAGCCTGAATAGCGCATGCGACGAGAATGACAAACGCTGCGAGTAAAGAGACGCTCCTGTTCACAGGTTTAAGCAACTCATACATGAGAAACGCCCAAGCGATATGGCACGCAACTCCGATGAGCGAGGATGCGAACCCCACCCAAAATAACCGCTCGTGTCCCAGGATATTGGCTGCCGTAGCCGCGGCGTTGCCAGAGACAACAAGCCTGCCGAGAACGAACACCCCGGGGGATGCTGCCGTCAGGGCTTCGAGCAGTTGAAAGACACCGGCCATCCTGGCCTTAAAACGCGGCGACGTTTCTGCAATCCGTTCCATCATTTCATAGCCTCTAGGGAGGGCCACTTCAGGTTACGTTGTATCACCGAGACGTCGGAAACGCAGCTAACGCCTGCGTCGTGACATGTGGAATCGCTGATCGGGACTTGTCCGGTTACCGCGTTCCCGGGATGTGAGTGCTATGGGGATTTATCGCCAACAAACCCATATTCCATGAGGCCGAAAGTCACTTCGCGACGCGAGCCTTTTCGATCCACCGCCCGGAGTTGACGCCCATGATCAGAAGCCAGAGCATCAGCGCCATTTCGCCTATGCCTCCCACAATGTAGTTATACGGCGTGCACCGGGCAGAAAGGCGTGGTGAGACAAACGTGAGCCAGCCAACACCTGCCAGGAGCAGAAGCAATCCGAGAACACGCGGCATGAAGGCCGAACGCAGGATCAAGACACCAAGCAGCGTGAAGCAGAACCCGAAGTAAACCTGGCTATGAATGTGGAAAGGAGACAGATCATAGCGCCATAAGAGCAGGTTTGCCGAACCAGCGAGGCCGAACAGACCCGCGACCAGAGAGAGACTCCGACTCACCGGCCTTAAGAGAAAATAGAGCAAAACGGTTACGGCCACAAAGGACACGGGTGCCGTCCAGTTGCATGCGATGAGAATCCAGCCGCTGACCTTGCCGGAAAGCTCGGTGAGGGAGGTAATCCAGGTGATCAAGTAGAAAAATCCGGCAACTCTTGCCCAAAATCGCGGCGAAGATCCGACGAATCCATCCAGACGTTGGGCAGTGCCCATTCCTTAATCCTTTCCGTAGAACGCGAGTAACGCGTGCACAAACCGCACGGACTAAGTCCTAGGATCCGTGGAAGTACTGAATTTTCACTTCTTCCCGTTCCGGGGGGCATCGCAGACCCCGGAATCACTGCTTGTAGCGCTCTTTATAGAAATCGATCTGCTGCTGCAACTGTTCCTTCGTCAGGCCCTTCGTCCATTTGTGGTAGTCCGAGTTCATAACCTCCGTAGAGACCCCCGGCATTAGCCGCTCGGCTTCCGGCATGAACTCCATGTAGAAAATCCTCGCCACCTCGAAAAAGCCGTGCCATTGTGTGTAATCGGGTCCCATCATCGCCGTTCCCATCCTCGCGCGACGCCCTGCGTGGTGCCAGAGTTCGTAGTACTCCCATTCGATCTTCTCGTCGAACGGCGTCCGGGTCAGTTTGCCGGAAGCGTAAAGCTTGTCCATGATCGACTTTGCGGGCTTCGCAAATTTTTCGTTGTAGAGCTGGATGGTGCTCTCATATTGCTTGTAAAAATTCTCGACCCAGCCGGTGGCATGACAATTGGAGCAGACGTCCTGCATCGCGGCACGCCGCCGCTCCCAATTGTCGAGCCGGATGGTGATTGCCGGGCGAAGCGTGTAGCTGATTCGGTCGCCAACGTCGTGAGTCACCGGCTGATTGGACGTCGCACTCATGTGGCATGTGGCACAGGTGGGTGCAGCCGAATAGTCTTTCCCGACTACCCAGGATTTTGATTCCAGGTTCATTTTCGCAACATTGGCGTGGAACTGTATCCCGTGTTTCGACTCGTTGTAGATCTCAATCTGTGGGTGATCTGGGCCCAGGTGACACTTGCCGCAGTTGTCGGGCTGGCGGGCGAGAGCGGAACTGAACTCATGACGACCGTGGCACGCGGCACAAGTACCTTTACTTCCATCGGGATTGACGCGGCCAATACCGCTGTTGGGCCACGTGTCCGCATCAAACTTGCCATCGCCGATGTATTTCACCTCGCTGCCGTGGCATTGCCGGCAGCCATTGATCGCGGCGGGTCCCCCTTCGACAATCTCACCGAGCATGTTGTCGAGCGATCCGATGAACTGCGTCGCTGCGGCATGGTGACTCTTTTCAAACTGCGCGACCTCCTTGGCGTGGCAGCGGCTGCAATAATTCGGCGTAACGATGACTGCAATCTTCTTGCCATAGTGATCAAAGGTGGCGGGGTCATTCGAATTGGCCTGGTGACAAGAGTAACAGTCCACTCCCGCCCTAGAGTGCGCGCTTGAATTCCATTGCGCTACGATGCCGGGTGTGGTCGCGCCATGACAGTCGATGCACGTTTGGCCCTCGGGCGAGATTTTTTGCGATTGCACCGGGATGGGCGCACAGATAAACAGCGCAGCGAACAGCCAAAGGCAAGACGTCAAGCGCATTTTTCACCTCCGTAGAAGTTGCACTTTATCCGCGTGCGCTAGCGCTAGAAGCGTTCAGGCGAACGGAATTGATGGAAGGGAAGGATTCGAGCGGTGCTCGCGCGCCAGCCCGGCAGAACGATACGCTGAGCGCAAATCTCATTCAAGCAGAAACATTGTGAGGTTGAGCTCGCACGGATTACCGGACGAGCGGCAATTCTGGGCCTCTCCGCTAGCTGGGCGGTTCGGGGCGGTTTACGCGCTCATCGGTCCTGAGGAAGATGAGGCGGTCGAGGGAGAACGGGCCTCCGCCCGTTGCGGCGACTGCGAGTGAGGCCAACCCCAAGATCAAGGGGAGTTCGTACTCGCGCACAGCATAGATGCCTTCGTTGAAGTTGTACTTCCACATCGCTGCTGCCATGTCTAGCAGCAAGAGTAATCCTGCAACTGGTGTAAAGAGTCCCAGTGCGAGAGCCACGCCGCCGAAGAATTCAATCGCACCTGCGACGTATACAAAATATGCCGGTAGGCCGATGGCCTGGAAGGACTCGACGAACCTGGCCGTGTCCCCGAAGAGCTTCGGATAGCCGTGATAAATGAAAACCATGGCCAACGCGCATCGCAACAGGAGTAGCGTGAGCGGCTCCCATTTTTTCAAGAAGCTCATGAGCGTCTCCCGCAGAGGACCCGTGTTCCGGTGGAGCACAGCTACGCGATTCTAACAGGTCTGGAGGCAGGCAATCGCGATGGGGAATTAAGCCTGTGCCACTACCGTATAGGCTGGAATTAACTCGGGTTCACTTCACAACGCCTGGTTAGAGCGTGCCATTCCACTTGTCCGGTTTGCGCGTTTACCAGGAGTCGAGTCCAATTAGTGCAGGGAGAGCCGAGGGTTGGACTGGCAGGACCATGGGGCGCGGGGTACTTTGTCTGCGCGTCGCTCAACTGTTAAGCGAAACTTATCAAACCGCCCTCAACGAAATGAAAATGATCGCTTTGTCCCATTCTGTGGCAGAAAAGCTGGCTCGCTTCCTTCTCGATCTCGTGGCGGAGCACAACAAAGACGAACGCGACATAACGGTCAATCTGACATTCACGCACGAGGAGATCGCCGAGATGATCGGCACTTCCCGCGAGACGGTGACGCGCCTCTTTTCTGATTTCAAGAAAAAGCAGCTGTTACAAGTTAGGGGATCTACGGTGACCATCAGGAGTAAGCCCGGGCTGCAAAATATTTTGGACACATAGAAGATGGAAGACTTGCCGGAATTGCTTGAGCCGGTGAGCACTGCCTCAGTCTGGCGATCGGCTGCCCATTCCAGACCCTCCTAAGAACACTGAGGTTTTTGTCTTTGCGGAACGCCAGACTGCCCCGGATGACTCCGGTCGTCGTATTTCGCGTTCTCCATTACATTCCTGGCGTTGAGCCTGCAGATTTTGCAAGTTGCAGCAGCGTGACATCCATCACTCTCTGCCATATCCGCTGTCACTGCCCCAGAGGTCAGCTAGCCTTAAAGTGAGTGTGGGAGAAGTGTTTATGCTTGGATACAAGCGCGATTTATTAGAAGTTCTCAAATTCGAATTGCGCTTTCTCCAAAAAGGTGGTTATGGCCGCTTGCCTCGGGCGTCCTGGCGAGCGCCATTTATCTTCGAAGACTCGCCCATTTGCATGAATTACGGCGCCCCTGGAGATCGCGCACCATGCAGCGAGTGTTGGTTGATGCAATTTGTTCCTGCGGAACGGCAGTCTGAAAAAAGTCCCTGTCGGCATGTTCCGCTCGACGCCGCGGGGCAGACCCTGAATACGCTCTACGCATACGGGGCCGGCAAGCAGAAGGAAATTGAAGAAGTGCTGGAAACTTGGCTGAAAACTAGAATCCAGCGCTTGGAGCAAGAGCGCTCGAACGCCAGCAGCGCTGAGACGAATGCCAATGCGACGGCTATCGCCTTCGCTTCGGTCATCGCATCGGAGGGAAATTCTTCCGCTTCCCCCTGACCGAGGTAGAGGTGTTAGAGATCCCCGGCGGAACTCAGAACGCTCATCATGTCCTCCTAGCCGAGAGAAAGGAAGTCGAATATGTTTACGCAGTCTGAAAAAATCCCCTACGGTTATGTTCCGCTCGACGCCACCGGAGAGACCCTCGACACGCTCTACGCATACGGTACGCAGCTGGAAATTGAAGAAGCGTTGGAAACTAGCTTGGGACCAGAGCGTTCGAACGAGGACCGTGTCTCCATCCAGACACTCGGGGACGACGGCGAAGCCTTCCTGATCCAGCAGTGGTTTTAAATAGGCGCATCATGAACCGAAGAAAGATCACGATTATTGCTCCCCTCAGAGCTACGCTCCTGGATGGCCCATCCGTCCGAACCTTTCACACGGGAGAGACGGTTTGGTGGGACACGGAACAGACCTGTGATCCGGTGGAGTTTGAGGTAAACAACTTTCACTTTAAGGCAGTTCGAGCGCAATTCCTTAGAAGCGCAGGGTTTCCAACGCCACCAGCAACTCCCGCGCACTAACTTGACAGGCGAAGCTCTGGACAAGGTTGGCCTGTAAGCGCAACTTGTGTGATCTTGTACCCGAATCATGCCGAAGCAGGAATGTTTCTGTTAGAGCCTTCGGGCCAACTCCAGGTAAGTCGCGAAACCGGATGCCGCAGGGAGAGCCGATGGCGGGGGCCCGGACAAGGTTGGGGTGGGCACCCGTGTTTGGGGGAGTAGTGGGGCGGAGAGGAGGGAGCGCCGAGTGTTGCAGGACACGTTGAAAGGTGACGCAGGGCACTGCAATGCGACAGCATTGGTGAGCGACTTGAGGTTTAAGGGGGGGACGGAATGAACTCCGGATCCCGCGGCTCTCCAGGGGGAAGCGCAGG
>Ga0187818_10000849_pt1 | contig 11682 bp, 9 predicted proteins | sample NC_wetland_sal_i_14_FD_130581 | JGI IMG/M metagenome (GOLD analysis project Ga0187818, IMG submission 130581) | Wetland sediment microbial communities from Neuse River Estuary, North Carolina, USA - SO4_3 | ecosystem: Environmental > Aquatic > Freshwater > Wetlands > Sediment | place: USA: North...
CGCCCCGCTGCTATCTACGCTTCGGAGGGTTCCTGGACGGTGCGACCCACTTTCACACCGCGAGCTTCTCTCCAGCCTTCAATAATCAGGTAAAGCACAGGGATAAAGAAGAGATTCAGCAGTGTCGACATGATCATTCCCCCGAACACGGTGGTGCCGACAGAGTGGCGTCCTTCCTGGCCGGCGCCATGGGCAACCATGAGCGGGACCACGCCCAGGATAAATGCGAACGAGGTCATCAGAATGGGCCGCAGGCGAATGCGGGCGGCTTCTATCGTCGCCTCCACGAGCGGCAAGCCACGCTCGCGTAACTGTTCGGCGAATTCCACAATCAGAATGGCGTTCTTGCTGGCAAGTCCCACCAGCATGACCAACCCGATCTGGCAATACACGTCGTTCTGCAGGCCACGCAAAGCCTGTGCCAGCAACGCGCCCAGCATGGCCATGGGCACGGCCAGCAGTACGATGAAGGGCAGTACGAAGCTTTCATATTGCGCGGAAAGTGTGAGATAGACCACCAACACGCCGAGGCCGAAGAGTATGACTGTGGTTTGGCCGGAGACCAGTTCTTCGAGGGAAAGGCCTGTCCACTCGTAATTGAATGCCTGCGGCAGTACTTTCCTGCTCAAATCCTCCATGGCGCTAATGGCCTGACCGGAGCTGAAACCAGGGGCTGCCGCACCGTCAATCTCGGCCGAGCGGAAAAGGTTGTAATGATTGATGACTTGGGGCGCGGCCGTCTGCGAGATGGTCACGAGATTGTCCAAAGGAATCATGGCTCCGCTGTCCGAGCGAACGTAGTACTGCTTCATGTCCTGGGATCGCGAGCGGAATTGCTTGTCCGCCTGGACGTAAACCCGATAGGAGCGGTTGTTAAAGTCGAAGTCGTTGACGTACGCCGACCCCATGTAAACGCCCAGAGTGTCGGTGATTTGCTGCAGCGGAACATGCAGGCTCTTGGCTTTTTCGCGATCAATCGTGACCAGGAACTGGGGATCGTTCGCGGTGTAGCTGCTGAACAAGCCAGCCAATTCTTTGCGCGTGAAGCCCTGGCGCACCATCTCCTGGGTGACACTAGCCAACTCCTGCAGCGTATGCGCGCTTTGGTCCTGTACCTCGAACTGGAAGCCGCCCAGCGAGCCCAATCCGGAGACAGCCGGCGGCAAAAATGGAAGCACAAGAGCTCCCGAAATCTGGAAGAACTGACCGCGGAGCCGGTTCACGACCGCGTCAGCAGAGTGCTCAGGACCCGGACGCTTCGAATAATCCTGCAACTTGGCATAAACCACTCCCTGGTTCGGAGCGTTTCCCGCAATACCCTCGCCGACCACCACAAAAAGATTCTCGATGTCAGAATCCTTCCGCATGGTGGCCGCAACTTGTTCCTCGATGCTTCGGGTGTATTGCGAGGAAGCCCCTGGAGGAGCCTGCACAGCGACCATGAACCAGCCCTGATCTTCGTTGGGTACAAACCCTTTGGGTACACGCTGAAAAACAACGTAGGTGAGGCCGAGTCCGCCCAGAAAGAGCACCGCCGCGACCAGGCGGAAGCGCAGAAACGCCTGCAGCGACCGCCGATACCCATAGGTGACGGCACCAACTACTTTATCCACTTCGCGGAAAAGCCAGATCTTCTCGCCGTGGGTGCGTCCCAACAGAAGCGCGGAGAGAGCAGGGCTCAGAGTCAGCGCATTGAAGGCGGAGATCGAAATCGAGAACGCAATAGTGAGCGCGAACTGGCGGAACAGAATGCCGGTCGTTCCAGGAAAAAACGCTACTGGCACAAACACGGCTACCAGCACCAGAGAAGTTGCGATGACGGCGCCCGTAACCTCCTTCATGGCGTCCGACGCCGCTTTTGCCGGGTGGTGTTCGCCCTCCTGAATATGGCGTTCGATATTCTCAATCACCACGATCGCGTCATCGACCACCAGGCCGGTGGCCAGGGTAATGCCAAATAGAGTGAGGGTGTTGACTGAGAAGTTCAGCAGCTTGACGAACGCGAAAGTCCCGATGAGCGAAACCGGAATGGTGACGGACGGAATGATGGTACTGCGCCAGTCTTCCAGAAATAAAAAGATGACCAGAATCACCAAAACGATGGCCTCAAACAGCGTAATCAGCACGTCATTGATCGACTGGCTGACCGCGTCCGTGGTGTCAAACGCATTCTCGTACTTCATGCCGGGCGGGAAGCGTTTGGACAGGCGCTCCAGTTCCGCGAGCGCCCGCCGATCCACATCGATGGCGTTTGCCGTGTTGAGCTGCGTAATGGCGACGCCAACGGCGTCATGGCCGTTGTAAATCAGGTCGGAGCCGTAATCTTCGGCTCCGAGTTCCGCCCGGCCAACGTCCTTCAACCGCACTAGCGTGCCGTCCGCATTGGTTTTGAGAATGATGTTTTCGAACTGGCCAGGTTCACTGAGCCGGCCGATGGCGCGGACACTGATCTGAAACTGCTGGCCGACGGCGATTGGCGCCTGACCAACCTGCCCAGCAGCCACCTCTACGTTTTGCTCCTGCAGCGCATTGACGACGTCGGTCGCCGTCAGGGCGCGGCTTGCCATCCGCACCGGATCGAGCCACAGCCGCATCGAATACTTGCGTTCGCCGAAGATAAAAACTTCCGCAACTCCGGGAATGCGCTTCAGCGTGTCCTTGACGTACACGTCTAGGTAGTTGCTCATGAACAGCGGAGTGTAACGTCCGTCGGGAGAATAAACCGCCGCGCCTAGGACAAAATTCTGAGACGATTTCGCTACCGTGACTCCTGTGGCCTTCACCGCCGCAGGGAGCCGTCCCTGAGCGGTGTTGACGCGGTTCTGAATATCGACCGCGGCCAGGTCAGGGTCGCGATCCAGATCAAAGGTCGCGGTAATCGAACTCACGCCATCATTGGTGCTGGTCGAGGTCAGGTACTTCATTCCCTGGGCGCCATTGATTTGCTGCTCGAGAGGAATGGTGACGGCAGACTCGACCGTCTGCGCACTGGCGCCAACGTATGCGCTGGTGACGGAGACCTGTGGAGGCGCAAGACTGGGAAATTGCGCCACCGGCAAAGTCGGGATCACCACCGCCCCGGCGAGGATGATCAGCAGGGCGCAGACTGTGGCAAACACCGGCCGTCGGATGAAGAAGTCGACAAACATGAAGCTTGAGCCTAGCCCTGCGGTGTCACGGGCGCGCCATCTACCAGGAACTGGGTGCCGGAGACGATCACTTTGTCTCCCGGCTTGATTCCATCCAACACAACGTAGTCATTGCCCACCATGTCGCCGACCCGCAGGGGCTTTTGGTGGGCGACGAGCTTTCCGTTCTGGTCCTCCGCCACAAAGGCGAAGTATTGTCCGCCAATCCGTGAAACTGCCAGCACCGGAACAACCGGCCCTTGATGAGTTCCCCAGACCACGCGCGCGCGAATGAATTGAAGGTTGCGCAGCTTGTCTTCGTTGTTCGCAATGCGGGCCTTGATCAAAACCGTCTGTGTGGTGTTGTCCACCTGGGGAGAAACGAAACTGATGCGGCTGTCGGCCATCACCTTGCCCACGCCGTCCACAATCTGCACCGGCATGTTCATCTTGAGCTGCGTCGAACGCTCCACCGGAATGTACACGTAGGCTTCCAGACTGCCCGGCTTGTCCACCGTGGTGAGCATTGTCGTGGTAGTGACACGGTCGCCCACGCGCACCGGAATATCGCCCACAATGCCGGCGGCGGGCGCGGTCACGCGGTAATAGTGAAGCTGTACCTGCTGCTCTTGCAGCTGCGCGTCCAGGGAGCGCAGCTGAGCCTGGGCGTTATCCAGATTGGACTTCGCCTGGTCCAGATCCTGCTTGGAGACCACCCCGGCAGCGGCCAGAGCGCTGACCCGATCGTATTGCTGCTTGGCCCAGGCCAGATTTGCTTCTTGCGCTGCCCGGCTCTGCTCCTGGCTGTTTACCGTCGCCTTCTGTTTGGAGGGGTCGATCTGCATCAGCACCGCGCCAGGAGAAACGTGGTCGCCGGAGTGTACCGGGATGTCGGTGATCTGCCCTTCAACCTGCGGCATAATGATGGCGGAGTCACGGGACTTCAGGGTCGCTACGTATTCGGTGGTGTCATTCAGCGGCACGGACCTAGCCACTTCGATTTTGACTGGAACGCTGGGGATGTCCTCCGATTGCGCGCCCTTGGCCGAACTGCCCGTGCAAGCCGTCCCTATCGCAGCCAGAATGAGAGCCGCAACCAGAGCAGTGCCGGGAGCAACCGGCCCGGGCGGCGGTGCACTTCTGGCCGGTTTGGCAGGCTCACTTCTCATGGATTTCAGGCCCGACGCTTCCTTGTTCAGTAATCTAACACGCAGCCTTCAGAGAGGGTGAAGCAAGCGGCCACCGATGGTCTGAAAGCGAAGTCGGTTTATAACCCAAACAAACACTCTTAGACGCGAAAAAATAGAGAAAGTTATCATGGAAGACTGCTGCTGGCGAGGCAAACGGACCATTCTCAGACCGCCGTTCGCATCTCCGTTCTCCTCTGCTACATTGTTCAAGCCATGAAACCAGCGCGCAGTTTCGCCAGCGATAGTAATGCCAGTGTTCATCCCAAAGTCCTGCAAGCCATAGCATCCGCAAATGAGGGCCATGTCGTAGGCTACGGCGACGATCCTTATACCGCCGCAGCCGTCCGCAGGTTTAAGCAACATTTCGGATCTGACATTGAAGTGTTCATCGTCTTTAACGGCACGGCAGCCAATACCCTCGGCCTTAAGGCGATGACCGAGAGTTATCAGGCAGTGATCTGCACCGACGCCGCGCACATTTACACCGACGAGTGCGGTGCCCCAGAAAAATTCACCGGCTGCAAACTCATGCCCATCGCCACCACCGACGGCAAGCTTACAGTGGAGTCGGTGCGTCATGCCTATCACGGAATCGGCGATCAGCACCATGTGCAGCCGCGGGTAGTCTCCATCACTCAAGTCACTGAGATGGGAACGGTTTATAAACCGAGGGAAGTGCGTGACCTGGCTCGTTTCGCGCACCAGCACAACATGCTCCTGCACATGGATGGAGCCCGCATCGCTAACGCCGCTGTGAGCCTGGGGCTGACCCTGCGGGAAGCCACGCGTGATCTGGGCGTAGATGTGCTCTCCTTCGGAGGTACCAAGAATGGCGCTATGGGCGCCGAGGCCGTGGTTTTCTTGGACCGGAGGCTTTGCCGGGATTTTCTTTACATACGCAAACAGGGCATGCAACTGGCTTCCAAGATGCGCTTCATCTCGGCTCAATTCGAGGCGCTGCTGACCGACGCCCTGTGGAGAAAAAACGCCGAGCACGCGAATCGGATGGCGGCGTTGCTGAAGAAGGAGATCCTCAAGATCCGACATGCAAGAATCGTGTATCCGGTCGAGGCCAACGGTGTGTTCGCGCAAATTCCGCACCGGGCCATCGCTAAGCTGCAAAAGCGTTATTTTTTTTATGTGTGGAATGAGGAGCAGTCCGTCGTGCGCTGGATGTGCTCGTTCGACACTACCGAGCAGGATGTGAAGCAATTTGCAGATTTTGTGGCTGGAACGGTCAGACAGTAACCGGCGCCGATCGGCCCGGAGTCGACAGTGCTATTGATTTTTCAGAGCTCTTCGCATAAATTGACGCCGACTTGCTAAAATCAGGCTTTTTGCAGGAGAAGTGATGAATCGGCAGTGGTACAAGTTGGTCATAGTCGTCGCGATCGTGTTTTGTGTGCTGGGTCTGCCCAGTTGCGGACACGAGCAACAGTTGGTATCCATAACGATTCAACCCTCGACTGAGAACTTCGGGTTGCCAACCATACCCGTGAGCGCGGACGCCGGGCTGAATGTCCAGCTCAAAGCCCTCGGCAGCTACATCCATCCGCCAGTAACCAAAGACATCACCGATCAAGTCACCTGGGCCTCGAACACGCCACAGATGGTGACGGTCAACTCCACGGGCCTGATCACCGCTACCGGCGATGCCTGCGGGGGTACTCTGATTACCGCCACCGTAATTACGAATAAGAGCATTGGGAATATATCTTCATCGGGCGCTGAAGTGATCGGGACTATGACAGCCAACGTTGCCTGCTTCACCGGGAGCGTCGTCAGGTCAGGGCCATTTTTCACGGCGGCTCTGCGGACCCCAGAATCGGGACCGTCGCAGCGACTTTTCCCTAAGACCCAATCTCAGTGATTTCTGCCGCGGACTAAACCTCGTCCAGCAGCTTTCCCAGCGTCGGTTTGTGCTTTTCCTTTTTCTTCGTGCGGTCCGAAACTACTCGTGATGGCGGCGGTGCCCCAATCCGTTCTCGCGCCATCGCCTTTACCGCTTCGACCGCGCGAAACCGCCTCGGCTTTTTCTTCCTGGGCATTTCTCCTATGTTGACATACCCGGCTGGCGGCTGACGTGCAATAATCTCAAGGATGGGAAGTCTGTCCTGGCCTTTATCGGCCAACGGCGAACGCCCAACCACCCCCTATGGACGAGCGCGAGTTTTTCGATGAACGCCCCGAGAAGAAAACGGCGACCCTGAACTGTCCGCATTGCCAGCAAGCCGCCGAGTACGAGATTACCTGGCTGGTGCGCACCAAGAAGCGGCAACTTTCCGGCCGCGCCGATGAACGCGACCGTGCCCGCTTCGCCAAAGCCCGCTCCTACATGCTGCGCCGGGACGACATGCTGGCCTGCAAGAACCTACGCTGCCGCAAGCGCTTCGAAATTTCCGGCGTGCAATCCGTGGTTTTCACAGATTGATCACTGCGCGATGTTCTCTTCTGTGCTAGTCATTTATACTTGCCAGTTTGCCCGAAGCCACTGGGCTGAATCCGTCCCGATCTGTGGCAAGTGATTTCGCGGGAAACGAGGAGCTTTCTTTGAAGATTCTGGTTTGCATGAAGCAGGTGCCGCAAAAGGATGCGCCGCTGAAGTTGAACGAGTCGGGGAATTGGATTCGCGAGGACGTGTCTTACGAGGTCAATGAGCCTGACGCCTATGCGCTGGAAGAGGCTCTGCGCCAGAAGGAGAAACACGGCGGGGAAGTGGTGGTGATCACCTCCGGCCCGGCTCGCGCGCAACAGGTCTTGCGGGAGGCGCTAGCCAAAGGTGCAGACCGTGCGATTCATCTCGAGGACAATGCTTTCGTTGGCCTCGACGCGCTCAATACCGCCCGCGCGTTCGCTGCCGCGATCAAAGACGAAAAGTTCGATCTGATCTTCACCGGGCTGCAATCTGACGACTACGGCTATGCGCAGACCGGCGTGGTGCTGGCCGAACTCCTGGGCTGGCCCCACGCCACCATCATCATGCAGATCGAGAAGAATGAAAGCGGGATCCGGGTGAAGCGCGAACTGGAAGCCGGGTATTTCCAGTTCGTGGATATGCCTCTGCCGGCGGTGCTGACCATTCAATCCGGAATCAACAAGCTGCGCTACGCAACGCTGATCGGGATCAAGCAGGCCAAGAATAAGCCGTTACGAAAAGTCGCCCTCGCGGAGGTGCAGTCCTCGCTCAGCGCGAACCTGCAGAAGGTCGAGAAACTCTACGTGCCGCAGAAGACGAAGAAAACGGAAATGATCGAAGGCTCGGCCGCCGAAGTCGCCAAGAAGCTGGTGGATAAGTTGCGCAATGAAGTGCGCGTGCTGTAGCCGGCAACGCTTACGTAGGGACGGGAGCCTTCGCCCGTCCGGCCGAGCGAAGCTCGGGTTGAAGGTTAAGAACCCTTATGTCCGAAACAATCCTGGTCGTCGTCGAACAACGCGAAGGTAAACTCAACCGCGTATCCTGGGAAACCCTTACCGCCGGGCAGTCATTGGCGGCGGAGACTGGATGGACTCTGGAAGCCGCGGTCGTAGGTAGCGGCGTGTCCAGCTTCGCCAACGAAGTTGCCGCCAAGAAAGTTGCCAAGGTCTATGCGGTCGAATCACCCAAGCTCGAGCCTTACACGCCCGATGCTTTCGCCGTCGGGCTAAAGCAATTCATCGAATCCAAACCGCCGAAGCTGGTGCTGATGCCGCACACCTACCAGGTGCGGGATTTCGTGCCCAAACTGGCCACCGCCCTGGGCCGCACCGCCATCAGCGACTGCATCGGCTACAAGAAGGAGGGTGGCGAGCTGTTGTTCACCCGCCAGATGTTCCAAGGCAAACTAGCCGCCGATGTGAGCTTCGCCTGCGATGCACCCTGGTTCGTCACCTTCCAGAACGGAGCTTTTCGCGGCGACCAGGTAGCTGCGGGGACGAGCCCGGCTCCGGTTGAGACTGTCAACGTTCAGATTGCCGACGGCGTGGTTCGCAACAAGCCGCAGGAGGTCTTCAAAGAAGCGAAACAGGCGGTCGATCTCACGCAGGCTGAGATCATTGTTTCCATCGGGCGCGGAATTAAAGAGCAGAAGAACATCGAACTGGCCAAGCAGCTTGCCGAAGCGCTGGGCGGGGAACTGGCCGCGTCGCGCCCCATCTGCGACTCTGGCTGGCTGCCCATGGACCGGCAGATCGGTTCTTCCGGGCAAACCGTAGCTCCGAAGCTTTATCTGGCGCTGGGCATCAGCGGAGCTATTCAGCACATTGTCGGCATGAAAGGCTCGCGGACGATTATCGCCGTCAATAAAGATTCCGAGGCTCCGATCTTCGAAATCGCAGACTATGCGGTTGTGGGAAATCTTTTTGACATCGTGCCGCCGCTGATTGAAGAAGTGAAGAAGGCCAAAGCCGGAGGCTAGTCTTCGCCGCTGATTGACGCGGATGAGCGCTGACCCCTTGATTTGCTTCTGCGCGAATCTGCGGCAAGAGAATTGTCCCCGAATGCTAGTTTTTCGCAAACCGCTCGAAGATATTGACCGTCCTCAGATGCCCGCCGACGTGGTCATCGTTGGCGGCGGGCCGGCTGGCATGGCCTGTGCACTACGCCTTTCTCAACTCATTGACCAGCACAATGCGCAGCATCCCGATTCTCAACTCAGTAAAGAGAATATCTACGTGCTCGAGAAAGCCCGCGAGATCGGCCAGCACTGTCTTTCGGGCGCGTTGCTGGATCCGCGATCCATGCGCGAACTGCTTCCAGGATTCGAGAAAGAAGCCCCGCTCGACGCCGAGGTCACGAAAGAAGCGGTCTACTTTCTTTCCGAGAAAGGTAAGCTCAAGTTTCCGATTACCCCACCGCCTCTGCGCGATCACGGCAACTACGTCATTTCTCTCAACCGCTTTGTGAAGTGGCTCGGCAGCAAAGTGGAAGAAACTGGCATCACTATTTTTACCGGCTTTGCGGGATCGGAGTTGCTGTTTGATGGCGACCGCGTGATTGGTGTCCGCACCGACGACAAGGGTGTGGACAAACAAAACCAGCCGAAGTCAAACTTCGAGCCCGGCTACGATCTGCAGGCGAAGGTCGTAATTCTCGCCGAAGGCACGCGCGGGTCTTTGACGAAACAACTCGTTGCGAAGTTTGATCTGGCGAAGGACCGCAATCCGCAGACGTACGGCCAGGGTGTGAAGGAATTGTGGGAGGTTCCATCAGGGCGCATTGCGCCGGGAGAAGTTATCTACACCATGGGCTGGCCGCTCACCACGAAAGAATACGGCGGCGCCTGGATTTACGGCGGCAAGGACAACGTTGTCTCGCTTGGGTTCGTCACTGGCCTAGACTATCCCGACCCGCGTCTCGATCCGCAGCGGGTGTTGCAGGATTTCAAACAGCATCCGTTTGTCACCAAACTGCTCGCGGGCGGCAAGATGATCCGCTATGGCGCCAAGTCGCTGCCCTATGGCGGCTGGTGGGCGATTCCGCCGGTCGCAGGAAATGGCTGGATGATTCTGGGCGATTCTGCCGGGTTCCTGAATTCGCAGCGCCTGAAGGGAATTCATCTGGCGATCAAGAGCGGCATGCTGGCAGCAGAGACCGCGTTCGAGGCGCTGCAGAAAGATGACGCGTCGGTGACGACGCTGAGCGGGTTTCAGAAAAGAGTCGAATCCAGCTGGATCAAAGACGAACTCTGGAAGGTCCGTAATTTCCATCAGGGATTCGAGCATGGATTCTGGGCCGGAATGTTCCACGCCGGTGTCCAGCAGTTTACTGGCGGACGCGGGTTACGCAACCGTTACGCGGGGACGGCTGGCTATCAGCATCTGAAAAAACTCGCCGAATTGCCTGCCGATGGCGGCGCTGAAGCGCATCTGCTGGGTCCGGCGAAGGGCGACGGCAAGCTGACTTTCGATAAGCTTACTGATCTTTATCACTCCGGAACAAAGCACGAAGAAGATCAGCCGGCGCATCTGGTCATCACTGATACCAACGTCTGCAATACGCGCTGCGTGAAAGAGTACGGCACCCCTTGCCAGAATTTCTGTCCCGCCAATGTTTACGAGATGGTGGATGACGCCGAGCAGCTCAACGGCAAGCGTATCAGCCTGAACCCCTCGAACTGCGTCCACTGTAAAACCTGCGACATCGCCGATCCCTACCAGATCATCACCTGGGTACCGCCGGAAGGCGGTGGTGGGCCGAATTACGATGGCATGTGACGGTGTCGCGTGCTTCTCACCGCGCGCGAGGCTCGGTGAGATTTTTGTATCCGCCCGCACTATTCTGCTGTTTAGAGGATATATGCATCCCTCATTGCGCCGATGTTTTGCTTCACTTTTTTTCGTGTTCTTCGCCCTCTGTGCCCTGGCTCAACAACCTCAGTCCTCCCCGGACGAAGCCCTCAACCAGTGGCGTGCCTCCAAAGCCGCCACGCTGCGCGACGACTTCGGAGAACTTGCCCGCTACCGCGACGCCACTCTCAAGCCCCCGGCTCCCGGCGAAAAGCGCGTTGTTTTCTACGGAGACTCCATCACTGACTTCTGGAAACTCGACGAGTCTTTCCCCGGCAAGCCCTACATCAACCGCGGCATCAGCGGGCAAACTACGCCGCAAATGCTCATTCGCTTTCGCCAGGACGTGGTCAACCTGCAGCCCAAAGTCGTCGTCATTCTTGCCGGCACCAACGACATTGCCGGCAACACCGGGCCCGAGCGCATCGAAGACATTGAGGCCAACTACGCTTCCATGGCTGAAATCGCCCGCGCCAACCACATCCGCGTGGTGTTTTCTTCTGTTCTGCCGGTGAACAACTACACTCCCGAATCGCAGAATTTTTTCACCGAACGCCCGCCCGCCAAGATCCTTGAACTTAACCAATGGATGAAGAACTACTGCGCCTCGACGGGGTGCATCTACCTCGACTATTTCAGCGCCATGGTTGACGACAAAGGCCTGTTGAAACGCGACCTGGCCGAAGACGGTCTGCACCCTAACACCGCCGGATACAAAATCATGGCCCCACTCGCCGAGGCCGTCATCGAAAAGGCTTTGAAACCTTGAAACCTCTTTTGGCCTCCCGCACTCTATAATGACTGTGAGTTTCCGACTGTCGTAGCCTCGGGTATACCCTGGCTGCGGCGGCGAGGGAGAGAACGCGGGCGAGGGCGCCCGCGCTACACCACTCCCGAGGGTGCGGGTGGAAACGCCCGTGCCTCCCGGTTTCGCGAGAAGCCATTGGAAAGGAAATGCTCGCCGGGGAATGTCCCGCCTGCTGAATTTCCTCTCCAGAACGGTCGTTGGCCCCTTGGTCGTTAGTCATTGGCAAGTTCGCAACGACGACCGGTCAGACGGCCAACGGCGAACGACGAACGACGTGAACCTAACTGACAAA
>Ga0187818_10000851_pt1 | contig 11677 bp, 9 predicted proteins | sample NC_wetland_sal_i_14_FD_130581 | JGI IMG/M metagenome (GOLD analysis project Ga0187818, IMG submission 130581) | Wetland sediment microbial communities from Neuse River Estuary, North Carolina, USA - SO4_3 | ecosystem: Environmental > Aquatic > Freshwater > Wetlands > Sediment | place: USA: North...
CGAAACTTCAGCCACAGCGGAAACATGTGGCCCAGGATCGCGAACAGGGCGGCCGCACCAGGAAGAATACTCTGGCCGGGAAACAAAGCGCGGGCAATGAGCACGGAAGCAAGGCCCTTGAGAGCGTCGAGGAGCAAGGTCAGGACGCCCAGCGCAGGAGAAGTCCGAGACACATTCGTCGCCCCGATGTTCCCACTGCCGGTGTGGCGAATGTCCTGTCCGCGAACGGCGCGGACCAGGAGGTAGCCGAATGGGATCGATCCCAGCAAATAGCTGCAGGCGGCGGTGACGATGAATGCGGCCATGGATCAGTTGTTGTAGAGTCGCCGTCCTCGGCGGCTATCGCTACTTCAAGGGGAACCTCGCGATCTTGGTATAACGCGCCCCGCCCCGCAATAGCTGACTTTGGTACAGAAAAAACTCGCGGGCCGTCATCGTACCAAACTCGGGAGCGGGCAGTGCAGCCAATTTTTCCTGCAGGAGGCGGAAGTTCTTGTTCGGTGCGTCTTCTTTGCGCCAGCTTGGCGCTCCGGAGCGTTCGCCGCCACGCGCCAAGGTGAGATGCGGACTGTAGGGATGATCTTCTTTTGGAATCCCAAGCCTGAATGTGGCTTCGTCCACGGTGTTGGCAAGACCGCTGAGTTGCGGACCGGATTCGATCCCAATCCAGAAGACGCGGGCAGCCTTCGCAGTGGGAAAGAAGCCGTACCCGCGGAACGTAATTTCCAGCGAGTCAGCCTGAATCGCCGAAAGCGCCTGCTTGATTTCCTCCACTTTCTCGACGGCTTTCTCGCCAATGAATTTCAGCGTAATGTGCAGCGACTCCGGCCGCACCCAGCGGGCATCGGGCGCAAAGCCGCTCACGCCCTCCAGGAAGCGCTCGATGCGCTCCCGGATGGCGTTGTCAATATCGAGGGCGATGAAAGTGCGCATGATTTTGAGTACCGGGTACCCAGAACCGAGTACCCAGTCTGATGCTCCCCTCATTCTCCAAGAGAACGGATCAAGCCACTCATGATGCGGCCGAGTTCATCAACCTGCTTCGACAGCCTCTCTACCTGAGCACCAGAGAAGTATTTCAACTTTTGAGCTAGCAACATCTGTGTTTCTACTTCGGCCAAAGAGCCACGTGCATGTCTCAAGAAGTGTAGGAACTCGCGTTTATTGAAGTGGGCCTGCCCTTCGGCGATGTTGCTCGGTACCGAAACCGCCGCACGACGGATCTGGTCAGTCAGACTGAATTTCTCCCGTGACGGGAAGCTCGCGGTGGCCGCATAAACATCGACCACCAGGTCCATCGCCTTCTGCCAAGCAACGAGATCCTTGTAGTGCTGGGCCATATCATTCCCGTAACAACTCGCTACCCGGTACCCGGTACTAGGTACTAGGTACTCGGTACTCAAATCAGCTTCCTCCTAACCATATCCAGCGCCTGCTGGCTGGCGAACCAGCGGATGCGTTTGCGGTCGCCGGGAAACTTGCGCTCGATGACTTCCGTTCCGGTGTCGCTCGCCAGTGCGTGAAAGACCAGTCCAACGGGCTTCTCGGGAGTGCCGCCGGTCGGGCCTGCTACGCCCGTAATCCCCAGCCCGAAAGTGGCGCCACAACGTTTACGGATTCCTTCGGCCAGAGCCGCCGCTACTTCTCGGCTCACAGCGCCATGCTTCTCGATCAACTCAGCCGGGACATCGGCCAGTGCTGTCTTCAGTTGGTTCGAATACGCAATAGCGCCGCCGATGAAGTAACGGGAGCTGCCGCTGACGGAAGTAATTCGCTCGGCCAGCAATCCGCCAGTGCACGACTCCGCCACTGCCAGCGTGGCATTCCGCATCTGCAGGAAGTAGCCGGCAATCTGTTCCATCGAGTCTCCGTTATCGGAGAAAACGGAATCGCCGAGTTCCTCTTCGATTTCATCGACCAGCCGATCGACTCGCTCCTGTGCCGCATCAAGAGAATTGGCGCGGGTCTTCAGGTGCAACTGAATCTCCCCGGCTCCAGCCAGAATCGTGGTTTGCACGTCCATGCAGCGCTTGTAGATGGGTGCGACCCGGGCATCGCATGCCGACTCACCCATCCCGGTTATCTTTAGCACCCGGGTTGCAATGAATTGAGGCGGCAGCTTGGCCCGCAAACGATCGATGCACTGCTCTTCGAACAGAGCTTTCATTTCGTGCGGCGGGCCAGGAAGCAGCATCACAATCTTTTCCTGTCCTTCGTACTTGCCGCTGATCCATTGTCCAGGCGCTGTGCCGTTAGCATTCAGCAGCACGGTCGCGCCGGCGATGACGTCACCCTGCTTCATGTTGTTTGGGGCCATCTTCCAACCGTGTGACGCGAAGCGCTGCTCGATGCGGGCAACAATTTCGGGATCGCGGCGAAGTTCGAGTCCCAGGGCATCGGCTACGGCTTCGCGCGTGACGTCGTCCTCGGTAGGACCGAGCCCGCCCATGAAGATGACAATGTCAGCCCGCGACAGTGCGGAGTTGGCAGCAGCGGTGAGGTGGTCGCGGCTATCTCCGACGATGGTTTTGAAGATGACTTCCACGCCGAGTTGGTTCAGCTTTTCAGTGAGGTAAAGCGAGTTCGTGTCCTGGCGGAAGGGAGTCAGCAATTCCGAGCCGATGGCGATGATCTCGGCATTCACGAGTAAAAGTGTAAATGATAGCGGGAAGCAAGATCAGCCACGGATCTTCACGGATTCACACGGATTAACGACGGCGTGAATGCTGACTGCTTTTAGCTCACGCGGGAAAATCCACCAGAGGCAATCCCTGGATGTTCCAAGCCAGATGGTGAACGGCGTTGGTGGTGGCAAGGACGACGGAGCGGCCCGGGGCAAAGGCCAAACCCACCAGAGGAGCGCCGGCGACTTCCAACGACGCCTGGCCATCAGGACTGATCTTGACGATGCCACGTTTGCCGGCGAGAGAAGCTGCGACATAGAGATTGCCTTCGGCGTCGAATGCCATGCCTTGCGGTCGTCCCAGGCCACGGTAGAAGGTTGAGACGTTTCCCTGGGGATCGATCCTGTACACGCAATCGAAGCTGGAGGTGGTTGGCCCGGTGACGAACAGGTCTCCATGTGGCCCGACCGCGAGGTGATAGGCGGACACGCTGGGCTCGATAGTCGCGAACACAAAAATCTGGCGGTCGGGAGCGATCTTAAAAATGGTGCCGCTGCGGTCGCCCACAAAGAGGTTTTCGACTCGGTCAAAAGCGATGCCCGTCGCCACCCCCATGCCCTCGGCGTAAGAGGACATGGTCCCATTCGGCGCCACCCGGTACACGGCCCCATCGAAGCGCGACGAAACGTACATCTGGCCGTTGCGGTCGAAGGCGATCGACGTGGCATTCATCAACTCGGCAACGAATGGCTTCACGTTGTAGTTGGTATCGATCTTGTAGATGGCCACGGGAACCTTCTGTCCGCGGCTTCCGGAAAAGGTGACGTAGATGTTGCCTTCCGCGTCCAGAGCGGGATTGGTAACCGGATGCAGATTCTCGGCAATCGGGACGGCGACCTTGATCTGGTGATCATTGCTGGAGTGCCCGTTGGTTGAGACTACAACCGGCCCGGTCGAGGCGCCTGGTGGCACCCGCGCCACCAGGAAATCGTCGGAACTGATGACAACGGAGCCTTCAACCTCACCGAAGCGGACGCGCGGACGCCGCAGATCATGAGGCCGTAAGGCGCTGCCTATGATGCGCACTTCGCCTCCCGGTAGCGCAGCCCCGGGCTGCACTGCCTCGATGTGGGGTTTTCCGTTGACGTTCTTCTTTCCCAGCAAACGGTCAGAAATTCCCATGGCCGGCTTTCTTATCTCTCACAAAGCTATCGTGGCAAAACGCCGAAATGCAGCAAAACTTGCATAATGGCTAAAGCGTAAAGCCCGGCCGCTACATCATCTATTACGATGCCGGCGCCTTCCGGAAGTTGCTCCAGTTGACGAACCGGCGGCGGCTTTACGATGTCGAACCCTCGGAAAAGTATAAAACCGACCAGCAGAGATTTCCATGTGACCGGGGCAGCGATCAGGGTGATGAGCTGGCCGGCAACTTCATCGATGACCACGAACTGAGGGTCTTTCAGCCCTGACGCGCGCGAAACTCGAGTGGCCGCCGGAATTCCTACAGCTATGACCAGCGCGGCCAGCGTAGCCGCTGAGATGGCCTGCCAACTCGGTGTGATCCAGCGAGACAGCAGCCACCACAGCAGGACGGTTGCTGCCGATCCCCAACTTCCGGGCCCAGGACGCAACCTGCCAGCGCCGAAAAAAGTGGCGATGAGCGTAGCCCAGAGTGGCGCAGCAGGCCCCGAGGCAGCATGGTTAGGATCAGTCATAGCCGAGTAGCGCCGCCGTCCCCGGTGGCTGTCGCATAGGCGTCCCGCCCACTACGTTTTCTTCTCCGCGTTCCCGGGAATCTCTTCGTCGATGGCGTCGCTCGTGTCGCTGACCGGAGATGAAATCACATAGGCGCCGCTCGCCCACTTCCCCAAATCGATCAGTCGGCAGCGTTCGCTGCAGAAAGGGAATTCCGGGTCTTTGTTCTTCACCGGCTTCTTGCAGGTGGGACAACGCAAGTTGAGCGCGCGCTTGCGAGCCATAAGTCTCTACGCTAGATAATCCGGGCGACTAGATCGTAATCGTGAGCTTCGGTGATCTGGCAGCGGTAAAATTCGCCGGGCTGCGGCAACAGCGCTTCTGGGACCTCGTTCACGTAAACCTTGCCATCGATCTCCGGAGCGTGCATCGCAGTGCGTCCCTCCAGCAGAAGATCACTTTCTTCCGAGGTTCCTTCCAGAAGCAGCTCGAATTCCTTGCCAACCATTGTCTTTTTTTTCTTCTTACTGATCCGGCGTTGGAGCTGCATCAGGTGTTTGCGGCGCCGCTCAATCTCACGTGTCGAAAGTTTCTTCTCCATCGAGAAAGCCGTTGCACCCTCCTGATCGGAGTAGCCGAACGCGCCCATCCAATCGAATTCGGCCTGGCGAACGAACTCGCAGAGATCCTCAAATTCTTTTTCTGTTTCTCCAGGAAAACCCACGATGAAGGATGTTCGCAGGGTCACACTGGGGATCATGCGCCGCATTTTCTCAATCGAGCGCAGGAACAGATCGCCTCCGGCCCCGCGCTTCATGCGCCTGAGCACAGCCGGTGACGCGTGCTGCAGCGGCACATCGATGTACGAGCAAATCTTTTCATGCGCAGCAATGGTTTCCAGCAGACGCCCGGTGATCTTGTTGGGATACGCGTAGAGGAACCGGATCCAGCGCAGGTCCTCGATCCCGGCCAGTTTTTCGAGCAGCAGCGCGAGGCCGTCCTTGAGATCGAAGTCTTCGCCGTAGCAGGTCGTGTCCTGGCCGATCAGTGTGATCTCGCGCACTCCGGAGCGGGCCAGGCGTTCGGCCTCAGCGATTACGGATTCAAAACGCCGCGAGCGGAACCGGCCGCGCAGTTGCGGAATAATGCAAAAGCTGCACGGGTGATCGCAGCCCTCGGCAATCTTGATATAGGCGGTGTAGCGCGGTGTGGCAAGGACGCGAGGTGTGGCCTCGTCGTAGAGATAGTTGGGCAGATCGGCGATGGCTCCGTCCCAGGACTCGCGCGAAAAACGGCCTTGGACCGTTCGGGCATCGCCTTCTGCGCGTGATCCCAGAATCTTGAATGGAGAATTCGTGGCCGCAGGAGCAGCGATTCCTGCTGCGGCTAAGATATTTTCCAGCTCTCCAGTGCCTACGACGGCATCGACTTCGGGGATACGCTTGCGGATTTCGTCGCGAAAGCGTTCAACCAGGCAGCCCGCGACCACCAGTTTGCGGGCGCGTCCGTCGCTTTTGTGCCGCGCCATCTCGAGAATGGTGCTCACGGATTCTTGCTGGGCGCTATCGATGAAAGAACAGGTGTTAACGACGATGACGTCGGCGTCTTCGGCGCGGGATATCAGTTGTGCGCCAGACTGGGCAAGCATTCCCATCATTACTTCACTATCGACCAGGTTTTTGGGGCATCCCAGGCTGACAAAGCCGACCTTGGGCGCGGGAGCCACCGGAGCGGCGGCGCTAGCCTGTTCCTCGATGGCTGCAGTAGGGTTCGAGTGGGGCATGCAATCTTTCTATTTTACCATTCCGAGGTGAGAGCCCGTGGCCGACCGCTGTAGAAGTCCGTGGCGATTTTCTCTGCGTACTCTGGGCGATTGCTTTGCGATTCCGCGAATAAAAGCTTTAATCGCCAAGCGCGCTGAGTACCTCGACGCAAAGTCCGTAGAGATAGACTCAAGACACACCGTGACTTTTACTTGCGAACCACTCCCGAGATCTCCTCATACAGTTCAGGCAGGCGGCTGGCATCTTCGGCCGAGTCGCCGAAGCGAGCGCGTTCGTAGTGCTCGGTAAAGCGCGAGATCGACTCCCGGATGGCTTCATCACGGAAGGAGTTTATGAACTCCTCCGGAGTTTGTACTGGTGATTTACGCCAGCCACGGCGCGCGAGCATCCGCGTCATCCGTTCATACCAGATGGTGGCAGCCATGCGAGGAGACTTTTCCGGCCGCGCCGCCAGACGGCGCCTGCGAAACGCTTGCCACAACCTTCGCGCGTTGGCGGCCAAAACAAGCAGCACGGTCGCAACCGCACCCGCAATGCTCCATCGCAGCGGAGAATCGGAGACCGTTTTTTGCGTCCGGCGAGCTGCGACCAACAATTCCGTGTACTTGTGTCCCGCCCAGAATCGTACCCGCTGGTACCATTCTAGGCTGCTACGCGTGGCTTGCCGGCCCAGGTTGTACTGATGGCTGGCGTCGTAGTTGATCACCCATTCCCGCCAGAACGATGCCAGCGCATCCGCGTATAGCATGATCCTGCTCCAGCCGGTGTGCACTTGCGCCGGAGCCGCAGGAGTGGGATCAAAACTGATCCACCCATAGCCTGGGAAATAAGCCTCAACCCAGGAATGGGCGTTGCTGGCGCGCACCAGGTACTGCGAAGTCACATCGTTGAATTCTCCCGTGCGGAAGCCATTCACTATGCGCGATGGAATTCGCAGGGTGCGCAGCATCACTGCCATGGCGGATGCGAAGTACTCGCAGTGTCCCTGCTTGCGTTCAAACAGAAAGTTGGCCACGGGATCGCGGGAAGCGCTGCGAGGAAGCTGCAGCGTGTATCCGAAGTGCGTGCGCAGATAGGTTTCCACGGCAGCGGCCTTGTCGTAACTGTTGTTTGCGGAAGCCGTGATCTGCTCGGCCAGCAGCCCAATGCGGGGATCCAAGCGTGGCAGTTGCAGATAATTGAGCAAGACTTCTGGCGGATACAATTCGGAAATGGCCCGCAACTCGGCGGGGGTCGGCTGGCCGAGATTGGAAGTAGCTTCATAGCGAGTGACGGGATGCTCGGGATCGAGGTTAAAGACCGCGCCGCCGCCATCCATAGACACCGCACGATAGTTCCCTTCCAGCGTGTCGGGCGTGGGCGCAAGGAAGAAGACGTTGCTGGATAGCGGTTCCATGAGCACGCGGTAGTGAATCAGCAGGCCAGCTTTCAGGGCTTGGCGCGTCCGTTCGTCCGGGTCGGGTTGCCGCAACACAAAACGGTTGCCCGGCAACCGAGACACCAAATGTTGCTCATGCGGATTGGACCAGGTCGTGCCATTGAAGTCATTCAACGCGACCCCACGCCACTTCAGATCGAAGGCGCCATGCGTATCGCCATCAATTTGAATGTGCATCACAAGCGAGTTGGACTGCTGGATCTGGCCGATGCGGCCCAGTTGCACCTCGTCACTAAAGCCCGTAGCAATCTCGCCGCCAGGAGCGTAGGCACTCAGATAGCCACTCGAGATGCGCGGCAAAATGAAGAAAATTGCCGCCGCACCGGTGAGAATGAACACCATGAGCGCGGGCGAAACCGCGGCCAGTGAAAACCCCATGCCGCGGTAGGCCAGTTCGTCTCCGGGATTCGACCGCACGGTCGCCTTGTTGGAAGCGCGGCGCATTTCCATCAGGATGAACGTTGCCACGGCCATCAGCATGAATAGCGCAAAGGCCAGCAGAAAGGTGCTGTCGACGGTGAGCACGGCAGCCGCAAGCACCATCAGGAATGCGATCACGGCGAGGAAGTAATAGTCGCGGTCGCGGAGCGTGGAAAAAAGCCGGACCACCATGACGAATAGCACGAGGTGCACCGTGGCGCCGAGGAAAGCTCGCGAGATCAAAACATAATCGGCCAGATAGAACGCGACGTAGGCCAGCGTCAGAAGGGTCGTCCACCTCTCGGGAATGAGCACACTGCGGCGCTTGGCAAGGTTATATCCGCGAACCAGAAGCGCAGCGCCAACCAACAAGACTGTGGGAAGGTCGAGTCCTCCGGTGGAAGCCAAGGTCGCGAAGCCGGTCAGCACCAGCAGATACAACGACACTTCGAAGTAGCGCTGGATGGCTGCCGGCAAAGCCATGGCACCGGATTGCGGATTATCGGCCGAAGACATGGATGGTTCTATTGTTGGCGATTCGGGCGCGAAAGGGAAGAGTACGGAAGCCAGCTAGTATCCGAGAGCTAGGAGCTAGGAACTGACCGCTGACGCTGATGGGTGGGTTACATGAATGTTAGAATCGAGAAGGTCAGGCATCGGTCCCGCGCGACGTACTCCCGCCAACCCCGCCAGGTCCGGAAGGAAGCAACGGTAACGGGCTCTTGCGTGTGCAGTGGGTCACCGGTGCCTGGCTTTTTCCTTCTATGGGTCCAGAAGTTTTCCTCGGTGCATTCTTTGCGCCTTGGCGGTAAAAGGCTTTTGTCGCAGACTTCGCCGAGAAATGCCGCCCAGGGCGCCGACGAGCTCGGGAAGCGCAGCCGTCCTGTTGGACATTGCTTCCTGCGTGCGTCAAAATAACCGTTTCACATTTCAACCGGAGAATATACATAGTGAGTCAACTTGTGCGCGCCCAGATCAGCGCTCTCGGAACTTACGTCCCACCCCGCCTGCTAACCAACGCCGACCTGGAAAAGATGGTGGACACTAACGATCAGTGGATTACGGAACGCACGGGGATCCGCGAGCGGCACATTGTGGACAAGGGCGTGGCCACCAGCGATCTCGCGGTCGAAGCAGCCAAGAAAGCGTTGGCGCAGCGCGGCCTCCTGCCGGCGGACATAGAAGCGATCATCGTGGGCACGGTAACGCCCGACATGTTCTTTCCTTCCACCGCGTGCCTGGTACAGGACAAGCTGGGTGCAAAAGGTGTCTGGGGATTCGATCTTTCCGCCGCCTGTTCGGCATTCGTCTATGCGCTGCAGGCCGGAGCGCAGTTCATTGCCACCGGTGCGCACAAAAAAGTGTTAGTCATCGGTGCGGACACGATGTCGTCAATCATTGATTACACCGATCGGGCAACGTGCATCATTTTCGGAGATGGCGCGGGCGCGGTGATCCTGGAACCAGCCGAGAATGACTCGTTGGGGATGATCGATTTTATTCACGAAGTCGATGGCTCCGGCGGATGCTCTCTTTGCATGCCGGGCGGCGGCAGCCTCCATCCCGCTACGCACGAGACGGTGGAGCAAAAGCTGCACTTTGTCCACCAGGATGGAGCTGCAGTCTTCAAGTATGCCGTGCGCAAGATGGCTGACGTCTGCGAGAAAATCCTGGAGCGAAATGGATTCAAGGGCAGTGACGTAGATGCATTCATTCCCCACCAGGCCAACCAGCGAATCATCACCGCGACTGCCGACCGGCTAACGATGAAGCCGGAAAGCGTAATCATTAACATCGATCGCTACGGCAATACCACTGCAGGCACCATCCCATTAGCCATGGAAACAGCGCGGCAGGAAGGCAAGCTTAAGAAAGGCGACTTGGTGCTGCTGGCGTCGGTGGGCGCGGGATTCACCGTGGGAGCGACGCTGCTACGCTGGGCGTATTGATATAGGCGCGGGTGGCCTCGCCTGTGCAAGTGCCAATCGTGCGTTTTGGATGCCGTAAAGAATCGCCTGCTCGCTAGTGAGCTCAACCCATCAGCGTCCGCAGACCCCATACCGCCACGGCACCGAATAGCACGATAAAGCTAAGTCCGACGGCGCGACCAGAAAAGCTGCTTTTGCTCCAACCTTGGAGCACGGAAAACAGTCAAGCTACGAAGAGGCAAATGGCGACGCCACCGAGAAACTTGAGAAACATGCCGTATCTCCCCTGAGGCAACAGTCTGCGGCATAAGCCTGCCTTCTGAAAGTGCACGCATCACATTTAGAGGTGATAGGAAGTCAAGGCCGCACTCAGGGAGATCTGGCGGTCTAGTTTCCCGCTTCCGGCTTGTTCTTCGGCTGCTCGAACGGCTTCTGCAGATACCTCCGAGCTTCGTCCAGCGCGCCTTGCGTATTGTCGTTGGTCTGCAGCGCCTGGCGATACTCATTCGTGGCCCGCTCCCGCTGTCCGGTAACATCGAAAATCTTGCCCAGCTGGATGTGACTCCAAACCTCGGTCCAGCGTGGGTCCCCGTCGCCGTTGAGAGCATCGCGATAGGCATTTGCCGAAGCCTGATAGTTCTTTTGCTGGAAAAACACTTCGGCGACGCGATAGTGCGCCAGCGAACTGTTCTTGTTCACTTCCAGAGCCTTGTTGAATTCCAAAAGCGCTCCCGCCAGATCACCCTGTTGTTGAAGAGCCTGGCCCCGCTGGATCGAGGCGCGCAGCTTGATGTCGGTAGAGTTCTTCAGCACATTGTTACCGGGGTCAATCGCGATTCGGCGTGGCCTCCCGAAGGTCTCCACCGTGAATGGCGAGTCCGTGCCCACGACCTCAATGCGCTTTTCTTCCGTCCTGCCATCGGTGTCGATTTTCAGTTCGACCGGCATGCGGAACAGGTCGAGGTCTTGCGTAATCTGGCCCACCACTCGGAAGCCAGCAAGCTTTTCTTGTTTGGCTCCCGACTTGCCTTTGGCATTGCTTGGTCGATTGGTGTTGCCTAGCCGATAAACCGTATATTTGACCTTGAATTCCGGAGCGCCGGTGGAATTCAGCCATTGCGTGAAAAACCACGTGAGTTTATCGCCGTAGTTCTTCTCCGCTATCTCCTCGAAATCATCCACCGACGCGGACTTGCCCGCATATTTTGCGGCAAAGGTGCGCATGGTCTGGTCGTATTTCTGATCTCCTTCGACCCAGCGCAACATGTGCAGAATCATCGCGCCTTTGTCCGTCACCAGGGACTGAAACTCGGGCGAGAACATATCCTCCTTGCCGATGGTTGCCAGCGGCACGGTGTCGTAGGCCAGCGCGCCCACCGACATATCTTTGACAACCTCTTCTAAACCCGCGACTCCCGCGGCTTGCTCCACATAGCGGGCCTCGGAGTAGCGGGCAAAGCCGTCACACAGCCACCAGTCATCGATCGAATCAGGGCTCACTGAAGCTCCCCACCACTGGTGAGCGATCGTGTTTGCCAGCAAACGATAGTTGACTTTGTCGGTCACCGCGCGGCTGGCAATGGCTGCCATCTCCGGAGCCCATGCGGCCGGCACCGTGTCATCGGGGATCTCAACCACTCTGAGCGTGGTCGACGGCGCCGGACCATAGAGTGTCACGTAATAGGTAAATTCCCTGACCGCAGTCTCGGTATACATTGCGCCCAGGTTCTGGTGAACCGGCTTGAAGAAAATATGCAGATCAAGGCCGGCTTCGTCGCTTTTGAA
>Ga0187818_10000854_pt1 | contig 11664 bp, 5 predicted proteins | sample NC_wetland_sal_i_14_FD_130581 | JGI IMG/M metagenome (GOLD analysis project Ga0187818, IMG submission 130581) | Wetland sediment microbial communities from Neuse River Estuary, North Carolina, USA - SO4_3 | ecosystem: Environmental > Aquatic > Freshwater > Wetlands > Sediment | place: USA: North...
CATTCCGTTATTCACGGTCAGAATTTGCGATCCCGTCTGGATCTGCGGCGTGCGGAAACCAGTCGCGGCGCCGGAAGTGACCAGATTCACCGTCAGACTGGTGGCGCTGGCAGAGGCCACTGGGCCGAACGTACCTGCCGCTGCGCCTCCCACCGAGATTCCCGGGCCGAAATTGGCCGTCGTCGTTGTCTTGGTCCAGTTGGTGAATGCTCCAGTCACGGTCACGGTTTCGCTCTGCGTGGGTTGAATGTTATTCGGGTTGATCAAAGTTACCGCGGGCACTCCGGCGATCACGGTGAACGTTGGCTTCACCACTTGCGCGCCCGTGGTGATGGTTACAGTGCGTGCCCCGGTGGCCGCCACGTTGTCAATCGTGATCGGGACCGACGCGCTGGTCGGACCATTCACGGTCAGCGTGCCCGTCGTGATGTCGGCTCCAAAATTGACCGTGGTGGTCGGTCCGAAATTGGTGTTGGTTCCTGTGATCACGATCGTCTCGTTCGTGCCCTGGTGCGCGGAAGCGGGATTGAGCACCGCCACCGCCGTGATGGTGCCGGTGCCGGCGAGTGGGATCAGCAGCGGATCGGGGCTGGAGGTGTTGGTCACCGTGACCGCGCCGACGATGGCTCCGGCGATGGTCGGCGAAAACTGGACTTCGATCGTGCAGGTCTTGCCCGCCAGCAGCGTGCCGCCCGTCAAGCAGGTGGTGCCACTGACCTGGATTCCGAAATCGCCGGTGATCGCGATGGTGCTCAGGGTTACCGTGCTTGCGCTGTTGTTGGTGATCTTGACCGCTTTCGCAGCGCTGGTCGTACCTACACCCTGCGCCGCGAAGGTCAGGCTGGCCGGGGCAAACGTCAGGTTGGCCAACGAAGTGCCGGCCAGATTGACGATTTGCGGGCTGTTTATATTGGGGGAGTTAACCGGAATCGCGGCCGATCCTTCGATGGCGCCGATAAACGTAGGGCTAAATGTAATCTGAAATGTGCACTTGGCGGCGGCTGCGAGCGAGGACGGACAGGTGTTGTTGAGGATCGCGTAATCGGTGCTTGCGGTAATCGTGCCTATGGTCACCGCGCTGGCGCTGGTGTTGGTCACGGTGATGGTCTGGGCGGCACTGGTTGTGCCGCTTAACGTTTTGAAAGTGAGACTGGTCTTGCTCAAGGAGATGGGGGACGTGCCGCCCGTCGCGGCCGACGTGAGCTTCACCGCCAGTGGCAGGGCGTTGGGCGCATTGTCGGTAATGATGATGGCGCCGTCGTCGGTGTCCGATGAGGGCGTGACCTGCACGGTCACCGTGCAAAACTTTCCCTTGGAAGCAAGCGGCGTCGTCAAACAGGTTCCGGTAGTGATCGTGTAGTCGGGGGCGTTCGTCGTGATGTTGGTGATGGTGACCGAGCTCGTTGTGTTGTTGGTGATCTTGACGGTCTTCGCTGCGCTTATGGTCCCGATCGTCCCGCCGGTAAAGGCGAGGCTGGCCGGCGCGGCGGTCACGGGCGCTTGGCCGGACCCAGTGATGCCGACAAATGCCAGCAGATTATTGCTGTTGTCGTCGATGGTCGCCGCGCCCTTAATGGACCCAACCATGGTCGGCCCAAACGTAATTTTCGCCGTGCAGGAACCGCCGCCGGCGACACTGCCGCTGCACGTGTCCGTCTCCGTGTAGTCGCCGCTCATCGTAATAACGATGGGCTGAGCCGACGCGCCATTGTTCGTGATCGTCACTGACTTCGCTGCGCTCGTTGTATCGATCAGCTGTGCCGTGAAGGTCAGGCTGGCTGGCGAGACGGTGATCTGCGCCAATGAGTTCAGGCTGGCGATCGCGAGCAGAGCCGAAAGCAACAGGACTCTGTGAAGCTGTTTGGAGAAAGAAGACGCAAAAGTATTCCGAGCGAAGGCAGTGGCGCGCATAGGGTCTCTCCTGGAGACGAGCAACATTTTTTTGTTTTGCGATCTTCCGCGGAACTCGAGGGGGAAGGCGCGTCCGCGGACCACACACAGGTCGAAGCGGATTCTACAAAGCAATCCAGAAAAATACAATCCCTCACGCACTTTTTTTGTGGAAAATCCAGGAAGCTGCAACATTTTGCACTGTGCCGCCAAACTTCTTGCACTGCGTCGGCAAAATTTTTGGGGCCTGCGCGCTTGAGTTCAACGCTGCCCCGCTGACATTCGGGACAGCGGTCCCCATGAATTAGCGATCGATGTGGGACCTGGCTGAAACGTTGGTGTAAGCCGGTGGCGTAGCGGAAGACTTTCAGGCCGGGCGGGCTAAGCGTTGCCTCAGGGTTTCGCTGTCCAATTCTCCCTCCCAGCGCGCCAGAACCAGCGTTGCTACTCCGTTTCCGATCATGTTGACCGTGGCTCGGAACATGCTCAGGAAACGGTCGATTCCGAGAATCAGCGCCATGCCGGCAACGGGAATGGTTGGAATTACGGAAAGTGTGCTTACGAGCGCGATGAAAGATGCGCCCTGTACGCCGCTGGCCCCCTTGGAAGTAAGAATCGCTACGGAAAAAATAGTGAGTTGCTGGATCAGATTCAAATGGGTATTGGTGGCCTGCGCCACGAATAGAGCGGCGATGGTCATGTAAAGGCTGCTGCCATCCGTATTGAAGGTAAATCCGGTCGGGACCACCAGTCCAACCAGAGACTTGGAGCAACCGAGTTTCTCCAGCTTGGCCATCAAAGTCGGGATGGCGATCTCCGACGAACTTACGGCTAACACCAGCAGGATCTCTTCCTTGATGTAGGCCAGAAAGCGAAAGATGTTAAAGCTGGCGGTCCAGGCGATGGCGCCGAGCACGATCACAACAAAGAGCACCGAGGTAAGCCAGAAAGTTCCGATCAGCTTGGCGAGTGGACCCAGGGAAGCAAGGCCGAACTTGCCGACCGTGTACGCCATCGCGCCGAAAGCTCCAATCGGCGCGAATTTCATCAGAATGTTCACAACTCGGAATACGACATGGGTAAGGGAGTCGATGAGTTCGACCAGCGGTTTGGCTCGCGCTCCGGCGGCCGACAGCGCGAAGCCGAACAGCAAGGCCACCAAAACCACTTCGAGGATATCTCCCTTGGCGAAGGCGTCGACCACCGTCGTCGGGATGATGTGCATCAGAAACTCGGTGACGCTTTGCGCCTTTGCCTGGCCGGCATAGTCGGCGACCGATCTGGCGTCCAGGGTTGCGACGTTGACATTGAAGCCGCTGCCCGGGCGCACGACGTTGCCCACCACGAGCCCGATCAGGAGAGCCATGGTGGAAACAATTTCGAAGTAAATGAGCGCCATGCCGCCGACGCGGCCAACTTTTTTCAGGTTCTCCATGCCGGCAATTCCGGTGACCACGGTGCAGAAGATGATCAGAGTAATGATCATCGTGATCACGCGGATGAAAGCGTCGCCCAGCGGCTTCATGGCAACCGCGCGAACCGGGTCCACGTAGCCCAGCACGATGGCCAGGGCCATGGCCACCAGCACTTGCACCCAGAGGACGCGGTAGAAGGGCGGCTTGCGAGATGCGGGCGCGGCATTTACCGGACCCGGCTGCGCGGGTGGAAGGATCGCCATCGTTGGTCGTCAGTCCTTAATTCTTAGTCGTTAGTCCAAGCTTGCTGGTGGAGAGCCGGGCGTCCCCGGCCGGCTGGACGGGCGAGACGCCCGTCCCTCCACCGTTTGATTCGTCGGAAAGGCAATCGAGAGGTTAGTGGCTCACTTTCGCCGTTTCCGGTTCAAGCGTGCGCACCAGCCACGGAATGATTACCTGCTTGAAGATGACGGGATCGGGCCACACTTTGACCTGCCTCCCGAGGTGGCCCCCCTGCGGATTGATCCATGCGGTCTTCGGCACATCGCCCTTGTCGAGGAGCAGGTAGATGTCGGAGATCGGTACCTGGGTATCGAGCACTCCGGCAAGAATGAGCATGGGCGCCATCGGCTTGCCGAGCAGTCCTTGTTTCACGAGCGACATCTTGGGCAGGACTTCCGCCATTTCGTCCACCGTCTTCACGTTGTCGAAAATCGCCATCAGTGCCGGGATCTGATCGAAGAGATATTCGCGGTTGCCGATCAAGGAATTCATCAGAAAATCTTTTTGAAAGAATGTATCGGTAGGCGGCGACTGGGCGCTCGCTCCCTTCAAGCGCGCGCGCTCCACGATGGCCATCTTCGTGGCCCAATACGCGCCCCAACTCACGCCGTGCATGGCAACCCGGTTCTTGTCGATCTCGGGCCTGGTGGCAATGTAATCCAGAACACGCGAGAGCACGCGCTCCGCATTTTCACTGACTTTGATTGGATTCTGCCCGGTGCCCGGGCCATCCACCGCCAGATAGCCAACGCCGAACGGCAGAATCGCGCTGAAACTCTCGGCCAAATCTTCTTTGCGGCTGTCCAGTCCATTTACGGCGAGCACGAGGGGCACCGGCCCGTGCGCATTTTTCGGCAAGCGCAGATAGCCGATAATCTCTTTTCCTTCGAAGGGAATTTTCACGATCTCGAGCGGTGGATCCCAAAAGCGCGCGTGCGCCAGAAAAGCCTCAATTGCTTTTTCATACGAGCGCTGCTTGCCCGGAGAGGCGGGGATGGGCCAGCGTCCGAAAGAATAAAGCCGCCACGCGCGGATGTAGTCGGCATTCGCCTTCGTCGGGTCGGTTTTCTCCAGCGACTTAGCCTCATTCATGTAGCGATCGGCGACTCCCATAAAGCCCGCCGCCCACTCGTCTTTATCGCGAGTATGGATGGAGTTGAAGGCTTCCTTCACGTCGCCGGCATCGAGTCCGATGAGCGGATACATTCCGTTCTCGGCGCGATGGATGGCTTCGCTCTTGATTTCATCGAGCGTGCGCTCGGCGCGCTGCTCGGAGAAGGCGATGGGGCTCATGGTCAGGGTGATGGCAACAATGATTGGCAGGACACGGATTGGCAGGACACGGCTCATATCGCTTGGGACTTGTTTCGGCACGGACTTTACCTTTCGTATCGCACAGGGTTGGGATGGTTGAGCATCGGCGTGGGTCTTCCGATGCTGGATTCAAAATGCTGGACGAACCACAACCTGCAACCTCAGCCTTCGAAAATAGAGGGGCCGGATCGGGATCCGGCCCCTCCGCGGGGGAGGGCGGCGCGCCTAAAAAATAAGCTTCATGCCAAATTGCACCGAGCGCGGGCCTCCCGAACCCACGGCCGGGTTGGCGGCGGCGACGTCGGGAGTGGCGCAGCCGCAGCCGAAGCCACCCACGGAAGGATCATTGAAGCCGAAACCATTCTGCCCGCCATAAGGATTGGCGAAGTTGGGATGGTTGAAAATGTTGAAGAACTCAGCCCGGAACTGGGCGCGGAAGCGCTCGCCAAAATGCCAGTTCTTCGCCAGCGAGAAGTCCACGTTTTTGAAACCGGAATCGGGAAAAATGTTGCGTCCCATGGTACCGAAAGTCCCCAAGGCTGGGGGAAGCATCATGGAATTGCCCTTGGCGTAGCAGCCAAACAAGTTGAGAGCAGCGGTCGCTGCGCCAGGAGCTCCTCCGTCAAGAGCCAGTGCCTTTGCGGCACAAGAAGCATTGGTGGCATTCGGGAACTCGGGTGTCCCTGTCGGCCCCGACTTGAAGTCGTTCGGGTCCCCATAAAAATTCCATCGGATGGGGCTTTGCGCCGGAGGACTGACGGGCAACGGACCTATGCCGGCCGCATCGGTTCCCTCATCCATCGCCCCCCAGTGTTGCGGGCTTTGCAAGGTGATGATCGAGTTGAGTTCCCAACCTTCCAGGGTCTGTGCGTAGCCCTTCTTGCCGGGGATAGCGTAGGTGAGCGAAACCGTGAGGCGATGACGTACATCGAAGTCGCTGTTCGCGTATTCAGCGCCCGGGTTATGAGCGTTCTGCGGAAGCCCCGATCCGTAACCAAAATCCCAGTTTGCGCCCACGTCATCGATGGCGTGCGACCAGGTGTAACCGGCCACCATGCTCAGGCCATGGAAGTTTCTGGAGTTCAGGGTCGCTTGCAGGCCGTTGTAGTTGGACCGATAGACGTTGCCCATCTGGAAGATGTTGCTCAGATAGGGGAACTTCGTGAAGAAGGGCTGATTCGTCGTTTCATACCCCGTGCCGGGAGCATTGTCGGGAGCACAGTTGTTATATCCGGCGGAAGCGCTGTTTAGGCAGGCGGTTAGGGTACCGGCACCGGTGCCGGCGAGCGTCCAGCCCGATCCCACCGGTGGCTGATTGATGTCGCGAATGCCGGTTAGATTCACACCGTGGTTGCCGACGTAGGCCATCTCCAACGTAAGGTTCGGGGAAAACGCGTGTTGCATACTGAGGGTCCAGTTCCACACGTAGGGCGTGGTCAGATTGCGGTCCACGGTCATGATCGGGCACGGGCTGTTAAAACAATTGACGGTGGGGCTGCCGTAAACCGGTGTGTTGTCCCAGGTCTGCCCGGGCGCGTTCAAAAAATTCTTTATGGTGACGTTTCCGGTGGTGATCGTGCCGCCGGAGGTATCGCCAGCAGCGTCAATCGGGGCCCCCGTTGGAACGCTGCCCGGCCCGAAGGCATTGTTGAAGGCGATGAACGACTGCCAGTTCACGGTTTCGTAAACCAGACCGCCGCCGCCGCGGATCACCGTTCGTCCCGTACCAAATACGTCCCAGGCAAATCCGAAGCGCGGCGCGAAGTTCTTGTGGTCAGGGTTATAGAGGCTGCTGATCTGATGGGCGCCCGTGTTCACCTGCACTAAGCCGACGTTCGGGTCAAAGTTACCCAGGAGGTTGTGAGCTTCCTGGGGAACAGTGCTGAACTCGTATCGCACTCCGAAGTTCACAGTCAGATTTTTGGTGGCCCGCCAGTCGTCCTGGAAGAACAACCCATAGGCCCAGTTATGGAGTTGCAGCGTCGGATTTCCCACCTCCAACGTTGACTTAAAGGGCAAGCCCGCAAAGAAGTCCTCGAGTGGGGTCGAAAGAGGAACACCGGGGGGCGGGGGGCCCGGACTCAGAACGCCGCCAAGGAACGTAATGCTGCCTCGCGCATTCCCGTACGCGGCGTTCCTGACGTCGTTGCGATGCAGTTCGCCGCCGAACTTCAGCGCATGCTTGCCCGCGGTGTAGGAAACGTGATCGATGACCTGCGTGATGGAGTCGGGTCCCTGGAACTTTGGCCATTTGAAGCCACCCAGGCCGGGAAAGAAATATCCGCCAAAGCCGATGCGCGGCAGTCCGCCCGTGAATGGACCCGAGATGCCGGTGTCGAGCCCGTAACTGGACCCGGGCGTGCTGAGATCGCCCGGCAATGTCGGCTGGTACAGGCGGTTATATCCAAAGCGCGCTTCATTCACCCAACGCGGACTGGGAGTCCACGCCCAGCTTCCGCCAACCACCTGGGCGCGGGTGTGAATGTCCGACCGCCATTTCGATTGCAACTCCGGGAAGTCTTCGACCGTCCCCGTGTTGTTCCCGAAGAAGTACATCCCGCTGATGCGGTTCTTTTGATTGACGTTGAAATCCACTTTGCCGATCGCATTGTAAACGGTGACGTCGTTGGCGAATCCATTCGGAATAGCGATGCTTTGAGTGTTGTTTATGGGGAAGCCGGTTCCGTTGCATGTCACCCCACTGCCGGAGAGCACGCAACCGGCGATATTCAAGCTGGCGGGGCTCACCGGGATTCCTCCCGCCTGGAGATCCGCTATCACGTTGGGGATGCTGTTGGCGCAGTCGCCGGTCATGGTACCGAACAGACAGTTTGGGGTCGAGGGCGTGGGCATGGACGCCATGGATGGGCTGGTGACGCCTCCGTAAGAGTTTCCTACGTCATAGATCTGCCCTTCGTAAGCCCCAAAGAAAAAGACCTTGTCTTTGACGATCGGTCCGCCGACGCTGACGCCGTATTGCTCCAGCGTTCTCTGGAGCTTTGAATTCGGCACGGCGTTGAAGAAGTTCCGTGCATCAAACAGGTCGCCGTCGCGGCCAAATGCAAACGCGGTCCCATGCAGGCCATTGGTGCCGGACTTTAGACCGACGTTCACCACCGCCCCAGGCTTCCACCCGAATTCGGCCGGGGCCAGTTCTTCTACGTTAAACTCCTGAATCGCGTCGATGGGCAGAATGGTCGCCGAATCGCCGGCGATACCGGCGCCGTTGATGATGGCTTGGCCGGAGTAGGGCTCGCTGTTGAACAAGCCCTCAACGAAGTAGGCGTTGTCTTCCGCCCGCAGTCCGTTCGTGCTCGTGGTCGAGAATCCGCCGCCGGGATATCGTTCCACACCGGGCCGCAACTGCAGCAGGTTCTCGTAGTTGCGGCCGTTCAGCGGCAGATCGTTGATCTCCGCGTTGCTCAGCGTGCCGCCCAAAGTGGAGGATGTGGTATTGACCAGCGGAACTTCCTCGGTAACCACCACCGTCTCGGAAATTTGTCCGGTCGGGAGTGAAATGTCAACGCGCACGTCCTGCGCGACTTCCACGACGATGTTTATGCGGTCCACGGTTTTGAAACCCTTTGCTTCCGCACGGACTTTGTAAACTCCGGGCTGTAACTGCGGGGCGACGTAGTTTCCGGAGTCATCGGTGGCTACGGCGCGGGTCGTGCCGCGCTGAACATCGGTGATGACTACCGCGGCTCCAGCCACATTGGCACCGGACTGATCGCTGACCGTGCCCAGAATGCGGCCGGTGGTGGTCTGGGAAAGCATGGGGACAGAGACGGCGAGCACCAGGCAGACAATGCCTAAAACCCGAATGCCATTCAACGCAGAATGCATTACGACCTCCAAGAGGTGGAAACAGTTTTTTGGTCGGACAGCTCGCGACCGTTTTCGATCTTGGAAATAAAAGATCGGGTGATTTGAAGGTATAGCCTTGACGTGGCCTACCCGTCAAGTAGTATTGTGGTCTGACCACAAAACAGCTGGCCGCCATAGGCTGCTGGTTGTGGCTTGCGACAATTGGACTTTAGCTACCAAACGAAGGGGAAGAAATTAGCATGGCAATAGCGACCACCAATCCTGCGACCGGCGAAGTCGTGAAGACTTTCGAGCCTCTTACCGGGGCGCAAATTGAGCGGAAGTTGCAGTTGGCGTCTTCCGCGTTCCGAACCCATCGGTGGACTTCGTTCGCGGAACGTGCGAACAAGATGATGCGCGTGGCCGAGATTTTGGAAAAAGAAAAAGACGAGTGTGCCTATTTGATGACGCTGGAAATGGGCAAGCCTCTGAAGGCCGCCGTGGCCGAGGCGCTGAAGTGCGCCACGGGGTGCCGCTACTATGCGGAAAACGCCGAGAAATTTCTGGCGGACGAAATTGTGGAAACCGGAGCGAAGCGCAGTTTCATCCGCTATCTGCCGATTGGTCCCATCCTGGCCGTAATGCCGTGGAACTTTCCCTTCTGGCAGGTGTTTCGTTTTGTGGCGCCCGCACTGATGGCGGGCAATGTCGGGCTGCTCAAGCATGCTTCGAATGTTCCGCAGTGCGCGCTGAAAATTGAGGACATTGTTCGCCGCGCCGGCTTTGCCGAAGGCGTGTTCCAGACGCTGCTCATCGGCGCGGGGCCGGTCGACGGCATCCTGAACGACCCTCGGGTCGTCGCCGCGACTTTAACCGGCAGTGAGCAGGCGGGGATTCAAGTCGGTGTTTCCGCGGCCAAACGCATCAAGAAGGTCGTGCTGGAATTGGGCGGCAGCGATCCTTTCATCGTGATGCCCAGCGCCGATCTGGATGCGGCTGTCGCCAGTTCAGTCGAGGCGCGGATTCAGAACAACGGCCAGTCGTGCATCGCGGCCAAGCGCTTTATCGTGTCGGAAAAAATTGCTGACGAGTTCGAGCGCAAGTTCGTCAAACGCATGCAGGACGTGCGCGTGGGTGATCCCTTCGATCAGAGCACTCAACTCGGTCCGCTGGCCAGCGCCGACGCTGTTGCTTCTCTTGATGCCGATGTGAAGAAAACCGTGGCCGCGGGTGCGCGTCTGCTGACCGGTGGCCATCCCCTGGACCGTCCCGGCAACTTCTATGCCCCGACGGTGCTGACCGACATTCCGAAAGATTCGCCGGCTTACAAGGAAGAATTCTTTGGCCCCGTGGCATCGATTTTTCGCGCCAAGGATGTGGATCACGCCATCCAAATCGCCAACGACAGCCGCTTCGGACTGGGTGCCAGCGCTTGGACCAACGATCCGGCGGAAACCGAAAGGTTCATTAACGAACTCGAGGCGGGCATGGTCTCCCTGAACAAGATGGTGGCGTCTGATCCGCGGCTGCCTTTCGGTGGCGTGAAATGTTCAGGCCACGGGCGCGAACTCGCCGAGAATGGAATTCGCGAATTCATGAATATCAAGACGGTTTGGATCCAGTAGTCAGAACGACGATTGTGGCGATCTGTGGTTCATGGTATAGTGGTAGGACCACCATACCTTTATGAGCCATCGTGACCCGCATGATTGAGGTCTTAATGAGAAATGAAGCGCTAGATTCCCTAGCCGCCAAGCCGGTGTACCGGACGGTAAAGACGTCTCGCTTGTACGAGCAGATTGTGCAGCAGGTGGAAGACTCTATTCTGAAGGGCCAGCTCAAGCCTGGGGACCAGTTGCCGGCGGAGCGCGATCTTGCCCAGCGATTTGGGGTCAGCCGCACCGCGGTGCGCGAAGCCGTGAAGACCTTGCGTGAAAAAGGCCTGGTCGAAGCCTATTCCGGGCGCGGCACTTTCGTGACGAATGGGACTTCCCATGCGATTCGGCAGTCGCTGGATCTAATGATCCGCATCAACCAGCAGGAAGGCTTAGCGAACCTGGCCGAGTTGCGGCTGGTGCTGGAGCCGGAGATTGCCGGCCTGGCTGCTTCGCGAATTGAGGAACAACTGCTGAGCACCATGCGGGAAGCAGTCGCCGTGATGGATCGCAACCTGCACGACCCCGATGCCTACGTGGAAGCGGATCTCGATTTCCATCTAGCCTTGGCTGAAGCGGCCGGCAACCCCCTGATTCTCTCGCTTCTGGATTCGATTGTCGGCCTCTTGCGCGAGCAGCGCAGCCGCATTTTCGATGTGCAAGGAGGACCGGAGCGGGGGCAATTCCATCACAAGCGAATCCTGGCGGCCATCGAGCAGCGCGATCCGGAGGCGGCGCGAGAAGCCATGCGCGCTCATCTCAAGCAGGTGCTTGCGGATTCGTCGTCGTTAGGCAAGAAGTAATTCGCACCTTAACCGAGTGCTGAAAAACTCGCTCTTGGGTTTGATTTTGGGTGGCGCAGCGGTTTATCGCTGCGATAAGTACACTGCTTTCAGCCTCGGCTTTAGCCGCTGAGGGCAGCTGCGGCGTATAACACGAGTTTGTCAGCAATCTGTTAAGCCGAATTCATAGGTGAAAGGGAATTGTTGTATGGCAAAACTAGGATTCATCGGTCTTGGTGTGATGGGCGGCAACATGGTCGCCCGCCTGCTCGAAAAAGGGCACACCGTCACCGGCTACAACCGCACGCGCTCCAAGGCGCAGTGGTTGATCGACAAGGGCATGAACTTTGCCGCGTCTCCCAAGGCCGTGGCGGCGGCGTCGGATGTGACGTTCACCATGGTGACCAACGCCGCAGCGCTTGCGGCGGTGACGGACGGCCCGGATGGATTGCTCGCTGGCATTGGCGCTGGCAAGTTCCACATTGACATGAGCACCGTGAGCCCCGATGTGAGCCGCGC
>Ga0187818_10000855_pt1 | contig 11663 bp, 9 predicted proteins | sample NC_wetland_sal_i_14_FD_130581 | JGI IMG/M metagenome (GOLD analysis project Ga0187818, IMG submission 130581) | Wetland sediment microbial communities from Neuse River Estuary, North Carolina, USA - SO4_3 | ecosystem: Environmental > Aquatic > Freshwater > Wetlands > Sediment | place: USA: North...
AAAAATCAGAAGTAATGAATCGAATTTGTCACCCAACGTCCGGAATTCGATGCCGCTTTGTCGTTCGGCCGCCCTCGAGGAAATGAAGTAGAAAACGATTCCGGGGATGGCGAGCGCCACGGACCAGAGCCACTCGTGAAGCCGCGGGCGCGTGAGCGAATAGAGGCCGATGATGAGCATCGCAAAGATGAAGCCGAACACGTGGGCGAAATATGTGGCCATCAGGGCGATGCACGCTCCGAGCCACCGGCGAAGCGAAGGACTTTCGAGCCACCCCAGCCATAAACCCAGCGTAAAAAACATCAAGCCCATGCTCCAAAAATAGCCGACGAATCCGTAGCGAAAGAAAAGGTTGTGCGCAAGGATCGGAAACCAGAAAGCGAGGGCGGTCTCTCCCGGGTGGACTTGCTTCAGGAAGAACCATGCGGCCAGGGGCAGCCCCAGCGCGCCGATGCTCAGCACAATCTTCCCTGCCACGAGCGGTGGGACAATGCGGCCCAGTTCCATCATTACGAAATCGGTCGCGATGTAGGGTTTCAGCCCCCATTCTCCCGCATAGTACTGGCTGAAATTGTAGGAAGGATCGTGCAGGTGGGCGAGCACGAAGCTGCTGGCCAGGTGATTGGGGAAGTCAAGGATCGGCGGATAGTGGACAGCCCAAATCGGCAACAAGATCGCGCTTGCCAGGAGCGCAAGGACGGCGGCAACAACCCGGGTGTCGCGCAGGAACCACGGCGCGCTGGATGGAAGGGACGGATTTTCGCTCATCGCATTGCCGGTGAACATTTATCTTACAAGATCGGCGCGCGGCGGCAATCTATTGGACATCGGTTCCAAGCGGTTCGCCCCAGATGTAATGTCCGAACCAGCGGAGATTTTCCTCCATCACGGAACGCTGCTGTTTGGGTTTGTTGATGGGATGACCGAAGCCGGGGTAGACCACCATGCGCACGGGCACGCCCTGATCGCGGAGCGCCTGATACAGCTCAAAGCCGTTGGGGATGGGCACGCGGCGGTCGCTTCCTCCATGCTGGATGAGCGTCGGCGTCTTCGCCGACTTGACGTAAGTGATCGGCGACGTCTTCCGGTAGATTTCCGGATCATCCCACGGCGTCGCCCGCAGATATTGGCGCGTAAATGGATGAATGTCCGTATTCACGTAATAGGTCATCCAATCGGAGATTCCCGCGCCGACGGAAACGGCCTTGAAGCGGTCGCTGAAAGTTGTGATAAAAGCTGAAATATAGCCTCCCTCGCTCCAGCCCATCGAGCCGACGCGGCCGGGATCCACCCAGCCCTTCGAGATGAGGTAATCCACTCCGGAAATTACGTCGTTGTAGTCGCCTGTGCCCAGGTTGCGGACGTTGAGCGAGCGAAACGCCTCACCATATCCCGCCGAGCCGCGGTAATTCGGCCGCAGGACGAGCGCGCCCTTCGCGACGAATATCTCGATCGGATAGTAACGGTCGGCGGCGAGATTTGTGCGGTCCACGCCCGTCGGTCCGCCGTGAATCACTACCAGCAACGGATATTTCTTTGTCGGGTCGAAATCGGCGGGTTTCAGAAGAATTCCCTCAATATTGGAAACCTTTCCTTCAAAGTTGGATGTCCATTCGATGCGTTCGCGGATCGCGGGCTTAAAGACTTTGAGCTGGCTGCCCATGTCCGTCAGGACGCGCGGGGCAAATGAACGAAGCGCGGAAACGGAAATCTCCGGAAAGGTGTTGTCCGTGGAGGTGACAAACGCCGCTTGCCGATAGTCGCGCGTGAACGAAAATTGCGAGGCGATCAATTCATCTGGGGAAGTGACGCGTTCAATCGCAGCCGTTTTCGGATTCAACCGGTAGAGATGTGAATAGGTGCGTTGCAATGCGGCGAAGTAAATCCCGTCCGGGCCCCATGCGAGCGGCGCGGCCTCTTCATCAAACTGGCCGGTCAGGACGCGCGGCGTTCCGCCCGCCGCCGGGACAACGGCAATCCGGCTGTTCGTATAGAAAAAGTAGGGGTTCGCATTTGCCGTCGAATAGGCAATCTCCGTCCCGTCGGGGGACCACACGGGATCGTTATTCGGCCCGCTGGTGTCCACGATTTTTTTCACGGATTTGTCGGCGAGCGTGACAACGTAAATCTGAGCCGTGTCCGCGGAGCCGAGGTCCGGATCCCGTTGCGCTGAAAACGCGATGCGCGCACTGTCCGGCGCCCAGGAAAAACCGCCGACTGTGAAAGTGCTTCCCTCGGTTAGCCGCTTTGGCTCGGGCGGATGCGCCGCATCGGCGTCGGCGCCAGGCACGTCGAGCAGCCAGAGATGAGTCATCGAGTAGTCGCCGCTGATGACTTGAATCTCTCCGTATTTCTCGGTGCGATCTTTCCGCGCTTTCGATTCGGGGTCGGTCCTCGTAAACGCGATTACCTTTCCGCTGGGCGCCCATTCAAATGAGTTCACGCCGTTTTCCACTTTCGTCAGTTCACGCGCTTCGCCACCCGCTGCGGCGATGAGCCAGAGCTGCGTCTTGCCCTCTTTTGCGCCCGCAAGGATTGCGGGCCGGTCGGAGAGAAATGCGATCCATTTCCCATCGGGAGACCATTGCGCGTCAAAGCTGGAACCTTTGCCGCTGGTTAGCCGCAAGCGCTGGCCCGAAGAGGCGTCCGCAAGCCAGAGCTCTCGCTCAAAAGCATTCGTCTCCCAGTTTGTGCGCGTGATTTCGTAGGCCACCCAGCGGCCGTCGGGTGAAATCCGCGGCACGCCGGCGGTGCGCATTTCCAGGGACTGGTCAATCGTCGGCGCTCCTGACGGGACTGTGGCCGGTGCAGCCGCGGGGGCTGGTTGCTGCGCACCGGCGCTCAACGCAAGAATCGTTGCCGCGCCCGCGGCGAGCATGGTGTGATGCAGAATCCTCATGGAATCCTCCGAAGCTTGTCAATTGTCAATCTGCGGGACAACACGTGTCAGGGCCGCACGCCCGCATAAACGGGAATCGCGACGCGCGAAACATTTTTGTAAACGACACCGCCCTTCATCACAAATACGACGCGGCGGACGGCCGTAATGTCTTTCAACGGATCTCCATTCATCGCGATGATGTCCGCCTGCAACCCAGGCGCAATCGAGCCGATCTGATCCGCCATGCCCATTGCTTCCGCGCCGATGGAGTTCGCGGACATCATCGCCTGCATCGGGTCCTGCCCGCCGTCGCGAACGCGGTCGATAAACTCCTCCGCGTTGCGTCCGTGCGCGCCCGCCACAGCATCCGTGCCGAAAACGATTTTCAGCCCCGGAATTTTTATCGCGCGTTGCACCAACTCGTGGTTTATCGGAAGCATCTTCTCCATCGCCGCAAAGCCCTCTTCCGTATAGCCGGGCGTGCCGAGATATTTTTCCTTGTTCAGGAGATAATTTTCAATCACCAGCCCGGCTTGCGGGTCGAAAAACGTCCCTTTTTCGGCCATCAATCTCAGGTCGTCATCAGAGCACAGCGTGCCGTGCTCGATTTCGGTGCAACCGGCAAGGGTCGCCGCGCGCACTGCGTCCTTATAGGCATGCACGAGCGTGCGCAGGCCCACTTTTTTCGCTTCCTCGCAGGCGGCGTTCAATTGCTCCTGAGAAAGAGTCATTCCGCCTCCCTGGCGGATGCTCTGCGACGCAAAGATTTTGATGAGGTCCGCGCCCGCTTCTTTTTGCTTCCGCACATAGGCGCGGATTTCATCGGGCGTGCCAGTCCGCTCGCCGCGCCCTTGCAGCGGCTCAACGGCCGTGAGGATGCGCGGGCCCGGGAGTAAACCTTCCGCGATGGCATCGCGCAATGGAACGTCGTTGGGCGCGCCAACGCTTTGCACTGTTGTAAAGCCCGCCATCAGCGTGACCCACGCATTCGACGCCGCTTGGTACGCGGCTTCCTGTGTCCTCCCTCCCGCGCCGGCGTTCTTCCCGTCTTTGCCGAAACTCCAGGTAATATGCACATGCGCGTCAATCCAGCCCGGAAGCACCGTCAATCCGCGCAGGTCGTAGTCCACCGGCCCGGCCTTGGGGTCAATCGCGACGACCTTTGAGCCTTCGACCACGATGCGAGTGTTGTGCAGCACGCGGCCCTTGCCGTCGAGCACGGGGCTCGCGGCAATTACGATGCGTTTGCCCTGGGCGGGTGCCTGCGCAGGCGTTTTTTGCGCCAAAACACAGACGCCTAGAATGCCGAGCATGAATAGAATGAGTTTCGAGGATCGCATGGTGACTCCTCCTTCCCCGTGGCAGCGCATCATGCTCTATCACGATTGGCGAAGCGTGTCACGCGCAACCGGAACGCGTCGGAGCGGCCTGTTTTCGGGCTCGTCCGCAACAAGCGCTCTCGGAACATCGCGCGCGTGACTTCCGTCCGCGAACACCTGTGGCAATGTTTTTCGGATGTCTTCATTGCGACGCCGTACCCGTTTCGCGGCGGGCGCGCTCTTTCGCCAAGCATCTGTCGCGCCTCTGTTGCTATGCTGCATTTCGGGGGAAGATCATGAAGGAGTCCATCCGCATTGTTCTTCTTGCTCCGGGCAATGAAGAAGCTCGCCTGCGCAAACCATTTGAGGAATTGGAAGAAGGGTTGCGGAATGAACTGGGGAAGGACCGCGTGCGCCTGGCTTACGTCTCCGTATCTTCGCCGAGCCTCGCGGAAGTGGCCGCCGAGGCGGCCGCCAACGACATCGCGCGCATACGCATCCTCCCATTATTCCTAACGTCCGGCGGGCCGCTGGAAAAGGAAATTCCCGAACAGGTATCCGTCGTCCGCGCGCAGGTGCCGCAGCTCAACGTGGAACTTCTGAAGCCGGTGGGCGAACACCCGCGCATGCGCACTTTGCTCCACGCGCTGGCGAGAGAGGCGGCAAGACTCTAACAGGCCGCGCCCTCGCTCGCGGGCTCAAGGCTTCCCTCGCAGGTATTTACGGCAGATCCAGCAACAGGAAATCCGCCTTCGATGCGCCGCCCGACAATTCGAGCGCGCTCACATCGGAAATCCGCGCCTGATCCCCCGCCGCCAGCACGACCGGAGATTCCTTCAGTGCGCCGTTTTTCGCCTGCAACTTCAGTTCGCCATCCACGACGAAAATATACGCGCGGCGCCCCTCCGCCAGCGCGTGTTTCACCGATTGGCCAGGCGCGAGCAGCGAGGTGTAGATTGTCGCGTCCTGGTGAATATGTACGGCGCCGTTGGCCTCGCCGCCACTGCTATCCACAGGAACCGCGATAGGCAGCAGTTTTCCGCTTCGCGCTTCGGTCGAGTATTTCTTCTGCTCCCAAGACGGCTTCAGCCCCGCCACAGCCGGGATAATCCAGAGTTGTACGAGGTGCAAAGACTTGGTCTCCGAGGCGTTGTATTCCGAATGCCGCACTCCGGTTCCGGCGCTCATCCGCTGGACCTCGCCGGGAGTGATCCGCCCGACGTTGCCCATGCTGTCGCGGTGCTCCAACTGGCCTTCGATGACGTAGGTGACGATCTCCATCTCCCGGTGTGGGTGCATCGGGAATCCGCCGCCGCCGCGGACCACGTCGTCGTTGAAAACACGGAGCGGCCCGAACGAAATGTTCGCCGGGTCGTGGTAATGGTCAAAGGAAAAGTGCCAATAGGTGGAGAGCCAGTCCGTCTCGAAATGGTAGCGATCTTTGCTTCGAATAATCTGTGACAAGGTGCGCCTCCCGGCGGAATTCGTCTTTCCGAAGATATAATAGTCGTTATAACGATATTTGTCAAGAGGTATTTATGCCTGCGTGGAGCGGCCCCCCGCCCTCGCCCGGGCTCCCGCTTCCGGCTGTTCTTCTTCCCCGCCAATTCGGTTTCCACGGGCTCCCGACTTGGTGTAAATTGGTGACTGGCCAAGGACGCCTCGCACACCTTTATGAATCCCGTTCAATCAAAAACGCAAACGCAGGAAGACGCCTCAAAAGTCCGTAAGGACTCGCTCACCGTCACGGACAATCGCACGGGCAAGAACTACGAACTGCCGATCACCCACGGCACGATCCGCTCGACCGATGTCCGCCAGATCAAAGCCAGCCCCGATGATTTCGGCCTGATGTGTTACGACCCGGCCTTCAACAACACCGCCTCGTGTATCAGCCGGGTCGCGTTTATTGACGGTGATAAAGGGATTCTCCGCTACCGCGGTTATCCGATCGAACAGCTCGCGCAGAAAAGCACCTATCTCGAAACCGCCTATTTAATCTTGCATGGCGAGCTTCCCACGCAAAAGCAGCTCAATGACTGGGCCTATCACGTCTCGCATCACACGTTTATCCACGAGAGCATCAAAAAATTCCTCGATGGCTTCCATTACGACGCCCACCCCATGGGAATGTTGATTTCGACCATCGCCGCGCTCTCCACTTTTTATCCCGACGCCAAGGACATCTTTAACGAGGAATCGCGCCGCAAGCAGACCTGGCGGCTCATCGGCAAAATGCCTACCCTCGCGGCGTTTGCCTATCGTCACAGCCTCGGGATGCCGTACGCGTATCCCGACAACGAACTGAGTTATCCCGGCAATTTCCTCAACATGCTGTTCAAGACGACGGAATTAAAATATCGCCCGAATCCGACGCTCGAACGCGCGCTCGATATCTTGTTCATCCTCCATGCTGACCACGAACAAAACTGCTCGGCCAATGCCATGCGAAGCGTCGGCAGTTCGCATGCCGACCCATTTTCTGCCGCCGCTGCGGCCACCGCCGCGCTCTATGGTCCCTTGCACGGCGGAGCCAACGAGGAAGTCCTACGCATGTTGAAGCAAATTGGCTCGGTCGCAAACGTCCCTGATTACATTAAACGCGTGAAAGCCGGCGAGGTCCGCTTGATGGGCTTCGGCCACCGGATTTATAAGAATTACGACCCGCGCGCGCGGATTGTTAAGCATGTGGCCTACGAGGTTTTCGACGTCATGGGGAAGAACCCGCTGCTCGAAATCGCGCTCGAATGCGAACGGGTTGCGCTGGAAGACGACTACTTCGTCACGCGAAAGCTCTACCCGAACGTGGATTTCTACACGGGGCTGATTTACCAGTCCATGGGCTTTCCCATGACGATGTTTCCCGTTTTGTTCGCCATTCCGCGCACTTCCGGCTGGATTGCGCAGTGGCAGGAAATGCTCCTTGACCCGGAGCAGAAGATTGCCCGGCCGCGCCAAGTCTATCTTGGGTACGACGAGCGGGCCTACCTGCCGCTTGAAGAGCGCGGTTGAAGCAAACCAAAGCCCTTTCGGGACACTTTTATCGCACTTATTATTGTTTTTCGGGAAAACCTTTTGTCGTTTTTGGCGTCTTTATAGCGAGGGGTTTAGACCAGGGCGGACGTGTCCCCGGGTGGTTTCGGACACCCCACCCGCAGGTGCTTCGGGGCGATGAGCGAGGCCGTCCGAAGGCAGGAACTCGTCTATGAGCGAGCTGATTTCCCGGCGAACTATGACCGACGCCGAGCCGTCCTTAGCGCCGGCGGAAGTCCCCTCCCGCGCGCCGGGATCGCTTCGCCCCGGTACAGCACGGCGAAAACCTTCGCCCGCCCCCTGGCGCCGCCCAGTCTTCTGGGTTGCGTTTCTCGTGTTAGCCGCGATTTGCGCCGGCGTCTATCTTTTTCACCGCACACAGGTCAGCAACCAGGCCGCGGGCGAGATCCAGCGCACCGCGCGCGTCGAGCGCCGCGATTTTGTGCGTACTCTGCGCGTGAATGGCACGGTCGAAGCCGTCGAAGCCCATCCGATATCCGCGCCCCGTTTGGCGGGTCAGACCAACAGCACTTTGTCCATCACCAAACTTCTCCCGACTGGCACGCATGTCCACAAAGGCGACTTGCTCGTCGAATTTGACCGCCAGGCCCAGGCTCGTAACGCGCTGGATCGCGAAGCCGATTACAACGATTACCTCCGCCAGATTGACAAGCTGCGCGCCACGCAAGCCGCTGCAGTTGCTGTCGACGACGCCGATATCAGGGCGCAGGAAGATCTTGTGAGAACTTCAGAACTTGAGCTAAAGCGCAGTGAGGTCCAGTCCCGCATCACTGCCGAAAAAGACAAAGAGAACCTCGACGAAGCCAACGCAAAGCTCAAACAGTTGCGCGACACTTATCAGCTCAAGCGCGCGTCCGACACCGCCGCTATCCGTGTTCTCGAAATCCAGCGCGACGGTTCCCGCCTCGCCATGGAGCACGCCCAGGCCAACTCCGAGAAGCTCGCCATCCTGTCTCCCGCCGATGGCCTTGTGGTCATAAATACGACGTATAAAGGCCAGGGGTTTTCGGATTGGAGCCTGGGCGATGATATTTACGCAGGCACCACGCTTATGCAGGTCGTCAATCCGGACTCCATGCGCGTTCGCGCGGAGGTGAATCAGCAGGACATTCCCGAGGTACAACAGAGCCAGCGCGTCGAAATCCGTTTGGACGCCTATCCGGATCTTGTTTTTCACGGCCGCACGGAACTCGTATCCGCCATCGGGACTCCGGGCAGTTTTTCAGACAAGGTCCACAATTTCGTCGTCCTTTTCACGATTGAAGGCACCAACCCCAATCTGCTTCCGGACCTGTCCGCCGCTGTCGACGCCGAAATCGAACGCATTCCGAACGCGCTCGTCATTCCGCGCGATGCAATCATCCGCAGGGATGGCAGAACCTTTGTCCGCATCATAAAAGGAAACGCATCGGAAGAACGCGAAGTGAAAATCGGGAAGACAAATGAAGTCGAAGCAGTCGTCGAATCCGGAATCGAGTCCGGAGAGACCGTCCTCCGCGCCGCGGAATCGGATGGGAATCCGCCGGCCAAGGCCGGCGTCACTTCGCCCAAAAATTAGGAGCGAACGGATCCCAATGGCGAGCTTTTTCCAGCAAGCATGGCGCACGAAGCGCAAGTGGGTCATCGTCGCAGTTGGAGTGATTGTTCTCGCGGGCGTTCTCGTTGCATTGCGTCTTGCGGGTGCGCGCGGCGGCTCCGCGACCGTTTCCGCCGCCGGCGCAACGCCGACGGCTGATGTGGTTCGCGGCGACCTCGTAGATTCCGTCGAGCTCCGTGGACAGCTTCAGGCTTATCACACCATCATTCTGGAAGCGCCTTCCGACTCGGGTGCAATTCAGATTTTGAAACTCGCCAAGGATGGCGATCCCATCAAGAAAGGCGATGTCGCCGTTGTCTTGGATCCCTCGGTGTTGCAGGGTACGCTCGACCAGCGCCGCTCGGACGCCAAACAAGCCGAAGCCCAAAAGGCCGATGCAGAAGCGCAGGCGCGGCTCACCGATGAGCAGGACTTGACCGATCTCCAGAAGGCGAACTACGACGTCGAAAGCGCCAAACTGAACGCCACTCAGGCTGAAATCCTTTCCCCCATTGACGGCGAAGAGAAGAGACTTGCCGTCACAGATGCCGAAGCCAGGGCGCGCCAGGCGCAGCAGAAGCTCGATTCAGACCGCGCCAACTCTCGCGCGAACATTGCCTCCTTTGAACAGAAGCGGCAGAAAGCCTTGCGCGACGTCAAGATGTACGAAGATGCCATCAGCCACCTTACCCTGATCGCTCCAGTGGACGGTATCGTGAATCGTCTTCCGAATTGGCGCACATTCAATGGGGGCAGTCCTCAGCCCTTCAAGGAAGGAGACCGCGCCTGGAGCGGCGCGGAGATTCTTCAGCTGCCGGATCTATCCTCGTTGCGCATCTCCGCCCGTGTGGACGAAACGGATCGCAGCCGGTTGCGCGCGGGGCAAACCGCCACGGCCCGCGCGGATGCCATTCCTGACCAGGAGTTCGTCTGCCATGTTTTCGAAATCAGCCCGCTCGCCAAGATTGATTTCAGCAATGGCTGGCCTCCAACGAAGAATTTCGATGTCTCCGTTTTGATTGACCATCCTGATCCGCGTCTGCGTCCGGGCATGAGCGTGACCGAACGCATCGCCGTGCAGAGCATCCCCAACGTCATCATGGTTCCTGCCACAGCCATTTTCACAAAGATCGGACGCACCGTGGCCTTCGTTGCCCAGGGCGGTAAATCCTCGAATAATTTCACTGAGCGCGTCGTCGTCGTGGGCCATCGTGGGGGCGGTCAGGTCGAAATCCTCAGCGGACTGCAGCCCGGCGAGCGCGTCGCGCTGAAAGATCCCTCCGCGGGGGCTAAACCATGAAATCGAGAACGCGTCTGCGATTGTTCATCGGATTGTTCGTCGTGCTTCTTCTAGCGGGCGGCGGCATTGCCGTTTCCCTTGCGCGGTTGCGCGGGCCCGAGCGCTCCCTTCCCACCGCACGAGTTGAGCGCGGCAACATCGACCCCAAGATATATGTTACTGGCGAACTCCGCACTCCGAATAGCGCTTCCCTAATGGCGCCTCCTGTTGGCGGCAATCTGCAAATCGTATTCCTCGCTAAAACGGGCGACATGGTGAAACCCGGTGATGTTGTTCTCCAGTTTGACCCCAGCGAGCAGGAATACAACCTCGAGCAGGCGCAATCGCAGCTCAATCTTGCCGACCAGCAGATTGCCAAGTCGAAGGCCGATGGCGCCGTCTCCTCTGCCACCGATCAGGTCGCTCTTCTCCACGCGCGTTATGACGTCCGCCGCGCCGAACTCGATTGCAGTCAGAATGAGCTGGTCAGCGCCATTCAGGCAAAAATCAACAACCTGGCTCTCGAGGAAGCCAAGCGCCGTCTTGCCCAACTTGAGCAGGATGTCCAGTCCCGCGTCGCCTCCAATCAGGCGCAGCTCGCCGTTTCGCAGGAGCAGCGCACCAAGGCATTGCTCGACATCAAGCTGGCCCAAGATCACATTCAAAGCATGACCATTCGTTCAACCATGGCCGGTCTTCTTACGCGCAAGGGGAACCGGAACGCAAACAGCGGATTTATTTTCCAGGGAATGGCCCTTCCGGAGTTCCAGGAAGGCGACCAGACTTATCCCGGCACCATCATCGCCCAAATCCTGGATGTCTCGCAGATGGAAATCTTCTCGCAAGTCCCTGAGACCTCCCGCGCGGACATCTCTCCAGGGGAATCCATCGAAATCCAGGTGGATTCCGATCCACACGAGACCCTATCTGGCAAGGTGAAAACTGTATCCGGGATCGCGACGACCTCAGACTGGTGGAATGGCGATCCCACGCGCCGCTTTGACGTCACCTTTGCGATGGACACCCCAAATTCCTCTCTTCGCCCCGGCCTGTCTGCCCATATCATCATTCGCGGCGAAACGCTCCGCGATGTTCTCCATCTCCCCCGCCAGGCGGTTTTTATGCGCAATGGAAAGCCGGTTGTTTTCGTCCGCTCCGGCCGAACATTTGAATCGAAGCCTGTCAAGATCAAGCACTCCCTGGAAAGCCAGGTCGTTGTCGAGGGCCTTGCGGAAGGCACGGAAGTCGCCCTGGTGGATCCCGAATTAGCCGGCCAGCGGCCTTCTTCCTCCGGAGCGAGTTCCTCGGCTCCGGCCGGCGGGAAACAATGACGCCTTCCGGCGCCGCCACTCGCAAGGGTCTCGCTCCCCTGAGACCCGCTCGCGATTGGATTCAGTATGTCTCCGATCTGCATCTCGGCCTGCAAAACCTCACGCAGCACAAGCTTCGCTCGCTGCTCACTATGCTCGGCATCATCTTCGGCGTCGCCGCGGTCGTCTCCATGCTTTCCATCGGTGCGGGCGCGCAGCAGCAGGTGATGGCGTTTATCGAGCA
>Ga0187818_10000858_pt1 | contig 11652 bp, 10 predicted proteins | sample NC_wetland_sal_i_14_FD_130581 | JGI IMG/M metagenome (GOLD analysis project Ga0187818, IMG submission 130581) | Wetland sediment microbial communities from Neuse River Estuary, North Carolina, USA - SO4_3 | ecosystem: Environmental > Aquatic > Freshwater > Wetlands > Sediment | place: USA...
TCGGGAGCTTCCTGAATGTCTGCATTCTCCGCATTCCGAAGGGAGAGTCCATCGTTCATCCGCCCTCGCACTGTCCGAAGTGCAACACGCCGCTCAAGCCCTACGACAACATACCCGTGTTGAGCTGGCTCGCGCTCGGCGGGAAATGTCGAAATTGCAAAGCGAAGATATCCCCGCTCTATCCTGCAATCGAGCTGCTCACCGGCGTGCTCTTTTTTTTGTGCTATCGGCTCTTTGGTCTTTCTCTCGACGGCGCCAAATGGGCCGTGCTCTGCGCTCTGCTTGTCGTGTTGACGGCCACCGACATCCGCGAGCGCATTCTTCCCAATCCGGTGAATCTCGTCGGTTTCGTAATCGGCGTGGTCATCGCTTTTTTCACAGTGCCCACCGATGGCGCGGCGCTTTGGCTTTCTGATCGCCTCTTTGCCTTCCCTCCGCCGCGTCCCGTGCTCTCGCTCATGGACGCGCTCTTGGGAGCGCTGACCGGCGCGGGACTTCTGTGGATCGTCGGTGAAGGCTATTTTCGTCTGCGCGGCAAAGAAGGCATGGGCCTCGGCGACGTGAAGATGATGGGAATGGTCGGCACTTTCCTCGGACTGAAGCGCACGCTGCTCACGGTCCTGGTCGGCTCGCTTCTCGGCAGCGTGATTGGTCTTGTCATAGTTCTCGGGGCGCGCAAGGGCCGCGACTACGAACTTCCCTTTGGCGCTTTTCTGGGGGCTGGCGCGCTGTTGACCGTTTTTTTCGGCACACCGCTCCTGAACTGGTACCAATCATTGCTCGGCGCTCGTTAGGATTTCGTTATGCTGTTGGTCATTCTTGAAAAACCGGTTTCGTGGACAGTTTGGCTCGCGGTAGGCGCGGCATTCGTCATTCTATTGCTGATCCTCATGGCCGCATTCGCCTACGCCGCGCGCCGATACGTGCATCGCGGAGACAAGGCAAGCATCGCGTCACAAACCCCTGCCCGTCCCAGCGCGGAAAACCCCGGCGCATTCATGACCGCTTCGATGCAGGCCGTCATCCAAAAGCTCCGCGACCAGGAAAAGGAGCTCGAGCGGCTTCACCTGCGGGAAAAACAGCGTGCGCAGCAAACCGAGCGCCTGAGCGAAGCCGTCACGCGCAACATGCCCGCCGGCTTGCTGCTCGTGAACTCGACGGGATTAATCTCCAGCGCTAATCCGGCCGCCGAGGCCGCGCTCGGCATTCGCTCGCTTCCCTTCCGGCGGTTCACCGAGGTCTTTGGACCCGATTCCACACTCGCGCAAATGATCCAATCCTGTTTGGAACGCGGAGAAACATTTCGCCGCGAAGAGGTTGAGTACACCACTCCCGGCCGAGAATTCCGCCACCTCGGCGTGACCATTTCTCCGATCACCAACAAGCCCGGCGAGATTTCCGGGGCGCTGTTCCTCTTGAGCGACCTGACCGAACTCGCCGGATTACAGCGCCAGATCCAAATGAAGGAGAGCCTTGCCGCGCTTGGAGAGCTTTCCGCGGGTATCGCGCACGAATTTAAGAACGCGCTCGCCACGATTTCCGGCTACGCGCAAATGATCCGCGGCGAATCGGTCCCCGGCGAAGTCGCTGAAAATGCCGAGCGCATTCTCGAACAGACGCGGGCCATCACTCACGTCGTCACGGAATTTCTAAAATTCGCCCGGCCATTGAACCTCGCGGATGAGGAAGTTCCTCTTGCGACGCTCGTTCAGCGCCTTGCGGAAGACATCCACGAAGCTCATCCCGGCGTCGCGGTGTCGGTGGAGGGCGACTTTTCGGAAATTTCGGGCGACGAAGGTTTGCTCCGCCAGGCACTGCTCAACCTGGTAAAGAATGCCGCTGAGGCCGCCGCCGAACAGCCCTTCGGTGGACGGGTCACTCTCCACGGCAGCGTTGAAACCGGCGCGGGCGGCTCCACTCAGCGCATCTCGATTACTGATAACGGCCCCGGTATCCCTACCGAGAGCCTGCCGAAAATCTTTGTTCCCTTCTATACGACGAAACCTCAGGGAACCGGCCTCGGCCTCGCCATCGTGCAGAAAATCATCGTGCAACACGGCGGCACGGTCGAGGCGCGCAATCTTTCCGAGGGTGGCGCCGAGTTTATCCTTTGGCTACCAACTCGCCGTGTCGGCTCACAGGCCATTGAATCGGCTGCTCAGCGCATCTAAACTAAGAGGGAGCAGCCCTCGTCTTTGCTCCAGAAAGGCCCACGCTATGAGATTCCATAGGGTCCTAGCGGTCATTGCAGGTTTTTCGCTCATTGGAGTTGCCGCGAGCGCTCAGCAGCGATCGTCTTCATCGCAATCGTCTTCATCGCAATCGTCTTCTTCGCAGGCGTCTTCCCAGCAGCAGGGTTCACAACAGACGCCGCCCCCCGCTTCCTCTCAGCAGCAATCGTTGGGAGACGCCGCGCGGAAAGCGCGCGAAGAGCATAAGAACGCACCTCCGGCCGCAAAGACCTTCACAAATGACGACATTCCGGGTATCCGCAACGTCGGGGTTTCCACGGTTGGCGCACTGCCCGCGCCGCCCGCCGAAGGCGGAGAAGCGCCTCCGGCCGGCTCGGTGGACCGGAAAAAAATGGAACAGACTTGGCGGAAGCGCTTCGCGGAGGCGCACCAGAAGCTGGACCTCGCCCAGAAAGAGCTCGACGTCATGCAGCGGGAGCTGGGCATTCTTGAAAAGCAGTATTATCCCGACCCCAATAAAGAGCTGCAGCAGCAGTACAGCCGGTCGGACATCAACGAGAAGACGCAAAAAATCGAGGAAAAGAAGCAGGAGATCGCGAAACTCGAGCAGGCGATCTCGGATTTGCAGGATGAGTTGCGGCGCGCCGGCGGAGATCCAAGCTGGGCCTACGGGAACTGACCTGGGGCCCCAAGGATTTGCGACTCGCCTCACTTGAATACGATTCCAATGCCTGAAACCGCACAAGTCGCCGCTCCGGAAGCCGCCGCCCCATCGAAGCACGTCAAGAACATTTCTTCCACAGAACCGATTCTTCTCGTCGAAGATAAGAACGAACTGCGCGCAATGTTTCACAAAGCGCTCGAGCGCGCCGGGTACGCCGTAGATGACGCCGCCGACGGGATCGAAGCCGTCGCAAAGATTCGCGCCCGCCGCTATCTGCTCGTCTTGACCGACCTGAAGCTTCCGGGCCACTCCGGCATCGAGATCCTCCGCGAATCGAGGCAATCGGACCCTTCGATTCCCGTCATCCTGATCACCGCGTACGGCTCGATCGAAGAGGCCGTCACCGCGATGAAGGACGGCGCCTTTGACTTCATCCAGAAGCCTGTGGACCTCGATCACCTGAAGCTGCTCGTTGGCCGCGCCGCCGAACAGCAGAATCTCCTCCGCGAAAACCTTCTGCTCCGTGAGGAATATGCGGCGCGCTACGGCTTCCCGCGGATCGTGGGCGAAAGTTCCGTGATGAAAGAAGCGACGGCCCAGGCCCAGCGCGTGGCCGCGACCGATTCGACCGCCCTGTTGCTCGGCCCCAGCGGCACCGGAAAAGAGCTTTTCGCGCGTGCGATTCATCATCTTTCCCCGCGCCGCGAGCAGCCGTTCGTGGCGCTCAACTGCGCGGCGATACCGGAAGGTCTCGTCGAAAACGAGCTCTTCGGCCACGAGCGCGGCGCGTACACCGGCGCCGGGGCGCGGAAAATAGGCAAGCTAGAACTTGCGCACCGCGGCACCGTCTTCCTCGATGAAATCGGCGAGCTTCCCCTCGCAATCCAGACCAAGCTCCTGCGCGTTCTGGAAGAACGTTGCTTCGAGCGCGTCGGCGGCACCCAGTTGGTCGAAGTGGACGTCCGCATCATCGCCGCGACAAACATGGACCTTCGCGCGGCTGTCGAGGCAAAGAGGTTTCGCGAAGACCTCTACTTCCGCATTTCCGCCGTGCCGATTTCCATTCCTCCGCTGGCCGAGCGCGGCGACGACGTGATGCTGCTCGCGGATTATTTCCTAGAGCGCTTCCGGCGGGAATTTCGCAAGCCGGGGCTGCATCTTTCCCCGGCGGGCGTCGCGCGGCTGAAGGAGTACGCCTGGCCGGGCAATGTCCGCGAGCTGCAGAACACAATCGAGCGCGCCGCGATCCTCGCGGACGCGGATAAAATTGACGCGGATGCGCTTCAGCTTCCTGCCGCGCGGCCTGCGCCCGGACAGATGCCCGCGGCCATGCTCGATGAGAACTTCAACTGGGAAGGCGCGCTCGATGAGGTCGCTTCGCGCGCGCTCGAGCACGTCGAACGGTTCAAGATCACCGAAGCGCTTCGCGAATGCAAGTGGAACAAGTCCCGCGCATCCGAACGCCTCGGGGTCTCCTATAAGACGCTCCTCAACAAGATTAAACTGCTCGGCTTGGAAAGTTAAAGAAGCCGCCGCACTCTTCCTTCAGGGTTTTTTCGCGCGGTGCAATGCCACGACGCCGCCGGTCCACGTTTCGTACTCAGCGCTGCAAAAACCCGCGGTGAGGATTCGCTGTTTCAGCTCTTCGGACAATGGGAATCGTTCCACCGAGCCGGGCAGATACGTGTACGCCGTGCGGTTCCCGGAAATCGAGCCACCGAGCCGCGGAAGAATCCTGTGAAAATACACGCGATAGAGGCGCTTGAAAAGCGCGCCCGAAGGCTCGGAAAAATCCAGGATGCCAATCTGCCCGCCGGACCGGAGCAGCCGGAACATTTCGCGTAGTCCTTGGTCATAGTTCGCAAGATTGCGGAAACCGAAAGCCACTGTAATGAGATCGAACGTCGCATCCGCAAAGGGCAATCGAAGAGCGTCCGCCTCGACAAACCCGTGAAGCGTCCCGCGTGAGGGCTCGGTAGCAGGCGCTTGTGCTTTTTCGAGCGCCCGGACGAGCATCGGGTGGGAAAAATCTGCGCCGAACACCGCCGCCCCGCTCTTCGCTGCAAGCGTCAGCGCCATGTCCCCCGTCCCGCAGCAGAGGTCGAGCACCCGGGCATCGGACCGGGCGAGGATTTCACGAAACCGGCTCGCGGCGCGCTTGCGCCACAGGCGGTCGAATTGAAACGAAAGAAAGTGATTCAGAAAATCGTACCGCGGCGCGATCTCTCCGAACATCCGGCGAACATGAGAAGCGGCCTCCCTCTCTCCGCGCGCCCCCTCCGGACGCGCGCCCGCGCCGGTGGCTTCCGCCACACCCGGTTTCGCGGCGTTCATATCGCCTCGCCTCCAGAAGAGATGAACTCATTCCAGACTTCTTCAATCAGCGCCCCTTGGATTTCCACTCCGCGCTTGACGCTTCCGATTCGCTCCGGCAAAACGAAACGCAGTCTGCCACCGCGCGTTTTCTTATCCAGCCACATCGCCGCAATAATGCGCTTCGCGGACACCTCCGGCAGCTTCGGGAGCGGCCCCACGCGCCGCACGAGCTGAATTATTTGCACCGCTTCGGCAACTCGCAGGTCGGCCGCCGGTATTCCCAGCGCCGCCGCGGCGATCATTCCCCAACCCACCGCCTCGCCATGGAGGAAAACGCGGTAACTTGTCACCGATTCGACCGCGTGTCCCACCGTATGTCCAAAGTTGAGAATTTCGCGCGGACCGGACTCGCGCTCGTCGGCGGAAGTGATGCGCGCTTTGAGAGCGATGCATCGCGGAATCACGAAGCCGAGTGCGCGGGGATCGCGACGACGCAACATTTTCAGGTCGCGCTCCAAATAACGGAAGAGGGCCGCATCGCCGATAACGCCATACTTGATGACTTCGTAGATTCCGGAGCGGAACTGCCGATCGGGCAGAGTTCTCAGCGTTTCCGGGTCCACAATCACCAGGTCCGGCTGATAAAACGCCCCAATCAAGTTCTTCCCTTCCGGAAGATTCACGCCGGTCTTGCCGCCGATGGAGCTGTCCACTTGCGCCACGAGCGTCGTCGGAATGTGCACGAGCCGCACCCCGCGCAAATAACTTGCGGCCACGAACCCCGCCACGTCACCTACAACGCCGCCGCCCACGGCGACGAGCGTACACTGCCGATCCGCCCCCGCGCGAACCAGTTCGCGGCACACGCGCTCTACGGTCGCGAGATTTTTCACGTGCTCGCGATCATCGAAAAGTATGACCTTGGCCTTCAACCGCCGAACGAGATTCGCATTCAACGTTTTGCCGAGGCTGGTCCAAACTTTTGGCGAGGTTAGAACAAAAACGCCAGTTGCACTGCCAACCCGCGCGACTTGCGCGACGGCTCTACCAAGGGCGCCGTTGCCGCAAATCACGTCGTAACGTTTGGATGTGGCTCGAACCCGGATTGTGCGGAGCTTCGGCATGAGATTCGCATCGAATCTAGCATAATCCAACGGAATGCCGGAAAAGCGGCGGGCCGCCCCGTTCAGATAAAAACTAGTCGCTTTAGTGAATATGCTTCGCGATATCCGGCAGGCTGGCGAGGATTACGTCGCCCACGGTCTGCAGGCTGCGCGGGCTGACCTTGTCGAGCATGTCCTGCGGCGTGTGCCAGTAAACGGTTGGGTAGTGCCACACGTCTGCGATGATATCGAGCGAAGGAATATTTCTGTGGACGAAAGCTAAGTGGTCGTCCTCAATGGGCCCGCCCATTAGGTCGGAAACAAACACGTCCGTATGGCCAAGTTGCGCCGCCTTATTCCAGACAATATCGGCCAGCCACGGAGTGGAATTGTCCTCTCGCTTGATGCGCAGATCCTTGTAGCCAACCAGGTCCGCGAGGACAAACGCCTTCACGCGTGCAAGTTCTCCGGAAGCCGCCAACTTCGCGGCCATTTCCCTGCTGCCATAGCAGCTATCCGTGTCGCTCCAATGCTGGAGCGCCTCCTCTCCATCGAAAAACGCGATCCAGATTGTCGCCAGTTGGGGCTTTCCGCAGAGCACCTGCGCAATTTCGAGCATCACGGCGGTCGAGGATCCGCCGTCGTCCGCGCCGACGAAGTTCGTCATTTTCTGGTCGTTCTTATCAATCGTGTCTGTGTCGTAATGCGTGCCCAGCAAAATGATGTTCGGACTCGCGCCCGGAATCTTCGCCACGATATTTTTCATCGCCAGCCGCCCGGCGGGCGTGTTCGCGTGGAAGTCGTCCGTATCTATGTGGCACCCGAAACTTTTCAATTCGCCGATGAGGTAGTTCTGCGTTTTGCGGATGGCGTCGGTGTCGGGAGGCCGCGGGCCGAAGGCGACCTGCTTCACGACGAATTCATAGGCGCGGTCGCCGCTGAATCCCGTCCCGCTCGACGCGCCTACTGACGGTGGATTCGCGGATTGCTGTGGACTCGCGGAGTTCGCCGTCGCCGCGGGGCTTGCCGCGTTCGACGTTGCCGAGTTCTTGCCGCACGCTGCCAGTGCGCCGGCCGCCGCGAGAATCGCGAGCGCAAATCCCAGCCACAGTGACCGTTTCATCGCACTCCTCCCTCATGCGCGGGTTTTTCCCTGCGCCGCACGACCAGCCAGGCTACGCCAATGCCGACGGCGTAGAGCAAGATCATCGGCGCCATGAAGACGAGCATGGTCGTGGCGTCCGGCGTCGGCGTGATTATCGCCGCGACAATCGTGATGATCAGGATCGCGTAGCGGAAATTCCTCCAAAGGAACCCCGGCGTCACGATTCCGAAAAACGCGAGAAAGAAAATCAGGATGGGCATCTCGAAAATCACGCCCACACCAAGCAACACCATCAGCAACAAATCGAAATACTCATTCACGCTGATGAGCGGCGAAAACGTGCTGTGCGGCCCCTGGAACGTCACCAGAAACGTCAGCAGCCGCGGAAGCATCAAGTAATAGGCAAACGCCACACCGCAAAGAAACAAGACGAATGAACAAGTGACGAAGCCGAAGACTGCTTTCCGCTCGTGCCTGTAAAGCCCCGGCGCGATGAAGAGCCATACCTGATAGAGCACGTAGGGCAGCGCCATTACGATGCCCAGGTAAATCCCGAGCGTGATGACCATGTTCAAGTAGCCGGTCGGGTTGGTGTAAATCAATTTGTCTTCCATGTGAGCTGTGCGCAGGGCCGTGTACATCGGCCGGGCGACAAACTCAAGCACGCGGCGCGCGACGTAGAACCCCACCAGAGCCCCAATCAGGATCGCCGCCGCCGAGCGGATTAGCCGCTTCCGCAGCTCCGCAAGATGCTGGAAAAACGACATCTTGCCGCCGGGCTCTTCGGCCTCCGCCTGCGGCCCAGGGCGGTCAGGAAGGGTTGTGCTTGACATGGGAGAGGTCTTGCTCAATTTCCTCGTCTGCAGCCGGCTGCATCGAAAGTGTTTCGGCCTTGCCGGTGGCCGGGCGGTCCGCTGGGACCTTACCGGCGGGCGCGGCCGACTCGGCGCCCTCCGAGCCGTCGGCGGGAGGCAATGCCTGCGAAGTCTCCCCGGGCGGCGGCAAGATTTGCGGCTGCGCGGCAACTGCTTGCTGCCTTCGGGCTTCGTTTTCGCGCGTCTGGCGCTCGATTTCGCGCATCTCGTCTTCCACCACGCGCCGGACATCCCCCGTCATCCGCCGGAATTCGCCCATGGCCTTACCTAGCATCCGGGCCACCTCTGGAAGCTTTTCAGGGCCAAAGACCATGAGCGCGATGATGAGGATGATGACTATGTGCGAGAAGCTCAGCATCTTAGGGGGAAATCACAGTGTTTTCACTTGCATCATAGAGGAGCGCTTCTGATGAGTCAATTCGACGAAGGCCTGTGCTATACTGGATTTTCGCGAGTGGCAAACGAGGTGAACATGCGTTCGGATAAACGCGGCGCATTGCTTGTCGCTGTGGTACTGGCGTTATCGGCATTTCTGGGCGCCATGTACGGGCCCTCCGCGCGGGCAACCGCTGCCGGGGCGACCGACCTCCAGGACTCTGTCCGGTCGTTCAATCAAGTGCTGACCGTGGTGCAGCAGAATTACGCCATTCCGGTGGACACCAGCAAGATCGTTTACGACGGCGCCATTCCCGGATTGCTGCGAACTCTCGACCCGCACTCCATCTTCTTCGACCCGCACGCCTGGGCGATCATGATGGAGGACGAGCAGGGCCGGTATTACGGCGTCGGCATGACCATCGTTCAACGCATCAATTTTGACAACAAGACAATGGTTGTCTCCCCATTTGTGGGCTCGCCAGCGTTTAAGGCAGGTATCCGGCCCGGAGATATCATCCTGAAAGTGGACGACAAGGCCACTGAAAATCTAGGCAGCACTGAGATTGCCGACTTGCTGAAAGGACCCAAGGGGACCACCGTCCGCATCACGATGGGCCGCGAAGGCTCCCCGGAACCGCTCGTATTCACTCTGGTGCGCGACGAAATCCCGCGCCATGATGTGGACGATCCCATCACGATCCGCCCCGGCATCGGCTACATCCGCCTGACCGGATTCAATGAAACCACCGGCGAAGATTTTGACGCTGCCTTCAAGCAATTGAATCCCTCAGCTCTCAGCGGGTTGGTGCTAGACCTTCGCGGGAACCCGGGAGGTGTGTTTACATCCGCGACCGCCGTGTGCGACGAGTTGCTCGACAAAAATCAACTGATCGTTTCGCAGCGCGGCCGTCGCTCGCCCTATCACGCTTATTACGCTCTCCACGGAAACGGCGGCATTCACGTTCCCGTCGTCGTGCTGATTGACAGCGGCAGTGCTTCCGCCTCGGAAATCGTGACTGGCGCCATCCAGGACCACGATCGCGGCCTCGTCCTCGGCGAAGTCAGCTTCGGCAAGGGCCTCGTTCAATCCGTCGGCTCTCTCAGTGAAGGTACCGGCCTTGCGTTGACCACCGCTCACTACTACACGCCGAGCGGCCGGCTCATCCAGCGCGACTACCACAACGTTTCGTTTTTCGATTACGAGATCAACCGGCAGGCGACGATCAAGCAGACCGAAATCAAGCTCACCGACAGTGGAAGGCAGGTGTTCGGCGGCGGAGGTATCACGCCCGATGTAAACTACGCGACGCCGAAGCCGACGCCGTTTCAGCAGCTTCTAATGCTTCCCAGCCGAAACATCTTCTACCCCTTTGACATTGGCGTCGGCGGCTTTACAACCTACTTCATTGGCACAAAGCCGGCGATCACGAAAAACTTCACGGTAGATGACTCTGTCATTGAAATTTTCAAAAAATACCTTCAGAAACGTGGAGTTCCCTTCACCGAGCAGGACATCGCTGAGAATCTCCCGTGGATCAAGGACCATATCAAACGGGAGGTGTTCACCGCCCTCTTTGGCCAGCAGGAAGGCTTCCGCGTCGAAATGGAAGCCGATCCGGAAGTCGCCAAGGCCGCGGACCTGGTCCCGCAGTCGCGCGCTCTTTACGACAACGCACGGCGCATCGTGGCCGAGCGGATGGGCGCCTCCGGCACTCCCCAAAACCCACACTGAGGCGAAAAAGGCGAGGCCGCTCTCCTTCCCGGCGAAACTCAGCCGGCGCGCGCCGGTGGAAAGGTCCGCGACCCTCTGCTAGAATTTCTTCTTGTGGGCGGCTAGCTCAGCTGGGAGAGCGCCTCGTTCGCAACGAGGAGGCCGGGGGTTCGAATCCCCTGCCGTCCACCATACCCTGAGCAATTCAACGGTTGGAATCCTGATGACTCAGCGAACGGGCTTCGCGAACTTCGCGTCGTCTATCGGTTGGTTTACGACGATCTGCGTGATGTGCACGGTGAACGTCTGCTCGCCGCGTACCTGCCGGACGGTAAATGGGTGCTTCATGCCCTCGACGTCCCGGTAGTCTTCCAAATACGACAGCGTGGCTTCCCTCCCGTCCGGCGTGTCCAGCTCTTCATCGCTGCGCACCATCAAGCCCGACTCCACATCGAAATACATCCGCCGCAGCGTCCCATCGCCGGGGTCGGCATCAATTTCGTAGGCGGGGCGCGCAGCCACATTTCCCACACCCTTGAGCGTAAGCTTAGGGTAGAGCTGGGCAATCTTCAGCGACTCGTAAAACTCCGAAGCCCTCCGCATGGACGACAACTCTTGTCCCTGCATGTCTCGCAGCCCGGTGCTGTCGCTCACCCAGCCCGAATTCCCGTCGAACCCGCGCCGGCTCTCTCCCACGCCCGGGAGCTGGATCAGCGTCGCATACTTATTTGGCGCCTTCGCATAAGCCTCCGCAACTCCTACTACGTCCAACCCGGACGCCTCGATCGTGCCCTTCGCAATTCGCGTCGTCATCTGCTGGATCGTCGCGCGCCCGCCGATTGCGTTCACGTAGTGCTCGAGGATCGAAGCCACGGTCGGCGTCTGCGCCCGCGTCACCGAAACGCGCCACACCGCAAACCCAATCGAAGCCGCCACAATCGCCGCAATCGCAATTCGTTTCACGTTATTTCCCCGCCCCCAGTTTTTCCGCAGCACTTGCCAATACCTCTTCGACGCGCCGGGCGTCCGAAACGCTGCCCTGCGCGAAATCGCGCGACCCGCCGCCTTTGCCGCCGGCCGGAGATACGCATTCCTTGAGCAGCGCGTTCATATCCGCGTCCAGTCCGGCGCTCTGCGCGAAAATCAAGTGGCCGCCGCGCGTCGCTATCAGCGCGCGCGTGCTTCCATGTTCGACTACCTTCGTCGCCAGCATCCGCGCGTAGCTGGCGTCCGGCTCGTCCAGCACTCGGATTACCACGCCCGGCCCGCCCGCTTTCCCCGCGCGGCGCTCCGTCGCCACCAGCATCA
>Ga0187818_10000859_pt1 | contig 11650 bp, 9 predicted proteins | sample NC_wetland_sal_i_14_FD_130581 | JGI IMG/M metagenome (GOLD analysis project Ga0187818, IMG submission 130581) | Wetland sediment microbial communities from Neuse River Estuary, North Carolina, USA - SO4_3 | ecosystem: Environmental > Aquatic > Freshwater > Wetlands > Sediment | place: USA: North...
ACCGCTCTCCGTTTTCGTTTTCAAAACTTTGGCTGACCCGTTCGCCGGCCGCATCAACTACTTCAAAGTGAAGAGCGGTGTCCTCAAGAACGACGCGACCCTCCAAAATTTCAATCGCAACATTCCCGAACGCTTCCAGCACACCATGGTCGTCCAGGGCAAGCAGCTGACGGAAATCCAGGAGCTACATTCCGGCGACATTGGCGCCATCGCCAAGCTTAAAGAAACGGTCACCGGCGACACTCTCGGCGACAAGACCTCTCCGATCTTCTACCTGCCTGCGAAATTGCCGGAGCCCTCAATCACCTTTGCCGTGGAACCGAAAACGCGTGCCGATGAAGACAAGATCGGCGTAGCCATCCATAAAATTATGGAAGAGGATCCCGCGCTGCGTTTCTCCCGCGATCCGCAGACCAAGGAATTCCTCCTTGCCGGAAACGGCCAGCAGCACGTCGAAGTTGTCGTCGCCAAGCTCCAAAAGCGCTACAACGTCAACCTCACCCTCAAGCCTCCCAAGGTTCCCTACCGCGAAACCATTCGCGGCAAGGCGGACGCCGAGGGCAAGCACAAGAAACAGTCCGGCGGCCACGGCCAGTTCGGCGTTTGCCGCGTCAAATTCGAGCCCACCGAGCGCAACAAGGGCATCGAATTCGTCGACGACATTTTTGGAGGCGCTATCCCCAAAAACTGGATTCCCTCCGTCGAACGCGGCATCCGCGAAGCCGCCGCGCGCGGCCACCTCGCCGGTTTCCCCATGACCGATTTCCGGGCCATCCTGTACGACGGCAAGTATCACGACGTCGACTCCTCGGATATTGCGTTCAAGATCGCAGGCTCGCTTGCGTTCAAGGAAGCCATGAAGCAGGCGCGGCCCGCGCTCCTCGAGCCCATCATGCATGTGGAGGTCTACGCTCCCGATCAGTATTCGGGTGATCTGATGGGCGACCTTAGCTCCCGCCGCGGCCGCATTGAAGGCAGCGAATCACGCGGACATAACGTCATTGTGAAAGCCTTGGTGCCCCTCGCGGAAATGCTTTCCTACGCCACGGACCTCACTTCCATGACGCAGGGGCGCGCCAGCTATTCGATGGAATATTCGCACTACGACTACGTGCCGAACGAACTCGCCGACAAAGTCATTGCGGCGCACAAGGCCGCTCACGGCGAAGCCCTCGTCGAAGAAGAAGCCTAGTTTTTTTCGTCATGTTTCCTCCGGGCGCGCCGCAAAAGCCCCGTCTGAACCGGGAGTTGCATTTTGCAAATACGAGCACAGCAAAGAGAGTCCTGACAAACACGATGGGTACCGGAATCGGGTTTCTCTATTTCGCGTTTCTCATTCGCACCGGTGTTTGTGAAAGGCTAAAATTGCGGTTGCGATGAACTGGCTGAGGATGGTCGGGCGAGCCTTAGCCGTCCAAATTTCATCTGACGAGAATCTCAATCCAGTCCGCCACGACGCGCACTGGTGCAGTGATTGAGTGAATGTCGCCAGCCAAGTAGTTTAACTTATGCTTGTCTATCTTTTCCTCCCTCAATCTCCGCTACTCATTCGAGAACGCCCACGACCCACAGGATTCCTATAAGTTCTTGCGGTGTCGTCCGGTTCCAGCCCTTGTCGGTCGAAGTTCGGCGAAGCTCTAAAGGGAGTAGTTGCCAAGAGGTCTCGTCACGGTATTCGAGGACAAAATCAGGACTGTCTTCAATGGCAAACCAGCCGACCTCCGGGTCGCGGACAGCGACTTGGAGATTGCCGGTCGGGTCGCGCTGAACGTTGATCTCGGGGATGAACGTGTCGTTCAGTCGGAAACAGAAATCCGTTCTCGATGGCATTGATCGAAACTCCAATTTGATTCCTCACTCAAAGGATACACAGGCGAAGTGGAAATCAGCTATCTTCACACAAGCACCGCATTTTCATATAGTGACTGATAGCCAGTTTCCGATGGCGCTCTGTATCCTTTAAGCGGAGAGTAAGTGGAACGCGTGGACGAATTGGACGAGCATGGCATCGAGTTCATTTCTGGAAGTGAGGCAAATCATCGGAGAACCAGTCAACGACAAGCCACGATAAGGATCCCGCAACCGGAACACGCGTACTGTGTTTTCTGCGCATGGTTCAAGTCTCTAATAGCCTGTCAGTACTGTGAGTTATAATAGTTTTCTTGCACCATGACGTCTTTGCAGGTCGTGTTGGCTGTTTCTAGAAGAAACACGAGGAACCGAAACACGCTTTTCTGCATGGGACCCAAGTCGACCCATTGCTTGCAAAACGCATGATGCTTGAGCCGCCACACGGCAAAAATACCGTAGAGTCTAGCCGCTCTAAGCCCGATGATGGACGAGATATCGAATGGACAGGAAAGAAAATAAAGGTTGGCTTTTCCAGAAAGCGAGCAATTCGTTTACTGTCTCGATCCTGGTTCTTGCCTACGCGTATTTCCTGATCGTGCTAAACCGGTGGATGTTCACTAGTCTCGGGCTGAAATCATACGGCAGGGTCTGGCAATACTACGTAAGTTACGTAGAAGTCGGGTTTGTGCGCCGAGCATTGTTGGGGACAATTCTGTGCATAACAAGATTAAATGTGGCGATAAGAAATGAGTATGCATTCGCACATGTATTTACGGCCATTCTGGGGATCGCCTGCGTTTCGCTAATCTACTGTCTGATGAAGGATGCTGGGTTATCTCGCGCATTGGCAATCGGGATAGCATTTGCCCCACCCCTCTTGGCACACTTCGGATATTTCACGGGATCCCTGGTATTCCCTTTGTTCCTTTTATTGTGTATTGCGATCTTGTACGCGAGAAACATGGTCGTGGTTTTGGTGATAACAACGATTGGAATCCTTACCCACGAGGCCTTTTTATTTTACGTTCCCTTCCTGGCTGCTATGACGATGGCGGCAAGAGCGGACGAGACAGGAAAAGAGGACGCCAGGATTCCCGTGGCCATTACAGCCTTTTCTTTTCTGGTTCTTCTGGGCTTGAGGTTGTTTAGCGCTCCCCCCATGGATGCATCTCAATACGCCTCGATGATGGCCGCAAAAATCCCGAGAGCGGCGTATCAGCATCCTTATTGGAGTGGTTACTTCGAGCTCTATTCAACGGTGCCTCAAAATATCGGTCTAGGCAATGAATCGATGAAATTGTTGTTTACGAAGAATGGGGTGCTGGCGTTCATCCCTTTTGCGTATGCAATCTTACTTGCTGGATATTGCATCAAGAGCATTTCGGCCGGCGTTTTAACGAAGATCGCAACAGGCTTTGGCATTGTGTTTCCTTTCTTTGCTTGTTTCGTTGCTGCGGATTTTCTGAGGTGGGTATGCATGAGCGCAGGTTGCGCCTTGCTCGCGATTATCGTTTTTTCAAAACGAGGGCGGATGAATGTAAGAGATCGCTTTTCGTCGGTGCTACTGGCTTTTTGCTTGTTGTCGCCGTTTGGAGCTGTCGAACCCAATTGGGCGTTTCCTTTGCAGCAGTTCATTCTGGAGAAGGTTTATCAAAGGATAAGATAAATCATCCCCCTTGGGTGCAGCTCAATCGGAGCGACCGGCACCCTGAGAAGCGGCAGTTCGGCAGACTCACCTTAGAGTCGCCGCTTTGGTTTCCACTGTTTTCATGCGGAGCGCAGCCTCCCACCTTCCGTCCTCTTAGGCCAAAACTGGCCTGCGAACTGCATTACAAAGATGGGAGACACTGGTCTTCCGCTACTTCTTCAATACCGTTGACTCGAAAGAGCATACGCAAAGAGCGGGACTATCTAGGACGGTTAAATTCCTAAGTCTGTACCAACCCGAAAGCTGCTTTTGAGACGCCGTCTAGTAGTTTTTGCTCCTTTGTGAGGAAAGCCCCGTGCGTCCCTTCCGCGTGTGGGGTTTTCCTTTTTCACACCCTGACATTCCGTCGCATCATCGATTGAAACTGCGGCACGAGCGTATTCCCGCGTAATCCGCTCACGCTGGCAGCGTCTGCCCTCGAGTCTCGTACCCGAACGGCAGCACAAACAGACCCACGCCAAATCCTATCGAAGTGAGCGCCACCGGAATACCAACCGTGTGAAAGTGCGCCACGCTTGCCCCCACCAGAAATGTGAACCCCGCGCCGAAAAATCTTCCCACGGATGTTGCGAACGCAAAAGCGCTGCCGCGACACTCAGTCGGGTACTGTTCCGGCAGCCACAACGTGTACATGGCGAAATTGGCGCCGCCGAATCCAAGAAAAAAGAGGCACACGAAAAACGGACTGAGTGCATGCGCTGGCAAATAAAAGATGTAACCAAAACCGATCGCGATCGATAACATCATGCAAACATAATAGAGGGCCAGCGTGAGTCGCCGTCCGAGGCGTTCTGCAATGGGTGGCAAAATAATGCAGCCGAAAATTGTGGCCACTGACAGCAACATCGTGGCCAGCGACACCAAATGCGTTACCTCTGCCCCTGCCATCTTCTCGCGTGCCGCAAGCTCCGTTACCGCCGCCGGCACATACACCGATCCCGCCCACAGGCCCACGATTGAGATCAGCACATAGGCTGAATTCAGCACCGTCCGCTTCCGGAACTCCGGCGTGAACAATGCCGCGAGAGGCCTCAGGATCGACCGCGTCCAAATCTGCTGCGACTTGCTTTCCCACCGCCGCGGTTCTTTCACTCCGTAACGGATGAAACTCACCAGCAGCGCCGGCAATCCACCCAGCGCAAACATGGCACGCCAGCCGTAATGCGCGCCTACCAGATAGTTGGCCAGTCCAGCCAGGAAGAAACCCAAGTAATAACCCGTGTGCATCCATCCCGCCGCCATCTTGCGCCGATCTTCCGGCCACTCTTCGGCTACGAATGTACCGCCCATCGCCCATTCACCGCCGATCCCAATCCCGGCAAGGAAGCGAAACACGGCTAGTTGCCAGACCCTCGTACTAAGGCAGCAAAGAAACGTGAACAACGAATACCAGAGAATTGTCAGCATCAGCGTGCGCACGCGTCCATATCTGTCCGCCACCGGGCCCCACACAAACGCGCAACCCCAGCCCACCAGGAAAAGCGCGAAGAGCAGCCCGCCGTAGTACCCCACGCCCGCCAAGTCGCTCCGCAGTCCGGATTTCGGAAGAAGTTCCTTAAGCGCTGGCACCATGACCAGCGCGAATATGTAGGAGTCCATCCCGTCCAGCGCCCATCCGCCCCACGCTGCGAAAAAGCCACGCCATTGGTTTTTGGTGAGCGGTGTGGAAGGTGCCTCGGTCATCGCTTTCGGCCTTCCGCACACTACTGGCTTACGATTGTTTCGGCAAGTTCATTTCCGATTGCGCGAGCCCCGCCCTGACCTCGTTTACCAACGCGTCTTGCGGGGAATGAGGGTTACTATTCGCGGCCCTCGCCGAATGTGTAGATCAGGCTGATGGATGGTCGTATATTGCTCTGGCCCTGCACCGAAATGTTTGGATTGAAAAACGAAGTGTGCAGGTAGTCCGCGCCCACGCGCATGGAAAGCGACCGCGTCAGCCGGTGTTGGAAGCCCGCGCCCCCGGCCCAAGCAAATTTATTCACGAACCCAGTTATGATTTGGCCGCTGCTCTCGAAGTTCACACCCGTCTCTCTCGCCCCGCCTAGCAGCAGGTGCACGTACACGTTCATATTTCTCTTCCGCACCGGATAGAAGACCGGGCCGGCCATGTAGGTGAGCAGATCCGCGCTGCGTCCCGAGCCATACGCATCAAAACTCCGCGCGTAACCTAGATCTAGTTTTACTCCGAACCGTCGGCTCACGTCGGCGTTGCCCATCACCTGCACACCGTTCATCCCCAGCTTGCTCTCCGAGGGTACGCTCGCGTCCACGTAGGAGTACCCGACCCCCGCTTCCAGGACCGGCGCGATTCCCGCCGTCACCGGGTTCTGTCCATACGCCAGCGGCACGAACATGAGCATCAGCATCAGCAGCGAAACCTTCAGGATTGTTCTCATGGGACTCACCGAGGAAGCATTCGCTTTCTCGCCTCCGGTTTCAAACACCTCGGCCTTGGGAGCGGGTGTCTGTTGATCTGGGCCTGGGCCGTTTCAGTGAGGGTCGGGACCTAAATTATATGCAGCCAGCAGTAGCGGGTTCAACGGTAGAAGAGTACAGGGCCAATTTTTAAAATACTTATTTTCAATTAGATGGAGGCCCCAGGGGACCTGTCCCTTGGGCTCAATCTTCCCAAATCCAGCAGTTTCTCTCCGCTTTCTTCATATCCACTTCGGCAGAAACATCCCCGTCCGTTGCGCGTGTTCTTCAAAGCCCGCGCCAAACTCTTCCCGCAGAAACCGCTCTTCTCTCCGCGCCTTAAAATAAAACGTCGCAAAGACAATCGCCAAGCCTACCCACCCGCGCAGGTGCCCGCGAATCATTGCCGTGCCTATCATCCCCAGCAGGATGCCGGTGTATATCGGGTGGCGAATCCAGCGGTACAACCCTTTGCGCACCAACTCGTGCCCATCCTTCAGCGTCACCAATCCGCTCCAGTTCGTTCCCAGGCTGAGCCGCGCCCAGATGCTGATTCCCACTCCGGCTGCCGTCAGCGCTAACCCTGCGATCCACGCCGCTGGGACATCGGGCAATAATCGGTAATTCAGCCATCCCCAAATGTTCAGTTTGCCAAAAAGCAGCAAGAAGCCAAGCGTCACGCTGATGACGTGCGGCGCGTACTCGCTCAACTTCTCCCGTTTCTTGGCCTTCTTGATGGTGAATCGTAGCATTAACCACACGCCCGCAAGCACCATCCACAAGTAGCCCGCCCATTGCGAAGCCTCGTCCGCGCTCAACCATCCCCAATTCATCGCCAATTCCTCGATTCCTTCGCCCGCCGATGCAGCCTCGTCTCTGCACGCCCTCTCTTCTCGGTCGAGATTGTACACGTTTCTCTCTTTGCAAAATTTCACAGGCGATCGACAAACGACAAACCAGGATACACGAGCACCCGACCCGGTCACTTTTCCAATCGCTAGGACACCCGAATGCCCCGCGTGTGTCTTAGCACTTTTCCCCGCCAATTTGGCGGTTGCCGCAAACCCTTGCGAAAGCCAATAATCACCCTCATGAAAACCCCGCTATCTTCCCAACTCCGCCCCCAGACTCGCGCCGTTCACGCCGGCGAACCGCAACGCCACGGCCTCTCTGTGCCGGTCAATTCGGGCATTGTGCGTTCCTCGACGTTCACTTTTTCCTCCAGCAACGAGATCAAGCGCTGGGCCGAAGGCAAGAGCAAGGCGTACATCTACTCTCGTTACGGCAATCCAACGCTCTCGATTGTGGAACAGAAGATTGCCGCGCTCGAAGGCGGCGAGGCCGCAATCGTGACCTCCTCCGGCATGGCCGCGATTTCCCACTCACTTCTAAGTGTCTTGAAGCAGGGCGACGAACTGATCTCCACCGCCCAAGTCTATGGCGGAACCTATCGCCTGCTGCGTGACGTGTTTTCGGGCCTTGGCATCGGAGTGCGCCGTGTAGAATCGTCCCTCGAAGGCATCGAGAAGCTGGTGACGCCGAAGACGAAGTGCCTCTATGTGGAGACGCCCACGAATCCGATGATCCGTCTTGTGGACCTGCGCAAAGCGGCGGCGTTTGCCAGAAAGCACAAGTTGGTCAGCATCGCGGACAACACCTTTGCCACGCCCTTGCTTCAAAACCCTCTGTCATTTGGATTTGATATCGTCGTCCATAGCGTCACCAAGGGCCTTTCCGGTCATTCCGACCTGCTCGGCGGCGTTGCTGCGGGAAGCAAGCGCTTCATTGAGCCCGTTCGCCAGATGGTGATTGAGCTCGGCGGTTGCATGGATCCGGAAGTAGCGTTTCTGCTCGCCCGTGGAATCAAGACGCTTGGTGTGCGCATCGAGCGGCAGTGCGAAACTGCCTTGCGCGTCGCAAAATTCCTCGAGAACCATCCCAAAGTCGCGCGCGTGCATTATCCAGGATTGAAATCCCATGCTGACCACGAGCTTGCGAAAAGGCAGATGCGCGGCTTCGGCTCGATGCTGGCATTCGATCTGAAGGGTGGATTACCGGCAGCGCGAAGATTCTGCGACCGCGTCAAACTGTTCTTGCTGGCGGTGAGTCTAGGCGGTGTGGAGTCGCTCGTGGTACTGCCGGTGTACAGTTCGCATTACCGAATGAGCCCCAAGGAATTGCGGCAGGCCGGCGTTGAGCCCGGAACCGTGCGCGTTTCCGTTGGCTTGGAAGACTCCCAGGACCTCATTGACGATCTGCAGCAGGCGCTACGCTAACGTTTTGAGCACTAGATCTCAGTCTCACCGGGCAGGCGCTTCCGCCGGCACATCCCATTCTTCCTTCTCCGGCTGCATCGACCTCACAATGTCTTCCAGTTCGTGTTCGCTCTTTACGTGATCGGGGTAGTTGTGCACGGAGAGATCAAACGTCGAACCGTACTTTGCGCGGACTCCCTGCAGCTCTTCCTGCAAACGGATGGCGACGCGTTTGGCGTTCAGCGTGTCCGTTTCCGGCAGCACGATTCCAAACAGATCATCCGACAGCCGGTAGATGGAATCGCTCGGGCGCAGCCTCTTTGACATGGCCTTCGCGGCGTCGCTCAGCGCCGATTTCTGATCGTTTGGGGTCGCGCGTGCTCCCGGTTTCGCCTTAGCCAGGACCAGCGACATCGTCTTTTCCATTGTCAGCGCGCGCCGGAATTCCATCGTCAGCCGGTCCCAGAAATGGTTCTGGTCCGGCATGGATTTTAAGATGTCCGCGCTTGCCTGAATCTGAAGCGCCACATTCCGCTCCAGCTCTGCCAGCAAATGTTGCTTCAGGTTGTTGAATGTGCGCTGCCGGTCGAACAAATAACTCACGAACAGTAGCGTCAGCCCGCAGAAGCCGAAGAACGCCACGCGCATCGTCCACTTGTTCCCCTCAGGATGCACGAAAACGAGCGGATACATGAACATCGCAAGACCGCTCGCCAGAACCAGCACGAACACCGCGGAAAGAATGGTCAGTTGGAGGCCCCGTCGCTCGAGCCGATCGAGCTCTTGCCGATCAATTGTCGCCATCTCCGCACTCCAATCGGTGACGTGCGCCGCACAGGGAGCTGCCTGAAGCTGCCCCCATAACGCCAGAATCCGTTCCTAGCATGTCCGTGGCAATAGGCCGGACGTACTCTGTTATGAAAGAGATATGTGGGCTTAGGACCTCGCGAACCGCCATCGCCAAAGCTAGCGATCCACGTCTCCCGTGGAGTACTCGGTTTGGTCTACGAACTCGGCGGCCAGCCCCTTAGGGCCAACCGCCCACCCCTTTCCACTGATGAATGTGACAGAATTTAGGTCGGGCGAATCGATTTGCACCCAGTGAATCCCGTCGCGGCTGGTTTCTGCTCCGTTGGGACCTACCGTCACAAATCCCGCATCGAACGTATCCACCGCCGAGCGATAGCCCGTCGGCAACTCCTCCGCCAGATGCCAGCTTTTCCCTTCGTCGGGTGAATACGCGGCCGTCTTCTGTCGCCGTTTGGGTTCGTTGTAGTCGCCACCAACAATCACCACCGTTTCACCCGCGCGCACAATCGAGAAAATTCCTTGCGAGGGTTTGCCGCTCAAAATCGGTGTCTCACTGACCGTCCATGTCTGCCCTAGATCTATCGAATGAAACACTCGGGCCGCCGCACCGCCCGTAGCGAAATAAAGCTCCGATTTTCCGTACGGCAATAGACTGGAATTGCTCGCGGCAAATGCTCCTTCTTTAGGAAGTGCCGCGGGCATGTGCTCTCGGGAAAGCTCCTTCCAGTGCGCCCCGTCCGTCGTGGAAAGCAACAGAAATTTGCCGTCTACCGGATCGCTCAGCGCGAAACAGTGTGTCTCGTCGGTGCAGGCCAGGGCATCCAGGAAAAAGGATTTCCGTTTGTCGGTGTACTGCATTTCCCAAGTGCTTCCACTGTCCTTCGACTGATAGATGCGGGATTGCTCCCCTTCGCCGCTGGACATGACATACACCGTCTTGCCATCAAACGTTTGCACTCCCCGGAAGTCCAGATTCTCCGCGCCAACAATGCGGACGGGTTGCCAGGATTTTCCTCCATCCGTGGACCGCACAATCGTGCCCTTGGATCCCGTGGCCCAGATGATCGTGCTGCCATGGTGCACAACCACGGCCACGCCCCGAAGGTTGGAATCCACACCAGTGGATTGCACCGACCACCACGAGCCGGTCGCAGCCACGCTCAGCAGAACGCACGGCACCAACAAACGCATGGAACGAGAGTTTATCAGGATTCGAACAGTCTTACTTCTTCGGGGCGGGAACGCTTGTGGAGATTACTGTGCGCGCGTCCGGGTGTTTCGGGCTCCAGTCTTCGGGCGGGAACGCCACCCGCCAAAAGCTGGGGCACGCCACGGAAAACTCCAGTCCAATTTCCGCCTTCCCGGAGCGCACCGGGCCAAGAAACACCACTTGGCACTCTTGCTCTTCCTGGGTGTGTTTGTGCTGCATGTAGACCTTACTGCCGCTCGTGAGCCGCGCCTGCAACTGGATCAACGCACCATGCGCGTTGATCGCCAGGGTGGACGCCTCTTCTTCGAACTGGTTGCCTTGCGTGTCCTTCCCTCGGATTCGCACCGCGACCTGCATCAATACCCGCTGGCTCCGTCGACGAGGGCTTGTGTGACCTGGAGAATTCGGCGTTGTGACCATAGGACCTCGTACTCTTCAATATACCTCTAGGAAAGCGATTGTCGAGTGCGAAGGGGTGTAACCGTATGCAAAGAGCATACGATGAGTAGCCGGCCCGCCAATTGCACACGAGCGGAACAGCCTCTCATCCGGAGTGTTGGGTACTCTCGCTTCCCCCGGGCGCGCGGTTTCCCCTCGTTTTATGATCGTTGGTCGATCGGTACGTAGGACCGCGTGTCGTGGCCCAGGTAGATCTGCCGCGGTCGCGCGATTTTCTGCTCTGGATCCAGCAGCATTTCTTCCCACTGCGCCACCCACCCGGACATCCGCGGAATCGCGAACAGCACGGGGAACATCGTCATGGGGAAGCCCATGGATTGATAAATCAACCCAGTATAGAAGTCCACGTTGGGATACAACTTGCGCTTCACGAAATATTCGTCCTCAAGCGCGATGCGCTCGCACTCCAGGGCAATTTCCAGCAAGGGATTCTTGCCCATCAGTGCGAACACTTCATAGGCGATCTTCTTGATGATCCGTGCCCGCGGATCGTAATTCTTGTAAATGCGGTGGCCAAACCCCATCAGGCGGACTTCCCCGGCCTTCACCCGCTTGATGAACTCCGGCACCTTTTGCACGGAGCCAATTTCCATCAGCATCCGCAACGCTTCTTCGTTCGCCCCGCCATGCAGCGGCCCGTACAGCGCCGCGGTCGCCGCCGCCGAAGCCGAAAATGGGTCGGCGTGCGAGCTGCCAACCCCCCGAATCGTATTCGCCGAGCAGTTCTGCTCGTGGTCCGCATGCAGGATGAAGAGCACATCCAGGGCGTGCTCCAGCGTTGGGTTCGGCCGGTAGTGCGCCTCGGTGGTGCGGAACAGCATGTTCAGAAAGTTGCCCGTATAGCTCAGATCATTGTCTGGATACACGTATGGCATCCCCAGCGTGTGCCGGTAGGCAAACGCCGCTAGTGTTGGCATTTTTCCAATCAACCGGTACACC
>Ga0187818_10000860_pt1 | contig 11637 bp, 9 predicted proteins | sample NC_wetland_sal_i_14_FD_130581 | JGI IMG/M metagenome (GOLD analysis project Ga0187818, IMG submission 130581) | Wetland sediment microbial communities from Neuse River Estuary, North Carolina, USA - SO4_3 | ecosystem: Environmental > Aquatic > Freshwater > Wetlands > Sediment | place: USA: North...
CTCGGCACGCTCGTTGTCGGGTGGATCATCTACGATCAGGCGGTTCGCTCCCCGCTCGGCAAATCCGAAACCGGCTTCGCGGTTGTTGCGTTCGTTCTCATTGTCGCGATGTCCTACGCTCTCGCCCACGTTTTCAGCGGGCGCGCCGCTTACATCCACGTCGGCGCGGTCTTCGGCACCATCATGACGGCCAACGTCTGGATGTACATCCTCCCCGCGCAGCGCCGAATGATCGCCGACGCGCAATCCGGCGCGACCTTCGACCCCGCGCTCGCCTCGCAGGCAAAGCTCCGCTCCAAGCACAATACCTTCATGGCGGTTCCCGTGGTTTTCATCATGATCAGCAACCACTTCCCCGTCGCCACTTACGGCAGCTCTTATAATTGGGAAATCCTGCTTGGACTGATTCTCTTAGGCTGGCTCGCCGCCAAAATTATTCGCCGCGCCTAATGCGCGTCACTCCGACAGTGTTGATGCGCCCCCGCCTTTCGGTTTCGCCGTGCGATTCTCCAAAATCTTCAGGAACGATCCCGACCGCAGCTCCTCGAGGGTCAGTCCGCTCCGCTCTTGCGCTTCCTGTTCCGTGATTGCGCCGGCGTGCATCGCGCGCAGGAAATAATTCATCAGTCCCTGCCCAGTCGCCGCGTCGTCAAAAACTTCGCCGGCAAGCGTCGCCTGCGCCGCCTTCTTCACAAAATTGCGCAACCGTCCCGACGCGGAATCGAGTCCAGCTAGGAAAAAATCGTACACGGCCGCGTAGCGCGTCACGAGCTGCGCCGGGTGCAGGTCCCATCCTTGGTAGAATCCGCCAACCAGCGAATGCCGGATGTGCTCTGCGTGCAGCCTCCACGCGCGGTGCACCGCGCTGCGGTTCTCCGCCGCCTGCATTTGCGATAAGGGAAGCCCGCCCTTCGCCGCGCGGTGAATCCGCACCGGCAAAATGTTTGTCGCCCCATCCGAAAGCCAGATTCCCGTCCCTGCCAGCGCCGCTTGCATCACCGACCGCGCGAAATCGCAGGCCGGATGCGTCATGGTCTGGTGCGCCGCTGTAATCCCGCACGCCGCCGTGTAATCATATGTGCCGAAGTGCGCGCCTCGGCAACGCCCTCGCGCCGCAGCCACTAATTCCGGCAGCGCGCATTCTCCCCTCGCATTGAATACCGATTCTGTCGTCTCAATCATCAGCTCAATCTGGACCGCGCCCGGCCGCAGCCTCACCGCGGCTTCCAAAGTTTCGAGGAAATCCACCAGCACCGTCACCTGAGCGGCCGACGTAATCTTTGGCAGCGTCACCACGAAGTTTGCGGGCAGCTTCCCGCCGCCCCGTGCCGCCAGCGTCCCCACGAATATGTCCAGCGTCCGAAAACTTCGCGCGCGCAATTCCGGATTGAGCGGCTTTATCCGGATCCCGATATAGGGTGGCAACTGATTCGCTGCCATTCCATTGACCACCTCAATGGCCGCCGACTCCGCGTGGCCGTCCTCTTCCGCATCCGGCCGGTTTCCATAGCCATCTTCAAAATCCAACCGAAAGTCTTCGACCGGCTCGCGCCGCAATTTCTCCATCACGCGCGAATAGATCATCTCCGCGCGTTCGCTCGAAAGCCCCGCGGCAGCAGCCAGCGTCGCCGCGTCCGGCGCGTATTCCTGCATCGCGCGCACCGCCATCTCCCCCAGCCTTCGTGCTGTATCCGCACGAAAGAGATGCGCCCCGCCGTAAACGGTATGCACCGGCTGCCGTTTCTCCGGCGCGCCCTGCCCGCGCACCTGCCTATCCGGACTCCTGTCCAGCCGTGAAAAAAGTTTCGCGACCGTTTCATCACTGATTGCAGTCTTCCTCAAAACGGTCATCGCCTCTTTCCCGGTCGATTTGATAATCTTTCCGCTCGTGGCCCTCAATCCAGGGTCTGGTCACGTATTCAGCGCGCCAACACTAACATGCCAAAACGCCCGGTGAAACATTCCCCTAAAAAGAACAAAGAGGATCCGCGCCTCACGCGCGTGACCCAGCTCGCCTTGGCGCTTCCTGAAGTCACGCGCTGGGTCCACGGCGGCCACGCCGCTTTCGTCATTCGAAAGAAAACCTTTGCCTACTTTCTGAACAACCATCACGGCGACGGCATCGTCGCGGTCACTTGCAAAGTCATGCCCGCGGAAAACACCGCGCTTGTTGACGCTCAGCCGGAAAGATTTTACCTGCCCGCGTACCTCGCCTCAAAAGGCTGGGTCGCCCTTCGCCTGGATATCGGCAAAATTGATTGGGACGAAGTAACAGACCTGCTGACAACAAGTTACATTCTGATTGCGCCGAAACGCCTCGCCGCTCTCGTTCCGCAGCGTATCTGAATTCCCGCTCAGAGCCGTTGGATGCCTGGAATTCAGCGCGAAACTTACGAGTGCACCAGACTCGCGTCCACGCACAGACCTGCGAGTCCTTCGAGACAAGACGGCGGCCCCTGCAACACAAATCGACGGTGATAGAGCAGCAGCGCTCGCAGCCCCGCAAGTTCTTCCCCTCCGCCCGCGCGGCCCGGCCCTCCGTGCAAGCAGCTCGGCACCACATTTCCATGTCCCGTCTGCTGCCCGCCCACGGAGCTGTCCACAACCATGATGCGTCCGTGCAAATCGCCGATTCCGAGCACCACTTGGCGCACAAACGCCGCATCATTCGAGAAAATCGAGCCGACGAGCGATCCCATGCCCCGCCGCAACTGCGCAATCAGATCCTCCGTCGAATCGTACGCGACAATCGTCGCCGCCGGGCCGAATACCTCTACATCGTGGACAAACTTCGCGCCGCGCCCGTTCTCGCACGCGAGCAGCGTGGGCGGCACAAAGGCGCTCTTCTGCGGATCCGCGTCAATCGGCTTAAAGTTGCCGCCGCCGTCAAACACCACCTTGCATTCCTGCTTCAGTTTTCCGATTCCCTCGAAGCATGACGCCTGCTGCGATTTGTTCACCACCGGCCCCATTTTTACTTCCGGGTTCCGCGGGTTCCCTACCTTCACGCCTCCGAGCCTTGCGGCAATCGCTTCACCCAGCGCCGCAAACTGCGCGCGTGGCGCGAACACGCGCCGGATCGCCGTGCACTTCTGCCCCGCCTTGAGAGCCATCTCCCTTACAACTTCTTTAACCAACCCATCGAACACATCCGTTCCTGGCGCCGCATCCGGCCCCAAAATCGTCGAATTAATGCTGTCCGCTTCGATATTCACGCGCACCGCGCGCCGCAGCACATTTGCGTTTGACCGGATGCCGATGGCCGTTTGCGCCGATCCGGTGAACGAGATTATGTCCTCTTCGCGCACATGTTCGGGCAAGTCGCGCGCCGAGCCGCACAATATCGAAATCGAGCCCGCGGGGAAGATGTCCGCCTCGACGATGTCCTCGATCATCCGCTGCGTGAGCCACGATGTCGCCGTCGCCGGCTTCACGACGATCGGCACGCCCGAGAGCAGCGCCGGCCCCGCCTTCTCGCAGAAACCCCACGCCGGAAAATTGAACGCATTGATGAACAATGCGGCGCCTTTCGCAGGCACGAGAAAATGCTGCGCCGCAAAAACATTGGTCTTGGAAAGCGGCAGCGTCGCGCCTTCTTTCAACATCTTCCCTTCTGCGAGCGCCTTTCCGATCTTGGCGTAATATTTCACGGTGTAAATCGCTCCATCCACGTCAAACGCCGCATCGGCTTGCGTCGCCCCGGAATTGATCTGCGAAATGCGGAAGTACTCTTCGCGATTCGCGGTCAGCACTTCGCCCATCTTGGCCAGCATCTCCGCGCGTTCACCATATGCCCGCTGTCTCAGCGCCGGCCCGCCCTGCGTCCGCGCAAATCCCAGCGCCGCCCCCACATCAATCCCCTGCGATGACGCCCGCGCCACCTCCTCACCGGTCACAGGATCCACGAGCGCATCTCCCGCTCCTGCACCCTCCAGCCACGCTCCTCCAACAAAGTTATTGAGTTTCACGTTCCCTCCCCGACCGTGTTCCCCACGGGCGTCCCGCGAATTGTATTCGCGAATTGAATTAAGGATAGGCGCAGTTAGTAGTAATTGTCTCGCGCGGATAAATCAAGGCCTCATAACTGGAATTTATGTCTCATAATATTTTGCGTTTTTTTCTCCCTCGTACTCTGTCCGCCAGCTTTCCGTCCACTTGTTTTCCAAGCTCTATGTACTGGAGAACTTGATTCTAAGTACCAGAACCCAGCTTCCCAAACCTCCGCACTAATTCGAGCAGAGCACACCTGGCCAATGTGTGCCGCGTCCAGGCTTGAAATCGCGACATGCAGCAGAATGCATATGGGTGTTGACAACGCGGCGCATGCATGCATTATAATGCATCCATCGGCAATCGAATTCTTTATGGCGATTTCCCTTACCTCGCAGACCTCCGCATTCGGCGCCCATCGCAGCGCCGTCACCGAAAAATCGTTCCTTTCCCGGGTCGGAAACCGCATCCGCGAAGCGAGGGCGCGCCGCGGCATGACGAGGAAGCAGCTTGCCGGCGAGGCCGATGTTTCCGAACGGCACCTCGCGCAATTGGAGTCGGGCGAAGGAAATATTTCGATCGTATTACTGCGGAGAATCACGGCGGCATTGAATGTTTCGCTGTCGGATCTGTTCATGCCCGAGGCGCAGCGATCACCTGAAGGCGTGGGCGAGGGCGCGTCGAATGGGACGGCGAGCAGCACGATCGCGAGGATTCTGGAGCGGATGCCTGCCGGGAAGCGCGAACAATTCGCCGCGCGCCTGATGCGCGAATTCGCCGGCGAAGATTCCGCTCGGCGCGGCCGGATTGCGCTGATCGGATTGCGAGGCGCGGGCAAATCCACTCTGGGCGCCAGGCTTGCAAAGGAGATGAAGGTTCCTTTCATCGAGCTGGATCGCGAAATTGAAGAAGACGCACGCATGCCGCTCGAAGAGATCTTTTCGCTCTACGGACAATCCGGTTATCGCAGGATCGAAAAGCGCGCGCTGGACCGCGTACTTCGCGAGAAGGAACGCGCGGTGATCTCCGTTGGCGGCGGGGTGGTCTCGGAGAAAGAAACGTACGATGCGCTGCTCGCGAACTGTTTTGCCGTATGGGTGAAGGCGCAGCCGGAAGAGCACATGTCTCGCGTGATTGCGCAGGGCGATCTCCGCGCGATCGCGGACAATGACGAAGCAATGGAAGACCTGCGCCGGATTCTGGAGGCCCGCGAACCTCTCTATCGCAAGGCGGATCTGCACCTGGACACGTCGGGAAAAACCGCCGAACATAGCTTTCGCGAACTGAAAAAAATGCTGCAACTGCAGAACAAGCAGGAGGTCAAGTGAACGCAGGATTGGCTTCGGAAACTCAGGCAACATTGGCGCCGGTGGACTATCAGACGGACCCGTCGCGCTACCGCCATTGGAAGCTTTCCTTTGATGGACCGGTTGCCACGCTCACGATGGACGTGAACGAGGAGGGCGGAATTCGTCCCGGCTACAAACTGAAACTCAATTCCTACGACCTCGGCGTGGACATCGAGCTGCACGATGCGCTGCAGCGGATTCGCTTCGAGCATCCGGAAATCCGCAGCGTCATTCTGACGAGCGCCAAGAACCGCATTTTCTGTTCCGGCGCGAATATCTACATGCTCGGGCTTTCCTCTCACGCCTGGAAAGTGAATTTCTGCAAATTCACAAATGAAACGCGCAATGGCATCGAAGATGCGAGCGCGCATTCGGGATTGAAATTCATCGCCGCATGCAACGGCACAACAGCGGGCGGCGGCTATGAGCTGGCGCTCGCCTGCGATGAGATTATTCTGGTGGACGACCGCAACTCCGCCGTAAGCCTGCCGGAGCTTTCCCTGCTCGGCGTGCTTCCGGGCACGGGCGGACTCACGCGCGTGACGGACAAGAGGCGGGTGCGCCGGGATTATGCGGACATTTTTTGCACGACGCCGGACGGCGTCCGCGGGCAGCGCGCGAAGGATTGGCGCCTTGTGGATGACATCGTGAAGCCGCAGCAATTCGCCGAACACATCAAGCAGCGCGCTTTGAAACTCGCGGAACACAGCGACCGGCCCTCAAACGCAAAGGGCGTTGCGCTCGCACCTCTGAAACGAACCGTGGACGACGCGGGGCGCCACTACGAATTCGTTGACGTCCAACTCGACCGGGCGGCGCGCACGGCCACATTCACCGTTCGCGGCCCGCGCGCGGACGCGCCGAAGACTTTGGAAACAGCTCTCGCGTCGGGCGCGGCCTGGTGGCCGCTGCAAATGGCGCGCGAACTGGACGACGCCATCCTGAGCTTGCGCACAAATGAACTCGAACTCGGCCTCTGGATTTTCCGAGCCGCGGGCGATCCCGCCGCCTTGCTCGCGATGGATGAATTCATTCTGAGCCATCAGGAAAACTGGTTCGTTCGCGAAGTGCTCGGCATGATTCGCCGCACGTTTGCGCGCCTCGACGTTACTTCGCGCTCGATATTTGCTTTCATCGAACCAGGCACATGTTTCACGGGGACGCTCGCGGAACTGGCTCTTTCCGCGGATCGCGTTTATATGCTCGATTCCCAGGAAGCCGATGCGCCGGCGACGGTCACACTTTCCGGCATGAACTTCGGGCCGCTTCCGATGGTCCATCACCTCTCGCGCCTCGCGGCGCGTTTCCAGCGCGATCCGCAGCAGATGGAATCGCTGCGCGTTCTGATCGGCAAGCCGCTTGCGCCGCGCGAAGCGCTTGGGGCGGGTCTTGTGACCGCGGCACCCGACGATCTGGATTGGAAGGATGAAATCCGCCAGGCAATCGAATCGCGCGTTGCGCTTTCGCCGGATGCCTTGACGGGATTGGAAGCGAATTTGCGTTTTGGGCTTCCGGAAACAAAGGAATCTCGAATTTTTGGAAGGCTCTCCGCGTGGCAGAATTGGATTTTTATCCGCCCGAATGCGGTGGGCCCGAGCGGCGCGCTGAAAGTATACGGCACCGGCGCTCCCTCGAAATTCAATTGGGAACGGGTTTAAACGGGGAGAAAAAGATGATTGATTACATCGACAAGATTCCAAACAACGTGGACCTCGGCCGGGACCGCGTGCTGCAGCGCGCGCTCGAGCACTGGCAGCCGGCCTACATGGGCTGGTGGTACGACATGGGACCGAGCGAGAGCCACGCGCTCGATGTGTATCTGCGCACGGCAATCAGCGTCGAGCCGGACGGCTGGGCGAGATTCGGCTACGTAAAAATGCCGGAGTATCGCTGGGGAATTTTCCTGCAGCCGCGCGACGAATCACGCCAGGTGAATTTCGGCACGCACAAGGGCCAGCCCGCGTGGCAGGAAGTCCCGGGCGAATACCGTTCGACGCTGCGGCGCATCATTGTCACGCAGGGGGACACCGAGCCCGCCTCCGTGGAACAGCAGCGTATGTTGGGATTCTCCTGCCCTTCCCTCTACGACTTGCGGAATATTTTCCAGGTAAACGTCGAGGAAGGCCGCCACCTCTGGGCGATGGTCTATCTGCTGCACCGTTATTTCGGCCGCGATGGCCGCGAAGAGGCGGAGGCATTGCTCGCGCGGCGCTCGGGCGACGCGGACAACCCGCGCATCCTCGGTGCGTTCAACGAACCGACTCCGGACTGGCTCGCATTTTTCATGTTCACGTTTTTCACCGACCGCGACGGCAAGTATCAGCTTTGCGCGCTTGCGGAGTCGGGCTTCGATCCGCTGGCGCGCACGTGCCGCTTCATGCTCACGGAGGAAGCGCATCACATGTTCGTCGGTGAAACGGGCGTCAGCCGCATCGTCCAGCGCACGTGCGAGGTGATGAAGGAAAACAATATCGAAGATCCCTCCGACGTCCGCGCCATGGGCGTGATTGACCTGCAAACGATCCAGCGCTACATCAATTTCCATTTCAGCGTCACGATTGACCTTTACGGCTCGGACGTTTCCTCCAACGCGGCGAACTACTACACGAGCGGCCTGAAGGGACGCTTCGAGGAAACGAAGATCAGCGACGACCACGTCCTGGCCGCCGCGGAATACCCGGTTTCGGAAGTCATCGGGGGAAAGATCATCACAAAATCCGTCCCTGCACTGACGGCGCTGAACGAACGTCTGCGCGACGATTACATCAAGGAAGTCGAAGGCGGCGTGGGGCGCTGGAACCGCATCATCGAGAAACACGGCATCCCGTTCCGGCTGCGGCTGCCGCACAAGGGCTTTCACCGCGCCATCGGCAACTTCGCCGGGCATCACATCACGATTGATGGCGAGGTCGTGACCGGGGAGCAATGGAAAAAGGCCGCCTCCGAATGGCTGCCGAGCGACGCGGATTACGCCTACGTGCAGTCGCTGATGGCGGGGCGCGTGGTCGAACCCGGCAAGTTCGCGAATTGGATTGCGCCGCCGTCCCGCGGCATAAACAATCAGCCGCTGAACTTCGATTATGTTCGGTTCAATTAATTCATAGACGTCGCGGGGGAGCAGAACGCTGCGTCCCCGCGCGGTACCGGCGGAAATCTGCGCTTGCATCGCCTCCAAAAAAAGTACATACCATCTCGCTGAAAAGGTGCTTTGTTCATGCCGAAGGTGATCTATGTCTCACACACAGGCGAGTCGCGCGAAGTGGAGGCGCCCGTGGGCATGACGGTGATGAACGCCGCGCTGAAGAACGGCATTGACGGCATCATCGCGGAATGCGGCGGCGTGTGCATGTGCTCGACCTGCCACGTCTTTGTGGACGAAAAGTTTTTTGCCAAACTGCCTCCCGCGCGGGACACCGAGGAGGCCGTGCTCGAAATCGCCGCCGAGGAGCGCAGGCCCACGAGCCGTTTGAGCTGTCAGATCAAAATGACCGAAGATCTGGACGGGTTGATCGTCCGGCTTCCCAAGAAACAGAGATGACGCGCGCGGGAACGATTATCGTAGGGACCGGGCAGGCGGGCTTCCAAACCGCCGCGTCGCTCCGCGCCGAAGGCTATCTCGACCCGATTACGCTCATCGGCGAGGAGCCGCACATCCCCTACCAGCGCCCGCCGCTCTCGAAAGGTTTTCTGCTCGGCACGCAGGACGCCGACAGCATCGAGCTGCGGCCCGCGGCGTTTTACAACGATCACAAGATCACACTCCTGAGCGGCGAGCGCGTGTCGGGGATTTCCAGTGGCATGCGTCAGATCGAGATCGAATCGGGCGGACAACTCTCTTACGATTCGCTGGTGCTGGCCACGGGCGCGAGCAATCGAAAACTCCCCGTTGAGGGCGAGGAATTGGAAGGCGTGCTGTACTTGCGTTCCCTTGCGGAAGCAATCCTGATTAAGAAACACCTCGAAGCGGCGCGAAACATCGCCGTCATCGGCGGCGGATTCATCGGGCTGGAACTGGCTTCGGTCGCGTCGCAACTCGGCAAGAACGTCACGGTGGTGGAAGCGCTGCCGCGGCTGATGTCGCGCGTGGTCGCGCCGGTGATTTCCAAATTCTTCCGCGAGTTTCACGCCGGCCGCGGCGTGAGAATCCTGTGCTCCCAGGCGGCCGCGAGGATCACCAGCGCGGGCGGAAAAGCGCGGGGAGTCCGCCTGGCATCCGGAGAAGAAATCGCCGCGGATCTCATCTTGATCGGGATTGGCATCGCGCCGAACACGGAACTGGCCGCGAAAGCGGGGCTTTCCGTCTCCAACGGGATTTCTGCAAACGAGTTCCTGAAGACCATAGACCCGAACATTTACGCCATCGGGGATTGCGTGGAATACCCGAGCGAATTCGCGGGTGGCCGGGTGCGGCTCGAATCCGTGCAGAATGCCGCCGACCAGGCGCAGTGTGTTGCGGCGGCCATCGCCGGGCGCCCGGCGCCTTATCGCGCCTTGCCGTGGTTTTGGACGGACCAATTCGACATCAAGCTGCAAATGGCGGGAATTTCCGCGGGGCACGATCGCATCGTGATGCGCGGCAGCGTGGAGGACCGCAGGTTTTCCGTGTTTTACTTCCAGGGAAGCAAATTAATCGCGATTGATTCCATCAATCGTCCCGCGGACCACATGTTTGGCCGGAAGCTCATCGCCATGGGCGTTTCCGTGACGCCGGAAGTGGCCGCGGATGAGCGGGCGGATTTGAGGAGACTCGCGATTGCCGCCGAAATCCCCGAACGGCCCCGCTCCGTCAATTAGCCACGATACGCGGCGGCAAAGGTATCCTCTTCATGGCTGGCCCGATCCAGTAAAAACTGGCGGCGAATGATCGTGCCGTAAGTCACCAGATCCCGCGCCAACATCTTGAGCCGGGTCTCGATGCGCGAGTTTGTGGGCACGCCGTTCTTATCGAAATCCGCGTCGCCGCTGAAGGAAACTCCGTAGGGCATGCTCCATCCGTAGCACTGGCGCACGACGGTGCGCATCTGGTCCATGACGGTCAGGCCTTTTTCGTTCGACGAGCAGATATATCCAAAGAGTTTCCCCGCGCACGCTTCCCAGTTGTAGTCGAGGAAATTCTTCATCGCGCCGGACATCGAGCCGTGGTAGTCGGGCGACGCAAGGACAATGGCATCGGCCCAGTCCATGTCTTTTCCGAGCGCTTCTTCCGCGGCGGAGCCTTCCTCGCGGTCGGGGCTGAAGAGCGGCAAGTCCAGCTCCCGCAAATCGAGCAAGCGGGTTTCCGCCCCGCGCAGTTTCGCGGACGCAAGGACCAACCGCAACGCGCGGGAACTGCGCGAATGCGCACGAAGGCTTCCACTGACTCCCAGAACTCGAAGACTTCGCTCTGCCATGTTCAATCCCTCCGTTGCTTTTCAGTCTATGAATACACATGCCCCAAAATCAGTCGCGTTTCCTGAAGATAGTGTACCCCCTGTCGCATCCAGCTTCTTTGCCGGAATAGTTGCGTGAAGCAAGAGTTTGATAATGGAGTGTACGCCGGGAATGGCGGGAAAAAGAAGCGGCCCCGCCGGAGCGGGGCCGCCCTCGTCTATACCTTCTCTGAATTATTTTCCTTGCACGCCTTGATTGCTACCGACTCCAGTGACGAAGTCGCAACCCGCCCGTGCCCAGGCGTCCGGCCGGCGCTCAAAACTTGCGACGCTCTCCGGCCTCCTGTAAGGTATTTCGACTTTCGCAAATTGCGATTGGGGCGCATAGGTCTGGCAACCGGCCAGCGCGGGATATCATTTGAAATTCAGGCACTTCACAGGCCGCCAGTGGACCGTGTTGGTCATCCTCATGTTGATCAATTTCGTCAACTATGTGGACCGGCAGATCATATTCTCGCTGTTCCCTTCCATCCGCCGGGAGTTCAGCCTCACTTATGAGCAGCTCGGCCTTTTCCCATTTGCATTTACGGTCGTCCTGGCGGTGATGAGTCTGCCCTTGGGGATGCTCGCCGATCGCACTTCGCGAAAGCTGGTCATCAGCGCTGGAGTCATCTTCTGGAGCGCGGCTACGTTTTTCAGCGGGCTGGCGGGATCATTCCGCTCCCTGTTGGCCGCGCGCGGCATGGTTGGAGTTGGCGAGGCTGCCTATACGCCCGCGGGGACCGCAGTCATCAGCGCGACGTTTCCGAAGGACGTCCGCGCGCGGGTCCAGGGCTTTTTTGACGCGGGAATGTTTGTCGGAGGCGGCGTAGGGATTGCGCTCGGCGGAATCGTCGCGGCATGGCTTGGCTGGCGCGCTGCATTCTTCA
>Ga0187818_10000861_pt1 | contig 11634 bp, 10 predicted proteins | sample NC_wetland_sal_i_14_FD_130581 | JGI IMG/M metagenome (GOLD analysis project Ga0187818, IMG submission 130581) | Wetland sediment microbial communities from Neuse River Estuary, North Carolina, USA - SO4_3 | ecosystem: Environmental > Aquatic > Freshwater > Wetlands > Sediment | place: USA...
GCCGCTTCTGGGAACCGCGGTAATTTTTTTCATTGTCCTGCTCGCGTTGCTCGGGGCCATGGCAAGTGACGAACTGAGCCCTTGCCGGGAATCGGTGGCAAGGGCCGCCCTCACCCGTCAGCGATTTACAAGTAAATCGCCACCGGCCTTGTATCTGTGGACGCACTTGTAAGTGTGCGGCGAGGGGACATGACGGCTGCGCCCGACGTGTCCGCTGACGCGTCTTCCGAGCTTTCTGAAAACCGCGAACTTCCCGCTCGGTTCGGACGCCTCGAAAGAGGAAATCGAGGCTGATGGCGGCGAATCCGCAGGCCCGGTCCGGCGTTCTCCAAGCGGCCTCAGCGCTCGACCTGGAGGACGCGCTGGCACGCCGATGAATGTGTAGCCAACGTTCTTTCCTTCGTTGATGGCTGCGAACCAACAACTTGAGATCGAACCTAATCTCGCCGTCGGCGGCCGTTCCGCACTAACAATGCAACTTCTTTTGATCGTGGCTCGACAATGGTACAGAAAGGAAATCCGTCGGCCCTCCCAAAAGGGAGTGAACGCCATAGCGCGCGAAACCGCGGCTGAAGTCTATGGCCTCCGAACAGAGCAGTCGGCACTGGAGCGCGGGGATCGTTCAAGGATGGCGCCCTTGAGAATGTCGACGGTCGCTGCGTAGCTTGATCGATATTCGGACTGGGGGACGACATGGAACGAAACATCAAGTTGATTTCGGGGGTTCGGCAACGATTGCGATGGCAGTTGTGCTGTTATCGGTTTGCCTCGGGATACCCTTGGCGCAGGAAGACACGGTCATACCGCGACCGACGGATCCGCCTTTCAATGGCAAAATAGGGCTGACCTCCAAGGATTCGACTCCCAGCTTTCCGGCGATCAAGCTGCCACCGAAGGGAGCGCCGAACGTCTTCCTGGTCCTGCTCGACGATGTTGGCTTTGGCAACCCGAGCACATTCGGCGGACCAATCCAGACACCTACCCTCGACCGCCTGGCCAGGAGTGGCATCCGATACAACAGTTTCCCCGCGCCGCCTTGCTCACGGGGCGTAATCATCACAATGCGGGAACCGCTATGGTTATGGAGGCAGTCAGCGGCTACCCGGGCTACAATGAAATGATGCCAAAGAGTACTGCCACGATCGCCGAAATCCTCAAACTGAACGGTTATAATACCGCAGCTTTCGGGAAATGGCATCAGGTCCCAATGTGGGAATCCAGCGTTGCAGGTCCATTTGACCACAGGGCTACCGGCATGGGCTTCGAGTATTTCTATGGATTTGTTGCCGGCATGACCCAGCAATACACACCCAACTTGTACGAAAACACAACGCCGATCGAACCATACTTCAACAACAAGAATTACTATTTAACCACCGATCTGGCCGACAAAGCGATCACATGGATTCGTTACCAACATTCTGTCGCGCCGCAAAAGCCGTTTTTTGTATACTTCGCACCAGGTGCGGCGCACGCTCCGCATCAAGTGCCGAAGGAATGGATCGAACAATACAAAGGCAAGTTCGACCAGGGATGGAACGTCTATCGCCAGGAAACCTTCGAGCGTCAGAAAAAGCTCGGTGTCATCCCGGCCGATACCAAGCTGACCCCGTGGCCAACATTTGTGGCAAGCTGGGACTCATTATCCGTCGATCAGAAGCGGCTCTACGCGCGGGAGATGGAAGTCTTCGCCGGTTTCCTCACCGAAGCCGACCATGAGATCGGCCGCATCACCGATGCGATCGATCAGATCGGGGAACTGGATAACACACTGATAATTTACATCGCCGGTGACAACGGCGCGAGTCCTGAGGGTGGACTTGAAGGCACGGCTAACGAGGACCAATTTCTCAACGGTATACCAGCCAACCCACAGCACGAACTCAAAATGATCGACCAATTGGGAGGCCCCTACGCGTTCAATAATTATCCCGTAGGTTGGGCGTGGGCCAGCAATACGCCATTCAGATGGACGAAACAGGTCGCATCCCATCTCGGCGGCATAACCAACGGAATGGTTATCTCCTGTGGCCCAGGCGCGTAAAGGACCAAGGGGGCATCCGGTCTCAGTTTCATCACGTTGTCGACATCGCACCGACTATTCTCGATGCTGCTGGCATCCCTGAACCGACGATGGTCGATGGCGTCGCGCAGAAGCCTTTCGACGGCGTTAGCATGGTCTACACGTTTGACCATCGGAACGCACCGGGGCGTCACACGACCCAGTATTTTGAAATGGAGGGCAACCAGGCGATCTATCAGGACGGATGGATGGCTTCATGCCTTGGCCGTATTCCATGGCAGGCCAAGTCGCTTTACCCTGATATTTTGGACTGCAAGTGGGAGCTTTATAACCTCAGCAAAGACTACAGTCAGGTGACCGATCTCGCTCCCGATTATCCCGAAAAATTGCGTGCGCTTAAGGATCTCTTCTGGGCGGTAGCCGCCCGTAACAACGTCCTGCCGCTGGATGACGGCCCGCTGCTGCCGCGCTTCCTTGGGCAACCTGGTTATACGACCGGCCGGACGAAGTTCACCTATTATCCCGGTGCGGTCCGTCTGCCCGAGCAGAGCGCACCCAACATCATGAACAAGTCGTTCAGTATTACCGCCATAGTCGATATACCATCCGGTGGAGCGGAGGGGATGCTTGTGACCGAGGGAGGCCGCTTCGGTGGCTATGGCTTGTTCATTGAGGGCGGCAAACTGGTCTATGTCTATAACTACGCTGACAACGCCAGGTATGTGATCACATCGAATGAGACTGTGCCCGTTGGGAAAGACACTTTGAAGTTCCAGTTTACATCCGACGGCGGGGTTGGCGCGGGGGGTACCGGGAAGCTGCTGATAAATGGCAAACAACTAGGCGAAGGCCGAATCGAACATACCGAGTCTATCATGTTCTCGGATGATGAGACCTTCGATGTGGGCCTGGATACCGGAACGCCGGTTATCGAAAGCTACCAGGTCCCGTTTGCCTTTACGGGTGAAATTGAGAAAGTCGAGTTCGAACTCGGCAAAGGCACCGAAATTGGACGGGAGGGAATTCGTCGCGCCGCTGAGGTCAGCGAATGAACTGATTTGCCCTCTGCTTTCCGGAAAAGCCAAATGGCCTGCTCCCGGAAAAGCTTGGCGACGATGGCACAGACCTGAGTATCGCGCGCCGCGCCTAGCGTCGAAAAAAGGAATGCGAGCGAGAACCGTCATCTCGCTCGCACCCTTTTTTCCGCCAGGTTTACCGCAGCCCGGCCAGCGGGCCCCGCAGCAATTTTCCAGGTAGCGCCCCCGTATGTTCGTTGTTGCGCAAGACGACCTCACCGTTCACCACCGTCGCCAGGATACCGGTTGCCTTTTGCTTAAGCCGTCGCGCACCCCCTGGCAAATCGTTTTCCACCGTCGGCATTTGCGGTGCGATCCTCGCCGGATCGAAGACCACTACGTCGGCGATGGAGCCCTCTCGCAGCAGGCCGCGTCCAGTCAGTCCCCAGAACGACGCGAGGTCAAACGTAATCTTGCGGACCGCCTGTTCCAGCGTCAGCGCTTGTTTCTGCCTTACCCAGTAACCCAACAAATGGGTCTGGATGGACGAATCCATGATCTGTGACACGTGCGCACCCGAGTCCGAGAAGGTCACCACGGAACGCGGATGCCGCATCATCGCAAGCACCAGATCCTGGTCCTCGTTTACGATCGGTTGGATGAAGAACTGCTTCAGATGCTTCTCCAACGCCAGGTCGATGATCACATCCAGAGGATCCTTGCCCGTTTCCTTCGCGATCTCGGCGACCGAACGATACGGCGGAAGCGGCTTGTCCAGGACGAAGAACCATTCGAACTCGGGCGGGCGCGCCTCCGCACCGACGGCGTGATGGCGTTGCTGCATGTAATCGCGCGCGGCCTCAAGCAGTTTGCGGCGACTCTCCGGGTTCCTGAGCGTGGCCTCCTGCTCCGGCAGCGGGAGCTTGCGCATATCTCGCCAGATCGGCGCCCGATCGAACGGCATCGTGCTCTCGAATGAGAGCAAAGTGCTGATCCAGCGGCTGGTGCCCTGAATGAGCATCTTGCCGCCGGCCGCTACGGTCTCATCCGCCAACTCATAGAAGGATCGCCACATCTGCGGGACTCTGCGCGAATAGACCCCTCCAAAGGTGGTCGGCACTCCCGTCTCGAGCGCGAGCGCTTTGAGTCGCGCGTTAAAATCCCGCAATAGCTCGGGATCGCGATCGACATCCTCTTGCGCGATTTCGAATACCCCGGCGTGCAGATCCCCCATTACCCCGACAAGCTGCCTGACCTCATCCCATTTTGCCAGACGGCTTGCGACCGGGCCGTCGTCGGGCGTCTGATGGTTACGGTTCCGTGAGGTACTGAAGCCCGCGGCGCCGGCGCGAATCGCTTCGCGGAGTTCGCGCTTCATCGCCGCCAATTCGTCGTCGGTCGCCTGGTCGGTGAAGGCTCTTTCACCCATGACATGGGTGCGCAGCGCCGAATGGCCGACGTATGCGGTGTAGTTGATGCCCTTCGGAAGCCGGTCGACAGCGTCCAGATATTGCGGGAAATTCTCCCACGACCATTTGATGCCGGCTTCCATCGCGCGCGGCGAGATGTCCTCGGCTCGCTCGAGATTCCGCATCACCAGAAGCTTGTCTTTCTCGGCGCAGGGAGCGAGGGAGAAACCGCAGTTGCCCATCACCACTGAAGTGACGCCATGCCAGCAAGAACAGGTGCCGAGGGCATCCCAGAAAACCTGCGCGTCCATGTGCGTATGGCCATCGATAAAGCCGGGGGCAACCACATGGCCTTCAGCGTCAATGACTTGTTGCGCTGACTCTCGAATTTTTCCGATCGAGACGACCTGGCCGTTTCTTATGCCGACATCGGCTTGATAGCCCGGCAATCCGGATCCGTCAACCACGGTTCCGCCGCGTATAACCAAATCATATTCCATGTTCCTGGTCCTCTACCTTTATCGAGTTAACTGCCACCGGCCGCACATTGAACGATCGGGGACGCACCGCGCTGGATATGGGGGACTTCCGCTGCGAACAGTTTCATATTGCGCTCGGTCACTTCAAGCGGCATTCCACCCTCGCCGACGAATGCGGCCGTATTCAGCATCTATTGCAATAGAAACCCCTCATAGCCTTTCGCCGCCACTTCCGCACACTTGGCCCGATACGCGGGCGCGGTGTTCGCATAAAGAAGAATAGCGTGCGCCTTGCCCGGTATATTCGCGCCCACAAACCAGGACTTGGCGCCGCTCAAGAGCGTATGACTGCCCACCTCGTTGGCGTGCGCCACCCAGGCGTCTTCTGCTTGCGCCGTGGGTGCGATGCGTGAATAGTCCTTCTCGCGGATATACCGGATACAATCCGTGATCCATTCCACAATCATCTCGGCGCATATGGTGTAGTTGCAGAACGCAGTATTCGTGGCAATAAAAAGATTCGGGAAGCCCGCCGTCTGAAGTCCCAGGTACGTGCGCGGCCCATTGGCCCATTTGTCCTTGAGCGACTGACCGCCCTCGCCGCGGATATCGATCCGCGTCAACGCTCCGGTTATGGCGTCAAACCCCGTAGCGTAGATGATGACGTCAAATTCGTACTCTTTGTCGCTGGTCTTGATACCTCTGGGCGTGATGCGCTCGATCGGAGTTTCGCGGACGTCAACCAGCAGGACATTGTCCCGGTTATAAGCCTCGTAATACTGGGTCTCCAGGGGAATGCGCTTGGAGCCGAACGGATGGTCCTTCGGCACCAGCTTTTCCGCCACCACGGGATCCTTGACCCGCGCACGGATCTTGTTGCGCACGAACTCGGCGAAGTCCTCGTTGGCCGCCCGGTCGGTCATGATGTCGCGGAAATTGCCGAGCCATTTCTTGAACCCGGGCTGCGACCACAATTCCTCGTACAGCGCGAGCCGTTCTTCGCGCGGGACTTCCAGCGCTTTGCGGCGGTCGAAGTCATAGGGGAAGCCGGCCGGGGTTTCGAGACACTTTTTGTGTATTTCCGGATAGGTAGCTTTGAACCGGCGCTGGGTCTCCTCGTCGACCAGCGAATTCCGCAATGGCGCGCAGTAATTCGGCGTGCGCTGGAAGACCGTGAGATGGTCGACCTCTTTGGCGATTATCGGGATGAGCTGGACTGCGGTGGCGCCCGTGCCGATGACCGCTACGCGCTTGCCGGTGAAGTCCACCTTTTCTTTTGGCCATCTGGAGGTGTGATACGACTCGCCCTTGAAGCTATCGATACCCTCGAATGGGGATATATAGCGTGCGGACAGAATTCCGACCGCGGCGACCAAAAATTGCGCGCGCATGCGCTGGCCATTCTCCAACAGGACTTCCCAACGGTTTGCGCGCTCGTCGTACACCGCCGAAGTGACGTGGGAATTGAACTGGATGTCTTTCTTCAGGTCGAACTTGTCCGCCACGTAATTCAGGTAGCGCTCGTTCTCCGGCTGGCCGGAATAATGCTCCTTCCAGTCCCACTCCTGCTGCAGTTCCTTTGAGAACGTATAGCCGTAGGTCTCACTCTCCGAATCAAAGCGGCAGCCCGGATAGCGGTTCCAATACCAGGTGCCGCCCACACCGCTGGCATCCTCCAGGCACCGCACCGACAGCCCGAGTTGGCGCAAGCGGTACAGTTGATACAGTCCGGAAACCCCGGCGCCAATCACAATCGCGTCAAAGTTCTCGACTCGCCCTGTTTGAGCCTCCGGTGCCTTTTGAGCTGCCGGTGCTTGCTGTAGTTGAGAATCTGCCATATCGCTCTTCCTCATACGGCTCTGAACTTGATTTTTTCGCCGATACTCTTTCGTCGTCTCAGCTTGCGCTACCTATACCACCGCGTTAAAGGCGGCTCCAAGCGCTACGCTTGCTCCGCGGCTGATTCGTTGAAGACCTTCCTCATTCCCGCGCCGCTAGCGCCTTTCGGAAGATCCGGACCGTCACCTTCGAAGCGCAGGGCTGTGCGCGACGCCTTTGAACTGTTTCAGCGATACCACCTTTCCACCCTTTTGTGCGATAAGAGGATCGGACTCCTTCGGCATCATCAACGCGAGTTTGTATCCTGCCCCGGACGTTCCCGAACGGTTCGCGGGGGACTCGACAGCAGATGAACGGTCCGTTCACCTTTGAGGAAGGAGATGCCCTCGATGGTGCGCTCCTGTCAGGGACCGTCCCAGGCGCATCGCCCAGCATGACGCGTCGGCCGAAAACCGTGTAGTCTGTCAGACCTGCGGAGAAATCGAATTGCCGTACTTCGGGTCAAATGGCGTACGCATTTTTTATGAAGAACATGGCGCCGGAGCTCCGGTTGTCCTGATCCATGGCTTTGGTGTCGACGCCCGTCTGCAATGGGGCGAAACGGGGCTGATCGCGTTTCTGGCGCCGCGCTTCCGCGTGATAGCGCTCGATTGTCGCGGCCACGGGCGCAGCGAGCGTTTTTACGATTCCGACGCGTACGCGATGCGGAACATGAGCCGCGACGTGCTCAACCTGCTGGATTATCTCCAGATCGATCGTACGCTACTAGTAGGTTTCTCTTTGGGGAGCCGCGTTTGCTTCGAGATCATGACGACTCATCCGGAGCGCTGCCGCGCGGCGGTACTGTCGGGTTTTGGCCCCGACAATGCAAGTTCGGATGCGGAGCGGCGCGAGCAGCTTGCCAGCGCCATGCTCGCTTCGGACCTATCCTCGATTAGCGAGTACCAGCGCCGCATTCGGCGCGCGATCGTGGAGGCGGGCAACGATCCGGGCGCGCTCGCCGCATGCATCAGGTGTGACACCGATATTCCACGACTCTTCACGGTTACGCCGATCAGCGTGCCGGTATTTTTCGTGAGAGGCGCCAAAGATCATGTTGCCGGCGATCCGGGTGGGCTGTCGGGCTATTTTCGCGAGTCCCGCGTGCTCGCGATCAACAACAACGGTCATGCGAGCGTCGTCGCCGACCCGCGCTTTCATATTGCGGTCGCCGGCTTTCTCGCCACCGCCCCAGCCTGAGTTCGTTCTCGCAGTCGGCCATGCCGGCACACCTTTTATCAACTGCTCAGAAATCTTTTTCTCATAAGCAGCCTGGCGCCGTCGTAGATTGGTGCGCCTTCCGTGAAACGGGCGGCGAACTCGCCTGAATGGACGCCGGCCGAAGTCGGGATTATTCTGGGTCCAATGGATGCAAATGCTCAAAAAGAAATCGCGGTGTTTGGTGGCGGATGTTTCTGGTGCACCGAAGCAGTCTTTGAACGGCTGAGGGGAGTGATTTCCGTGATGCCGGGCTACGCGGGAGGCATGATTAAGAACCCTACCTATCGACAAGTCAGCACCGGAAAGACCGGACACGCGGAAGTCGTCCGCGTCGAATACGACCCCGCGCAGATCTCATACGGCGACCTACTTGCGGTTTTCTTCGCGACGCACGATCCCACCACGCTTAACCGACAGGGTGCAGATGTCGGCACGGAATACCGTTCGGTTATTCTGCATACGACGGACGATCAGAAGCGGCAGGCGGAAGCCTTCATCGAAGACCTCAATCGGTCCGATCCTCACGGCAGACCGCTCGTGACCGAGGTTGCCCCGCTCATCGAGTTTTACGAAGCCGAACATCCTCATCGCGAATTTTACCGCAACAATTCGTCAGCGCCTTACTGCCAGGTTGTAATAGAACCAAAGCTTGCGAAGCTCCACACAAGATTCACCGAGCTGCTGAAGTCGTCGCGTGCGAGCGCCGAACCGGATTGACACCGGCGACACGCGCGGGTTCTCGCTATCGAGGCCCGCGAAGGCGGGACGCGAGTGCCGCGCCGGCCGGACTCGGGGTTTCGGGGCCGGCCTGCGCTTTTTGACGACGGGACCGGGTTTCACCCTATCCGGGCGATGATGATCGGGCGTAACCTGGGAGTGCAGCGTCTGGCTTGCGATGGTCGGCGTCGGCGCCGACCCTCGCTGCGGCGAATTGCGCTCAAAATGCGCGAAGAGGGCGTTCCGGCCAGCCCGATCCTGAATCAGGCCGGAGCGACGAGCCGTCAGCAGCGCGATTAGGCATTCCTGTAACGACATTTTCGCTTTTGCTGCCACCGTCTGCGCAATCGCCGGATTTTGCTTGTAGGCGGCGGTGGTGATGCGATAGGGATAGTTAACTTACTCAGGAATGCTTTATAGCGAGGGAAGGTCCATGCAGGAAAATCTCCCGAGTTGCGATGTCGTCGCGGATCTCAAGCGGATTCCCTGGGTCCACCTCGATGGCGGCGAAGGCAAGAGTATGGATAGCCAGTTGATCTTCGATGGAGCGAACGGTGGGCCGGAGGCCACGCGGGCGCGGATAAAGGGGTTCATCTCCGAGCCGCACTTTCATCGCGCTTCGCAGTTCCAGTTGCTGTTAAGCGGCGCGATGCAGTTCCCGACTTTTCGCATGGACGGGGTCGCGGTGCATTACACGGATCATTGCGTCGCCTACGGCCCCCATAGCCGCGCCGGTGATCACGACTTTCTGGTGGTTCATGCAAAACCCGCCGGGCTCACGAGGCTTAAGGAGCTGAAAGACAAGGAGACGCGCAGCGTGATCAACCGTAAGGGGCGGCATCTGCACGGATCCGAGCGCGACGCCCGGCCGGAGCCAGTGCCCGGCTGTCCGGGGGCGAGGCAAAAGACGCTGATTTCGGATGCGCGCGGCGTCAACGTCAAGATCTTCGAATGCCCGCCGGGAATGGAATTGAAGCTCGACGCACCCACTTACGGCCGTTTCGAACTGATCACCAAAGGCTCAGCCGTACTGAACGACAAGGAGCTAGGCGAAGAGACCTTGCGCTTCGTGCGGGGCGACACGGCTGAAACGCCGCTTCGATCCGGTCCGCAGGGCGCGACCGTAATCGTAATGACCTACGACGACGACGCGGCGGAAACTTACGGCGGCAGCCTGCTCGAGGACCTGAAAGTCGTTCTACCGAAGCTGAGGGCTGAAGCCCGAGCGTAAACATCGCGCGCGAAGATTCGGAGAGCGGCGGGCGGGCGCCGTTATCGCCGCCAAGGGACCGGCGCCACGAAAAGCTCGGGCAGGCTGTTGAAAAAGGATTTTCACAGCCTTTTCGCCGCATGCTCGCTTCTCGACACCCTGCCAGGAACGACGCCACAGGAGGGGGAATGAAAGCCGAAAACATCGAATGCCGGGACGGCGACGTCACGCTGCGCGGCTACCTCGCGTACGACGAGATGAAATCCGGCAAGCGGCCGGGAGTCCTCGTGATGCCGGGTGGATTCGGGCTGGGCGAGAACGCGAAGAGCCGCTGCGAGATGCTGGCACGGATGGGCTACGTGGCGATGGCGGGCGATCCTTACGGTGGCGGAATCGAAATCGACGATCTCAACGAGGTAATGAAGCGGGTAACCGAGCTGCGGGCCGACACCGCGAAGTTCCGCAGGCGGGGAAGGGTATCCCTCGACAAGCTGCTTTCGATTCCCCAGGTCGATCCAAAGCGCGCCGCCGCGATCGGCTATTGCCTCGGCGGGACCTTCGTCCTCGAGCTCGCGCGCGACGCCGCACCGCTGGCGGGCGTCGTGACCTTCCACGGCGGTCTCGAGACCAGGAGTCCGGCGGCGAGCGGCGCCGTCAAGGCGAAATTACTGATACTCACTGGCGCGGACGACCCGACGGTGCCGCCCGCACATATCAGCGCTTTCGCCGAGGAGATGACCAAGGCCGGGGCGGACTGGCAGGTAGTCATTTACAGCGGAACCAAGCACGCCTTCACGTATCCCGATGCCGCGTCGCGCAAAATCGACTGGATTGAGTATAAGAAATCGAGCGACGAACGCTCGTGGAAAGCGATGCAGTCGTTCTTCGATGAGATTTTCGGAGAGAAGCAAGTTTAAGTATACGGATCGAGAACACGCTGATGGCGAAAACGGTGCATTGCCTTGGGGGATTGCCGGAGCAGGGAGGGAAAAATGAGCGTCGCCATCCGACCGTTGACCGAAGCTGATCTGCCGGAAGCCCGGCGCATCTGCCGCACGGCTTTCGGGACGTTCCTGGGCGCGCCGGACCCGGAGAATTTCTGGGCTGATCGCGACTACGTCTATGGCCGGTTCGGGGCCGAGCACGTCGCGAGCTTCGCTGCCGAACAGGACGGTGAGCTGGCCGGCTCAAATTTCGCCACACGCTGGGGCAGCGTAGGCTTTTTCGGGCCGAACACGATGCGCCCGGAACGACAGGGGCGAGGCGGCGGCAAGGCTCTGGTCGAAGCGGTGAGCAACCAATTCGAGGACTGGGGCGTGAGCCACGCCGGGCTGTGCACTTTCCCGCAGAGCCCGCTGCACATCGCACTCTATGGCAAATTCGGGTTCCGCGCGCGGTTTCTTACCCCGATCATGGCGGCGGCGGCGCGGCCCGCGGGCGACGCGGGTTCCTGGTCGCGCTATGGCGAGCTGCCGGAAGGCGACAGGCGTGCGGTCGAGGGCGCTTCCCGCGAGCTGACCGACATGCTCTATGACGGTCTCGATCTCGGCGCCGAGATTCGCACCGTCACGGCACGCGGCCTCGGCGACACGGTCCTGTTGTGGGAGGGCGCGAGCCGGATCGCCGGTTTCGCCGTATGTCATTGGGGGCCGGCGAGCGAGGCCGGCGAAGGCTGCTGCTA
>Ga0187818_10000862_pt1 | contig 11631 bp, 9 predicted proteins | sample NC_wetland_sal_i_14_FD_130581 | JGI IMG/M metagenome (GOLD analysis project Ga0187818, IMG submission 130581) | Wetland sediment microbial communities from Neuse River Estuary, North Carolina, USA - SO4_3 | ecosystem: Environmental > Aquatic > Freshwater > Wetlands > Sediment | place: USA: North...
GGAAGCCGGAGACCTGGTGATAGTGGCGTTTTGCGTGGTCGGACTGCATCTTTTCGCTCTGAATGTTCTCTATCCGAAGCTGCTGGGCAGCCGCCTGAAAATCAATCCGCTGGCGGTCACGATCGCGCTGCTGTTCTGGGGAGCGGTCTGGGGAGCAATCGGACTGGTGCTCGCCATTCCGATCACGGGCGCAATCAAGATTGTTTTCGACCACGTCGAGTCGATGAAACCGTATGCGGATTGGCTGGGCGAGTAGAAACGATTCTACCGCCGAGACGCAGCCAGCGCCGAGAGAACCCTTCTGAGCTTTCTTGTGAGGGGACGGGGCTTTGCCCCGTCCAGGTGGGGCGTAACCCGTAGACGCTAATTTAAGGCAAAATTCCTTTCGAGTCGCCCGGCAGCGATCGCCAAGGTGACGAAGCCGACGGCACGGGCGGCGCACATCTTGAGGCTGGTGGGGCTCCGGCTGAGGACGCGGGTAAGAGTGCCAGAGCCACATAGGCACTATGGGGAACATTCCTCCGGTATTCCGCTATCATGCTTTTTAGAGGAGTCACGGATGCTCTCGACGACAAAAACTCTTGCCGTTCTCTTGTTCCTAGCCTGCTCTGGTATGGTGTTCGCGCAAACCACCAGCAACGCACCTAGTGCCAGCGGCGACGCGCAAACTTTCTGGCCGATTCCTGGGCTGGATAAGAGCCTGATGGATACGACCGCCGACCCTTGCGTCGATTTTTACCAGTACGCGTGCGGCAATTGGAGCAAGCTGCATCCCATTCCGAGCGACTCACCGTACTCCGGCCAGTTCTACAATCTGGAGCAGTACAACCGGCAGGTGCTGCACGGGATTCTGGAGAAAGCGGCGGTGGATGATCCGTCACGCGACGCGAATACGCGAAAGATCGGGGATTACTACGCCAGTTGCATGGATGAAGCGGCGGTGCAACAAAAAGGGCTGGCGCCGTTGCAGCCGGAGCTAGACCGCATCAATGGACTCACCAGCAAGGAGCAACTGCCGGAGTTGCTGGCACACTATCAACTGATCAACGTGAATGCGTTCCTCGGATTTGGATCGCAACAGGGCTTCAAGGACGCGACCAGAACGATTGCGGTTACGTCCCAGAACGGACTGGGTCTTCCCGAGAAAGATTATTACTTTCGCACGGGCGCGAAGGATGAAGAGATTCGGAAGCAATATGTGCGGCACATTACCAACATTCTGAAGCTGCTCGGGGCGAGCGCAACGCAGGCGGCAAGCGACGCCGCGGCGATCATGAAGCTGGAAACAGCGCTGGCGAAAGTTTCGCTGGATGTCACCTCGCAGCGCGATCCGCACAACATCTATCACATGATGCCGATCAAGGACCTGCAGGCGTTTACTCCGGTTTTCAACTGGGAGCACTTTTATTCCACCACCGGGTCTCCCGCATTCATGGAGATCAACGTCGCCGAGCCGGAGTTCTTCAAAGGCATGAACCAGGCGATCGCGGAGACGGATCTGCCGGCGATCAAGGCGTATCTGCGATGGCAGTTGGTCAGTTCGATGGCGGGATCGATTTTGCCCAAGGCGCTGGATGAAGAAGAATTCGATTTCTACGATCGCAAGCTGCTGGGCACTCCGGAGCAGGAGGTCCGTTGGAAACGGTGCGTCCGCAGCACGGATCGAGCGCTGCCCGAAGCGATAGGGAAGGCATACGTCGCCGAGCAGTTCCCAGCTGCCAGCAAAGATAAGGCGGTGCGGATGATTCACGACATCGAAACGGCGATGGATCGCGACATCGACTCGCTGGATTGGATGAGCGCGGCGACCAAGGCGCGCGCGAAAGAGAAGCTGCACCTGATCGCCAACAAGGTGGGGTATCCAGACCAGTGGCGCGACTACTCAAAGCTGGAAATTGTGCGCGGCGACGCCTTCGGGAACAATCTGCGGGCGGCGGAATTTGAGTCGCGGCGGCAGCTGGCGAAAATCGGGAAGCCGGTTGACCGCGACGAGTGGATCACGTCCACGCCGACGGTGAACGCTTTCTATAACGCCGGCATGAATGACATCAACTTCCCGGCGGGCGTGCTACAGCCGGCATTCTTCGATGCGACGCAGCCGGATCCGCTGAACTACGGACACATCGGGTTATTCATGGGGCACGAGATCACGCACGGTTTCGACGATCTAGGGCGGAAGTTCGACGGGCATGGCAATCTGGAAGACTGGTGGACGAAAGAAGATAGCGACAAGTTCAACCAGAAGGCGCAATGCATCGTCGACGAGTACGCGCAATTTAGCGTGGGAGACGTCAAGGTGAACGGCAAGCTCACGCTCGGCGAAAACACGGCGGACAACGGCGGATTGCGGCTGGCGTACATGGCGTTTCTGGCGCGTGCGGCGCAAGACGGCATTGATCTGAAGAATAAGTCCGCCGATGGCTACACGCCGTTGCAGCAGTTTTTCCTGGGATTCGCGCAGGATTGGTGCTCCGAGTGGCGTCCGGAACTGGAACGGCTGATCGCGACGACCGACCCGCATTCACCGGACCGCTTCCGGGCGAATGGAGTTCTAGTGAACATGCCGGAGTTCGGGAAGACGTTTGGTTGCAAGGTGGGGCAGCCGATGACGTCCGCCAAGGCTTGCCGGGTGTGGTGAGGCTGTGATGGCTTCCGAACTGCTATCAAGACGGACGGCACGCCATCAGTCGCGCAGCGGTTCTGGGGGAATCGTCGGCTACTCGGCAGCTACCGTCCAGGAACTCTCACACCCCACCGTCACATGTTGAACGTTGACTTCTATCCCAAACAGTTTAAGTTAGCGCTCATGGGGCGTAGCCCCGCTTCCACACGGTCTTGTACTCTGGCCACTTTGTGGCAATCTGAAAAGGCCTCTACACTGGAACCTTGCGCGCGCTGATCACACTGTTCTTGATTGTTGTTCTCGCCGTTGGCGGCTGGGCGGCGTGGCAGGTCTATACACCCATTACGCCTCCAGCCAACACTTCTCTGCTGCTGCATTCCGGGTATTCGACGCGGAGGATTGCGGCGGAGTTGAAGAAGGCGGGGGTGATCCGCAGCGAACTCGTTTTTCGGGTCTGGCACGAGTTGCACCCCAAGCCATCCTTGAAGGCGGGCGAGTATCGTTTCGAGCGGGAGGCGACGCTTCCACAGGTTTACGAGCGGATCGCGCGCGGCGATATCTACTTCCACGTGGTCACTATTCCCGAAGGCTACACCATGTTCGACATCGCCAAGGCGATGGAAGACGCGGGGCTTGGGTCGGCGGCCGATTTTGTGCATGTCGCCGAGACCCAGACCCAATTGATCTCGGATCTGGCGCCGGAAGCCCAGTCGCTCGAGGGGTATCTCTTCCCCAACACTTACCAGTTCACGCGGACCGAGAGCCTGGAGGAAATGGCGGCGGCGATGGTCCATCAGTTCCGGCAGGTGGCGCAACAGATCGGGCTGAATTCCGACATACCCAGGGTGGTGACCATGGCGTCGATCGTGGAAAAAGAGACGGCGGCTCCGGAGGAACGAGCGCGCGTGGCCAGCGTGTACTACAACCGGCTGGCGCGAAAAATGGCACTCGATGCCGATCCCAGCCTGATCTACGCGGAGCTGCTGACGGGCACCTACCAGGGAAGCCTCCATCACGCCGACCTGGCGGTGAACTCTCCCTACAACACGTATCGTTTCCCGGGGTTGCCACCGGGACCCATCGCCAATCCCGGGAGAAGCGCGCTGGAAGCAGCCATGCACCCCGACAGCACGAAATTCTTTTATTTTGTCAGCGATGGCAACGGGCACCACCGCTTCGCTCTCAGCCTCGAAGAGCACAATCGGAACGTTGTCGCCTATCGCCACGCCATCAACCTGCGGGGCGGCCTGCGGTAAGCACTGAACCCTGCGCTGCCTTATACTAATTAGATAGCAATGTTGCAAAAGTTTCCCCAGGTACAAGCATAGGAATGTATCGCCCTCATCTGCGCCTTTTTTTGCTTTTATTTCTGTCGGCGGCTACTTTTCCGCTGAGCGGATGTCTGTTCCGGACGCGTCCGCTGAACCGTCAATTGTCCAACCGGCCGCTGCAGACCGCGAGCCAGCAGGAACTGATCGACTACGTCAACGCGCAGGCCGCCAAGATTCAGTCCATGCAGGCAACCGTGGATATTGACGCTTCCACGGGAGACGTAACCAGCGGCCGGATCACCGATTACAAACAGATTCGCGGCTACGTCCTGGCGCGCAAGCCAGCCATGCTGCGCATGAAGGGCCTGCTGCCGGTGGTGCGGAACACGGCCTTCGACATGGTGAGTGACGGGTTGGAATTCAAGCTCTGGATCCCCCCGCAGAATAAGTTTGTCGTGGGTTTGAACAATGCCGGCTACCAGTCCGACAAGCGGCTGGAGAACATGCGGCCGCAGTACATTTACGACGCGCTGCTGATGCCGGAAGTCGGCCCAGACGATGCCGTGCTGGAAAACGGCTTTGAAATCGTCCTGGACTCGAAGAGGCATCGGGTCGAACAGCCGAATTACAGCCTGCTGGTTATCCGCAAGGGGCCTCAGGGCGCCTATCTCTCCCGCAAGATCGATTTCAGTCGAATCGACCTCCTGCCGTATCGGCAAAGGATCTATGATCAACGGGGAAACGTCGCAACCGACGCACATTATCAGGATTACAAAGACTACGATGGGACTCCGTTCCCGAATATTATTCAGATCGAACGGCCGCAGGAGAATTACGACATCATCCTGAGCATGGTCAAACTGGAAATCAATAAAGCGCTGACCGACGACCAGTTTGCACTGGAGCGGCCACCTGGGGCTGACGTGGTGCACCTTGGTCAGCCCAATTCCAGCACGGCGAAAACGCCGGATGGCAAAGGCAAATAGTGCCGGGTCTCATAAATGGTTCTGGCTGGGTCTTTCCAAGGGCGTCGCTTTATAGGGCTGCGGAAAACTCCGGTTTCGTATCAGGGCATCGCTTTAGCGATGCCGAAAGCCGTTCCAATCAGACACCCCTTTAGGGGCTGAGGGCCAAACGTTTAAAAGACATGATGAACCGCATGATCGTCGGGAATCTGGTGCATCGGCCGCTGCGCTCGCTGATCAGCGTTGTGGCCGTGGCCCTCGAAGTCACGCTGATCCTGCTGATCGTGGGCCTCTCACTGGGAATGCTGCAGGACAGCCGCACTCGAACCGCCGGCATCGGGGCCGACGTGCTGGTGTTGCCGCCGGGGTCTTCGTTCATCGCCGGGCTGACGGGCGCCCCCATGCCGATCAAGATCGGAGGCGTGCTGGCAAAACTGCCCCATGTGAAGAGTGTGGCCCCAGTGATCACGCAAATCTCTTCGGCGGGCACGCTCGAGATTATTGCGGGAATTGACTTGCCCAGCTACGAGAGCATGTCGGCGGGCTTCCACTATTTGGAGGGCGGTCCATTTCAGGGGCTATACGATGTGCTGGTGGACGATCTTTTTGCCCAGTCCAAGCACGCCAGGGTGGGCGGCACGATTGAGATTCTGAACAACAAATTCCGCATCTCCGGGATCGTGGAACGAGGCAAAGGCGGGCGTAAATTCGTTCCGCTCAACACTCTGCAGGACCTGATCGGCGCCAGGGACAAGGCCACGGTCTTCTATCTCAAGCTCGACGACCCGGCGAACGCGGACGCGGTGGTCGATGAGATCAAGAGCGTGCCGGGCATGGAGCGTTATGTGGCGAACTCGATGGCTTCCTACCTGGCCATGATGACCACCGGCAATTATCCGGGGCTTTCGACTTTCATCGACGTTGTGGTCGGTATTTCGGTGGTCATCGGATTCATCGTAATTTTCCAGGCCATGTACACGGCGGTGATGGAGCGGACGCGCGAAATCGGCATTTTGAAGTCGATGGGGGCGTCGAAGCTGTACATCGTGAATGTGGTGCTGCGGGAGACGGTGCTGCTGGCGCTCGGTGGCATCGTGCTGGGTATCGTGGTGAGTCTGGCGGCCCGGGCGGCCCTGGCACACAAGTTCCCGCTGCTGCAGGTGGTGGTGGACGGTGGTTGGATCGTGCGCGCCACCCTGATTGCGATCGCCGGCGCGATTGCCGGCGCGCTGTATCCGGCGTTCAAGGCGGCGCAGAAGGATCCCATCGACGCCCTGGCGTACGAATAGGGCGGGCGCCATTCCATGTTTTCGCCTTTAATTCGCCTGGTATTGGCTGGCTTTTTTCTCTCTTCTAATTTTCCTGTAATTTTTTCTCGCAAATCCTGAGAGAATGCACGATACTGCCCGTGAAACGCCGCCGTGCTATAATCACGCGCCGTTACGCAAAAGCAATGCAGCTTCGCGGCGAGTTGTCCTAATTCCCTGGCCCTGTGCGCGCATGCGTGCCGGTGACCACAAATACCTAGGAGGAGATATGCGCTTCAATGATCCGACTCTGTACGGTCGGGACGATGAGACGGACGAATTCGGCGACAGCGGCGCCTATGGCGAATCGCTGGAAGAGGATTTGGAAGAAGAGGAAGAAGAGGAAGAAGAACCGGTTGTCGTAGAAGACGACGAGATTCCGGTGGCGCCAGCACGGGAACCTGTGCGAGCGCCTGCGCCCGTAACTCCATCGACTGGTGGCGGCGGCCAGGGCGGGCCTCCGAAGAAGAAGGCGCCCGCCAAGAAAAAGGCGGCAAAGAAGCCGGCGAAGAAAGCCGCAAAAAAACCGGCCAGGAAAAAAGCGGCGAAGAAGAAAGCGGCAAGGCCCGCCAAAAAAGCGGCAAAGAAAAAAGTTGCCCGCAAGAAGGGCCGCCGTTAGCGGCTCACGCTAGCAGCCCATGATGATGGCGGAAGCTCGGCTCGCTCTCCGGCTTCCGCCATTCCATTTACTTTCCCTCGGGCACGATGGCTTCCGCCTCGATTTCCAGCAGCATCTCTGGAGAAACCAGGGCCGTAATCGCCATCATGGTGCTCGCGGGACGAATGTTGCGGAAGAACTCTCCGTGGGCTTTTCCTACTTTTTCCCAATCCGCAATGTTGGTAAGGAACACGCGCGTGCGGACTACATCTTTCAGTGAAGCTCCGGCTCGCTCCAGCGCGCGTTCAATATTCTTCAGCGTCTGAACCGCCTGCGCGTACGCGTCGCCCGCGCCGACGATTTTGCCGTCGGCTCCAGTCGCGGTTGTACCGGCAACATGGACATACGCGCCCACGCGAACCGCACGAGAGTAACCGACAATTGGCTCCCATGGTGTTCCACTTGCAATGTTGATTCGCTCCACTCCGCCTCCGTTTTCCTGGTTCTTCCTAACGTGAATAGATTCGCTGGGCCCCGCTTTCGATCCGCGCGATGCGGAAATTAGCAGCCGCCTGCTTTGGCTGCCAACAAAACCCCTTGAAACCCCGCGCCCCGCGCAGGCTTCTAACCACAATAGTGGCTCAATGGTCACTTGCGTTCGATCAGGATTCAAGGTATGTAATCCGCACGAGTTCTTGTTCCGATAGGAATAAGAGGGACACGGGGTTGGGAAGGAAGTAGGGGCCATGGAAATGATTCCGGAGACGCATCCGCTGCAGCAACTGTTTCTTGAACTAGTCGGCCGTCATTATGCCGAGGAGATTGGAATTCGCGATCCGCAAGTCGTGAGCTACGTCGCACACCTGCTGTCAGAGTTTTGCGATGCCCAGCAGTTGCTGAAAATCCGCAATGCGGCGGGGAAACAGTTGAGCGACGTAGGCGAGATGCTGATCGAGTCGGACCCGATCTACGGCCCGGCGCCCTCGTTCGACCGCGAGCGCCAGGTCCGCAAGCATATTGGCGACTTTACGCTGTTCTACGCCGGCATGTTTCCGGAGAGCATCAATCATTATCGCCTGCGCCGTCAGCGGGTCGAGAATTTCGTGGATTGGGTGAAAGCCGGGAAAGAAAGTTACTACATCGTCTCAAAGTTCGAGCACTTCGAATACGTCAAGGTGGCGCCGCTGTTCGCGCAACTCTCGCAAAGGTTCGAGCAGTGCGTGTATGGACTGAACCTGGTGAAAAACGAGCTTGAGGTGATGCAGCACCCGATCGTGAGGAAAAGCAACGAACTCATTATGTAGGATTGCAGAGGTGAAAGCTCAGATTGCAAAGGAAAATTGCAGAGGTAAGAGGTCAGATTGCAGAGGTGAAAACCCGCACATCGCGAATTTTGGATTTTCACCTCTGCAATCTGACCTCTGACCTCTGACCTTTCACGAATCTCCGGCCGACAATCTCGTGTTTCCCTTCCAGCACAATCCTGATCGCTTCGGTGTATGCCATGTGTTCCTGCTCAAGAATGCGCGCCGCAAGCGAGTGCTCGTCGTCGGAGTCCAGCACGGGTACGGCTCTCTGCACGACGATGGCGCCGTGATCGAGTTCCTCATCCACGAAGTGCACGGTGCATCCGCTAACTTTCACGCCGTAGGCAAACGCCTGTTGCTGTGCTTCGAGCCCCGGGAAGGACGGGAGTAGGGACGGGTGGATGTTGAGAATTTTTGCCGGAAACTGCCGTACGAACCACGGTGAGAGCAGGCGCATGTAACCGGCGAGGCAGATGAGATCGACTTTGTTAGCGAGGAGCGCAGCCACAACTTCGCGGTCGTGGGCGTCGCGTGGCTTACCTTTCGATGGAATGACAAGCGCGTTGAGGCCGCGCTGGCGGGCGGTTTCAACGCCGGGAGCATCAGCGCGATTCGAAATCACGACCGCAATGCAGGCATCCTGTATCCTGCCAGCCGCAATGCTGTCGGCGATGGCCACAAAATTGGAGCCGCGTCCGGATAGCAGAATGCCGAGGTTCTTCATAGGACAACATTATTCACCACGGAGGCACAGAGACACGGAGAAAATCAGAAAGAAATAAAGGTTTGTCATCCCGACCCTGAGCGTAGCCGAAGGGGAGGGATCTGCATTTTGCGGCTGACTGCACATCCCTCGCTTCGCTCGGGATGACAATTCATAAAAGGGGTAGCTAAGGGCCAAAAGCTAAAAGCCAGGAGCCCGCTCCTAGCTGAAGACGACCTTGCGATCGCCCTTGACGATGCGGCCGACGCTGTAGAATTTTTCTCCGGCGCGCTCCAGCAGCGTTTGCGCTTTCTTGAATTTCTTGGCGGGGACCACGATCAGCATACCGAGGCCCATATTGAAGGTACGCAGCATTTCTTCCTCAGCGACGTTGCCGAGTTTCTGCAGATGTTCGAAGATGGGCAGAACCGGCCACGTGCCGAGTTCGATCACGGCCGACGTGCCTTTGGGCAGCACTCGCGGCAGATTTTCCGTGATGCCGCCGCCCGTAATGTGCGCCAGCGCCGCGACACACTCGCCCGCCATCATCTTCCGAATGATCGACCAGTAGCTGCGATGGGTCCGCATCAGTTCGTTGCCCACCTTGTTCTTGATCTCGCTGACAAAGGTCTCGAGGGAATAGCCCGCGATTTCAAAGAGCAGTTTGCGGGCCAGCGAGTATCCGTTGGTGTGCAAGCCGTTGGAGGGCAAGCCGAGGACGCAATCCCCCACCTGCACGTCTTTGCCGCTGATGATGCGGTCGCGTTCGACCACTCCGACAATGAATCCGGCAAGATCGTACTCGCCTTCGGGATAAAACCCCGGCATTTCGGCGGTCTCGCCGCCGATCAGGGCGCAGCCGTTATGCTTGCAGGCTTCGGCAAGGCCGCCAACAATTTTTTCCGCGACTTCCGGGTCCAGCTTGCCCGTGGCCAGGTAGTCCATAAAAAATAGCGGCGCCGCGCCCTGCACCGCGATGTCGTTCACGCAGTGATTCACCAGGTCGCCGCCGACGGTGTGGTGCATTTTCATTTCGAAAGCCACCTTTAACTTGGTGCCCACGCCATCCACGCTCGAAACCAGCACCGGATCCAAATACTTCTTGTCGACCGAGAATAACCCGCCGAATCCGCCAATCTCGCTCAGCACTCCCTTGGTAAAGGTTTTGTGGGCCAGATACTTGATGCGCTGCTTGGTGCGGTTGCCACGATCGATGCTGACACCGGCATCGGCGTAGGTGATGGAGCCGCTTTGGGCGTTGGGGTTCTGGGCCACTTTTTCAGTCCGTCATTGCCAGGGTGGAGAGATCTGGTGCGCCACCGAGCCGGGGGAAGCGTTCAGACGCAACAAATTCTAGCACGTCTGGAGTTGTCTCCGGCTTTTCCAAGCGCGATCCGCGAAGGCGCTATAATGCTGGTCCAACTCTTTTCCGCGGAGACAAGCATGAGAATTCTGCCAGTTCTGTTTTTCGCTGTGTTGACAATTCCGTTTGCAGTGGCGCAGCCAAGCCAATCCCAGGACACGACGCCCGAAAGCGCGAAGCCGACCGCGTCCAAGAAAGATAAAAAGCAAACAACGCCGGCGAGCGCCGCAGCTCCAGATAAGTCCGCGGAAAGCGGCAAGCCCGCGGAGCCGCCCAAAGGTGACGCCAGCGAAGCTACCGACAAGGAGGAACATTACGATGTGGCGGAAGTCCCGCCCGTAATCACGCATCACCAGATCACGCTGAACGGCAAGATTCTCAATTACACGGCGACTGCCGGGAGGCTTCCCATCAAGCGCGGCGACGGCAAGACGGAAGCCGAAATGTTTTTCGTCGCCTACACGCTCGACGGACAGGAAGCCGCAAAGCGTCCGCTGACATTCGCGTTCAACGGCGGCCCCGGCTCCGCCTCGGTGTGGCTGCACATGGGGGCGCTGGGACCAAAGCGCGTGGTTCTGCAAGCGAACGGCTTCATGCCGGCAGCGCCCTATCGTCTGGAAGACAATCCCGACACGCTGCTCGATCGCAGCGACATCGTCATGGTGGACGCCATGTCCACCGGCTACTCACGGGCCGCGACCGCCGAACTTGCCAAGAAGTTTCTGGGCGTAAAAGGCGACGTACAAGCCTTCGGAGAATTTATTCGTCTCTACATTTCGCGCTACGACCGTTGGAGTTCTCCGCTGTTCTTGCTGGGGGAAAGCTACGGCACAACGCGCGCCGCCGGCATCGCCGGGTATTTAGCCGATCACGGCATCGCTTTCAACGGCGTGACCCTGCTCTCGATGGCCGTGGATTTCCAGACGCTCGAATGGAACAAATCGAACGACCTGCCTTATTTTCTGCTGGCGCCCACTTTCAACATGATCGCCGGCTACCACCACAAGCTGTCCGCCGATCTCACCCGGGATGTGGCGAAAACGCGCGACGAAGTCGTGCGCTGGTCGTCCAATGAGTACGCGCTCGCTCTCGGCAAAGGCGACTCCATGACGCCGGAAGAACACCGCAAGATTGTCGAGCAACTCTCCCGCTACATCGGGCTGCGCCCGGAAGTGATCGAAGCGCATAACCTGCGCATTGACGTTCCCACCTTCACTCGCGAGTTGCTGCTCGATCAGAAACTGGTCACCGGACGCCTCGACGGCCGCTTCAGCAGCCCAAATCCCGGCGACGAGCGTTTCTACGATCCGACGAGCGCCGCTATTCTGCCGCCTTACACCTCGGCGTTCAACAACTACCTGCGCACCGAACTGAACTACAAGTCCGACATGCCCTACAGGGTTTTCGCCTACGACGAGGTCGGCTTCCAGAAGTGGGAGTGGGGCAACGCCGTGGAAGGCTTCCCCAGCACGGCGGCCGGGTTGCGGTCGGCCA
>Ga0187818_10000864_pt1 | contig 11621 bp, 11 predicted proteins | sample NC_wetland_sal_i_14_FD_130581 | JGI IMG/M metagenome (GOLD analysis project Ga0187818, IMG submission 130581) | Wetland sediment microbial communities from Neuse River Estuary, North Carolina, USA - SO4_3 | ecosystem: Environmental > Aquatic > Freshwater > Wetlands > Sediment | place: USA...
GGCGCTCCCACGTCGATCCCCAACATGTTCCGGAGCCAAAAATCCTCGCTCACGCATTGATGCACCATCTGTTCATGCACGCTCCGTCCCCGCGGGTCATCCACGCGCGGACGAAATTCCATCTCCCCATCTCGGAACTCGCTCCAGACGCTCACTACCTTCACCCGCTCAGTCGCATAGGTCTCCACCAGAAAGTCATAACGCACGGCTCACCTCCACATCGCCGGAATTCGCAATTTAGCGCACCCATTGGATGCAAAATCCAACCTTACGGGAGCAGAAATTCCCTGCGTTGCGTCTGTTTCCCGAAGCACCTTGATCCGGATTCAATGGTTTGAGTGAACGGAGCCGACCCAGTTGCAAAAGCGTGGGTGCCACCTGCAAGCTGTTAAGCATGCCGGAGCTGCCGGATATCTCTGCCTACATCAGTGCACTCGAACCGCGCATCCTCGCGCAGCCCATTGAACGAGTGCGACTGGCGAGCCCCTTTCTGCTTCGAACCGCCGAACCCCCAATTACCAATGTAGAGGGCCGCGTCGTGCGAGAACTGCGGCGAATTGGCAAGCGAATCGTATTCGGAGTGGAAGGCGACCTGTGGCTGGTCCTCCACTTGATGATTGCCGGCCGGTTACACTGGCGCCCGCCACAGGCAAAGCTCGCGGGTCGCCACTCCTTGGCAGCTTTTGATTTTCCTGGCGGCTCTCTTGTGCTTACCGAAGCCGGTGCAAAGCACCGCGCATCGTTGCACGTCCTCACTGGCGAGGAGGGCTTGCGTTCCGTCGATCCTGGAGGAATCGAAATTTTCACGAGCGATCTCAGTTCGTTCCGCGAGGCGCTTACCACTGAAAACCGCACGCTGAAGAGAGCTCTTACGGACCCGCGTATAGTCAGCGGCATTGGCAATGCCTATTCGGATGAGATTTTGCACGCGGCCCAATTGTCGCCTATCACGCTCACGCGCAAGCTAGAACCGCACGAGTGGGAAAGGCTGTTCGCGGCAACGCGCCACACGCTCCGGCTCTGGATAGACCGGCTACGTGCAGAGGCGGAGGCTGCCTTTCCCGAAAAGGTAACTGCATTTCGCAAGGATATGGCGGTTCACGGACGGTATGGGCAGCCATGCCCAAGGTGTGGAGCAAAAATTCAGCGGATTCGCTACGCGGACAACGAAACGAATTATTGTGCTCGGTGCCAAACGGGTGGAAAAGTCCTCGCAGATCGCGGCTTGTCCAGGTTATTGGGATCGGACTGGCCGCGCACGCTCGATGAACTCGAGGCTCTTAAGCGCCCCTAGTGCCAAATTCCTTTCTTGACGCCTGTTCTCCACGGGCGTATGAAAGAAGTCCGCGCAGCGCGTTTCGGTTTGTCCCTGCCCTTTCCCTCTATCCACTGCGCGAACAATCCACTCTCGTTTAGGAGGCTTTATGTCCGCTGTTCGTCCCATTCCCGAAGGCTATCATTCCATTACACCGTCGATCGTTTGCAAGGGCGCCGCCCGTGCCATCGAATTCTACAAGGAAGTTTTTCACGCAAAAGAAATCATGCGCATGGCGGGTCCGGGAAATTCCATCGGCCATGCCGAACTCCAGATTGGCGATTCCCGTTTGATGCTCAACGATGAGTTTCCGGGCATGGCCAATGCGCCCGGCCCGAACCCGCCTACATGCAGCACTCTCTTTATGTACACCGATAATGTTGACGCCCTTTTTGAGCGTGCCGTCAAAGCCGGCTCCAAGGTGGAAATGCCTCTGCAAAATCAGTTCTGGGGGGACCGCTACGGCAAAATCCGTGATCCCTTCGGACACCAGTGGGGTCTTGCGCAACACGTCGAAGACGTTGCCCCTGCGGAAATGGAGCGCCGTTCGAAAGAATGGATGGCCCAAATGAGCAAAGCGGCTGGGGGCCACGATTAGGTCCTCGGATCTCCGCTGGCACCAATTCGCACCTCAGGGCCTTGAATCTTGCTGTGTTCAGGGCCCTGAATTTTGCCTGCCGTCTGCAAGAACGATTCATCCACACTGAGTCAAAGACTGTGCGCCCTAATAGGTCGGTACTAGAACTTTAAGCTTAGTACTCCTAACCTGTTTCCTTCAAACAAGTTAGGAAAAAATTGGCATAGTTGTGCAAGGAAGTCTCTAACTTTCCCTTCTCTTTCTCCTTTTCACATATAAATCATTTATTTTCAACACGATTCTGGACTCTCAGTTGGAATCTGGATTGCATATCTCTCTGCCAAGCAGGGACTTCCGCACCCTTGCGAATATCCCTGGAGACCCAGATGAAACTGGCAAGGCTTCTTACCCTGGCACTTTTCCTCGCCCCCTTTGCACACGCCGACGGCAGTTCGGTGAACATGGTTTTCACCGGTGTAAACGGTGCGAATGATGGCACGTATTACGTTAGCCCCTACTACGGCACAATGAACGGTCAAACCGTTGTGCTTTTCTGCGACGATATCAGGAACGAGGTCTGGGTCGGCGAGACTTGGACCGCGAACGTTACCAATCTTGAGACTGCGCTCACCACGTCCAACGGCTTTGCCAACACTCGCTATGGTGGTGTATCTGGTTCCGCAGTCTTTTCCAATGCTGGTGTCGCATATGAGGAAGCTGCTTGGCTGACGACCCAGTTCGCCAGCCATCCCGGCGATTTGGTCAACCTCCAGTACGCTCTCTGGGACATCATGAACCCAGGCACTTATAGCAATAGCGATGTTTCCTGGTGGCTCAACCAGGCTGCACTGGACTACTCCAGCATTAATCCCAACAATTTCGAAATCGTCACAAATACCGGCCCGCTTTCCCTCACCGGTCAAGTGCAGGAGTTCATCGTGCAAACTCCCGAACCCGGCACGCTGGCGCTCTTGCTCTGTGGCGCTTTGGCGCTCGCCGCGTTCTCTCTCTTGCGCGCTCGCGCGACTGCCTGACTTCCTTTCACCTTCTAGAGACGCCCTCGGCCTTGCCCCGGGGGCGTTTTCTTTTTGTCACCCCCGCCTCTCGCGTGCATCCTAAAAGAGATCGCGCAAAGGGAATTCGCAGATGAGCCATGCACTTCGTGTTTTGCTGGTTGGCTACAACGGAACATTGGGCCGCGCCGTTGCCACGGAACTTGGTGCGCGCCACAAAATTATTTCTGCCGGTCGCAAGAATGCCGATGTCATCCTGGATCTCACCGATCCCGTCACTATTCGAGAAGGACTGGAAAAGGCCGGTAAGCTGGACGCTGTCGTTAGCGCAGCTGGCGAGGTCGCCTATTCTCCGCTCGCAGAGATCCAGCCGGCGCCATTTGGCGAATCCCTTTACACGCTCGGTCTGGCCAGCAAACTTCTCGGCCAGGTGAACCTGGTCCTGGCCGCGCGCGAACTCCTGCGCGACCGCGGTTCGATCACCCTAACGGCCGGCATTCTTTCTGAGCGTCCCATTGCCGCGGGTTCTTCCGCCAGTATGGTCAATGGCGCACTGGAATCCTTCGTCCGCGCCGCCGCCATCGAATTGCCTCGCGGCCTGCGCATCAATGTGGTCAGCCCCACGATTCTCACCGAATCGATGCCCCAATACGCTTCATTTTTCAGGGGATTCGAGCCTGTTCCCGCGTCACGCGCGGCTCTTGCCTATAGCCGCAGCGTCGAAGGTTTGGAAACGGGCCAGGTCTTTCGTGTCTATTGAGACGCTACACCAAACCCACTCGCAGCTTCACCTCAACGGCCACAACCAAGCGGCACCGCGCACGCCGCTCGCATCGCCGTGTTTCGCCACCACCACCGGTGTGTCCGCCTCTTTCCCGAACACATATTCCTTTAACCGTTGCGGAACATCCTGGTATAGCCGCGGCACCTGCGATACTCCGCCGCCCAGCACGATGATGTCCGGATCCAGAATGTTCACCATCTGCGCCAAGCTCCGCGTCAGCCGGTCTTCAAACCTCTTCAGGCTCGCTACCGCTGCAGCCTCCCCGGCTTCGCATCGCGCGATGATTTCCTTACCCTTCAGCTTCATCTTTGTTGCTCGCTCGTAATCCGCCTCCAGGCCTGTCCCCGAAATCCAGGTCTCAATACAGCCCTTGAAGCCGCAATAGCAGTCCGGCCCCGGATATTCGTCAGCGCGCATCCACGGTAACGTCGTGTGACCCCACTCCCCCGCAACGCCGTTTCTTCCGTTGTGCAGGCGGCCATCGATGGCGAGCCCTCCGCCGCATCCCGTACCCAGAATGACCGCAAACACGACCCGGTACCCCACACCCGCGCCGTCCGTGGCCTCCGAAACCGCCAGGCAGTTGGCATCGTTGGCGCAACGCACTTCTCGCTTTAACGCTGCGCTCAGATCGCGATCGAACGGTCTCCCATTCATCCAGGTGGAATTTGCGTTTTTGACCGTGTGTGTAATCTGCGAGATCGTCCCCGGAATGCCGATGCCCACGGTGCCGCTGCGGCCCAATTCCGCTTCAATTTTTTCAACGCCTTCCTTGATCGCGCGAATGGTGCCGTCGTAGTCCTGCCGGGGCGTGGGAACACGATGACGGTGGAGTTCGTGGCCGTCGCGTTCCAGTGCGACGAATGCAATTTTCGTGCCGCCCAAATCGATGCCGATGCGAACCAAGTTGTCTGGAGAACTTCCCGATGAGGTAGTCATGATCACAACGATTCTATACACAAATACCGGAAGAGGAACGGCCTCCTCAAAGAAAAACCCCACGCACCTTCAACGGCGCGTGGGGTTTCACCGCAGAACTGCAGGTCACTCAAGGTAGAATCCCTTCCTATACTATACTGGGGTATACTGTATTTTCGCGCACGCCTCAGGAGAGCACATGGCCCATACAACAAAAGATAAACAGAAACTTCTGACGCGCGTTCGCCGCATTCGCGGACAGGTCGACGCCATCGAACGTGCCCTCGATTCCGAAGATGAATGCTCTCGCGTTCTGCAACTTATGGCCGCCTGTCGTGGCGCATTGAACGGTTTGATGGCCGAGGTCATGGAAGGCCACGTCCGTTTCCATGTGCTCTCGCCCGACAAGGGGAAAAACTCTCCCTACGCGCGGGCCGCTGAAGAATTGATCGACGTGGTGCGCGCCTATTTGAAGTAGTGACATGAATCTCCACTTTTGCCCGAGCGAGGGACTCACATGAACCAAACCAATCTGAGGAACCCCGAAGCTGTGAGCGCCACTGGACCACCTCCGGAAACCACCGCACCGCGTCTCCCTGGCTACGAACATGAGCAGGACCACGCAGCTCGGCTGAATTGGCGGGATATATACCGCGTCCTATTCGTCGCTGCGGCAGCAGGGGCCATCTGGCTTCTTCACGGCGAGTCAAACAACTACATTACCGCCATCGGTGTGGCGTGCACTCTGGTCGGCGGGTTTCCGATCTTTCACGAAGCCTACGATAACATCGTTCAGCGCCGCATGACGATGGAGCTCTCAATGACGATCGCTATCGTGGCTGCGCTCGCCATTCGCGAGGTCTTTACGGCTCTCGTCATCACTCTTTTTGTCCTTGCCGCAGAGATATTGGAGGGCTTAACGGTTGGCCGAGGTCGCCGGGCGATTCAGCGCCTGATTGATCTTCTTCCCTGCATCGCAACAGTACGTCGGCGCGGAGATTGGAAGGACGTTTCCATCCAGGAAGTCGCGACCGGGGACGAAGTTCTTGTGCGCCCGGGAGCCCGTATCCCGGTCGACGGCAAGGTCGTCGGAGGCCACTCCTTCGTCGACCAGGCGCCCATCACTGGCGAATCCATGCCTGTTGAGAAGAGTTCGGGTGCCCTGGTTTATGCGGGCACCATCAATCAATCGGGAGCGCTCGAAATTCAAGTGGAGCGTATCGGTCACGATACCTCGTTTGGCAAAATTATCGAGGCTGTCGAATGGGCTGAGAAGTCACGTGCCCCGATTCAAGGCATTGCCGACCGGCTCGCCGGCTATCTCGTGTACTTCGCATTGGCTGCTGCCGCCATCACCTTCTTGATTACGCACAATACGCGCTCGACCATCTCTGTTGTCATCGTGGCGGGAGCATGCGGAATCGCGGCGGGGACACCGCTAGCAATCCTGGGTGCCATCGGCCGCTCCGCTCAAGACGGCGCAATCATCAAGGGTGGCCTGTACCTCGAAAAGCTCGGTGAGGTCGATACGATTCTTCTCGACAAGACAGGCACTCTCACCTACGGAACACCCGAGGTCATGGAAATCCGCCCAGCCCCTGGTGTGAGTGTGGCGGCTGTCCTCGAAGCCGCGGTGATCGCGGAGTGCCAATCGGAGCATCCCGTCGCGAAAGCAATTCTGAGCAAGGCCTCTCAGATGGGCGTTCGTTTTCGTTCGCCCCAGCGATTCGATTACACGCCGGGAAGAGGGATTGTCGCATTGATCGATGGGGAAGAGATCGCGGTCGGCAATCGGATGCACCTCCGCAACGAGAGAATTTATGGAACTGATGATTTGCAGGAAGCATCCGATGGAGCCGTGCTTGTGACGCGAGGCGGGCTTTTGCTCGGCTCCATCCACGTGGCGGACTTGCTGCGGCCTGAAGCAAAGACTGCGATTCGGAATCTTAAGTCCATGGGCCTAAAGACCATCTTGCTGACCGGTGATTCAAAAACCGTTGCGGAAGCCGTTGGGAAAGGCTTGGGCGTGGACGAAATCTCTGCCGAACTGTTGCCCGAGCAAAAGGTCCGGCGCGTAGAAGACCTGCTGGGCGAAGGCAGAAAGGTCGTGATGGTAGGAGATGGGATCAACGACGCACCGGCTCTCGCCCAAGCCACCGTCGGAGTGGCCATGGGGTCGGGAACTGACGTGGCGCGCGAGAGTGCCGATGTCGTTTTAATTGGGAGCGATCTATCTAAACTCGTCCAGACCCTGAAGACAGCACGTCGCTGCCGTCATACCATCCTGCAGAACTTCGTCGGAACACTAGTGGTCGATAGCATCGGAGTTGGCCTGGCAGCATTCGGATTTCTTAATCCCCTGCTGGCCGCCTTCATTCACGTTTCCTCCGAGATGGTTTTTATCTTGAACTCTGCCACTTTGCTTCCACGAGTCTCAGCGGCTAATCAGTTCGTTCGCCGGGTCCTTTCACAATCATCTTCGGCAACGGATTAGGTGAATACTGTCAACACTGTCGATTGGACTTGCGGTTCTTGGCCTCTTCACCGAACTGATAAGTCCCGCGAGGATTCTTTCTGAAAGCCTCGCGGGACTTCCTCGGCGGTGCCTACCCTAGAAGTGGAAACCCAATTCCACCGTTTCTGTTCGCGGAGTCACATAGTGCGTGCCGCTGAACGTCGAGAGGAAGTTGTACAGGGCGACTTTGTCGGTCAAGTTGATGACCGTGAAACGCAGGCTCCACCTGTAACGGTCACCTTGAAAGAGATTGTCGTGGCCCACGGCAATATCGAACAGGCTGCGTGGAGCGATTCGCTGCGGATTGTGGTCGTCGTTTTCCTTTCCTGGCCCGGGCACCTGAATATAGAGCGATCCGAACTCATTTGCGGGGCAGGAAGTAAGGGCAGGCCCGAACGGGCTGGGCGCAGTACGCACGCCGTTGCATGTGAACCCAGCTTGGTACTGCTGGTCAGCAGTCAAAGGCAAACCCGTGATTGTATTATTCAGAAGGATCGTGTTGTTCGGCCCGGTGGAAGAGAAGCACGTCGCCGTGTCTGCGTAGCAGGGTGTAGCTCCTGCAACAAGTCCGCTGTCGTAGCGCCAGTTGAATCCGACCCACGGCCCTCTCTTCCATGGCTGGTATTGAATGTGGGTTGTCTCGTTGTAGTGCTCGTCGTGGTCAATGCGAAACACATTGAATGAAGGGAAGAAGGCGATTCCCGCGACTTGAGGGTTGAAGAAGCGCGCTGCAACGCTGGACATAACAACCATCGCTGTCAGGCCGTGATATTCCGGCACACTCGCGCGAAGCATCCATCCGGGTATCTTCGAGTTATGCCACTCGATCGGAAAGGTGATCGGTGTGGCGCCGACGATGCCGAAGTCGAACCCGTTGTGGGTGTATTTCCAGATGTATTCCCCGTCCACGACAAGGTATTTACCGAAGGCTTGCTGAAACCCGGCATGAAATTCATTGCGGTATCCAGGAGTTAATGCCCCCAGATTGCATGTGACACCGGGCGGCGACACAATGGCGACAATCACGGGGTTGTTGCAGCCGGTGCTGGCAATGACTAGGTTCTCGTTAAATGGGGTTTCCATGATGCGCGCGTAGGAAACCCGCAGAACCGTGTTCGTCTTTTTGATGTTGTAGGCGATTCCTAGGCGGGGCTCTGCTTGACTGCCGCTGGAGATCCCGTTGTACAGATCACCGCGAATCCCCAAATTGAAAGCCCAGTTGTGCCAGTTAATGTTGTCGATGAGGTAGGTTGCGAATTCCTTGACATCGGTGTGCCCGTTAAAAGGAAAAAGAGTGCTTGTTGTGTTCGCGCATCCGTCGGACGGAGCCGGAGTCGGGCGAGTCAGGTCGTAGCACGCAAGAAGCGGACTAAATGTTGGGGTCCCAGGAACGTTGAATGTCGGATCGACGATGCCGAACTTGTCGTTCTCCGTAAGGAACGTTTGCTGATAGACCACGCCGAGTTTGATTGTGTGGATTCCCCGCACGTAAGAGACGTCGGAGCGCGCGCCCGCATTGGTTAGTTTTCGAGATTGAGAAGCAGTCTCAACTTGGAGGTCTGAAGCCAGGTCATTGAGAGGATCGGCGCTCGGGTAATAGTTGTATTGGTCTTGGCGAACCCAGCCGCCCAGTGTGAATACGGCGTTCGAGCTGATCAAGTGCGTCCACGTCGGGGCGATGTTGAAACTCTTGATCTGCGAGCGCTGGTCAGTGGTACCGAGGGGTGCGCCTGTTACGCTGTTGATGATCGTCGTGCCCGCCGCATTGCAAGTGTATCCAGCAACGCAAGTGTGATACTGCTGGTCGTAGGTGTTTGGATTCTGAAACCAGGAACGCGTGAAGCCGAAATTAAAGTGCAGGGCATCGGCTTGCGAAATCTGGTAGTCAACCCTGTCGAAAGCATTCTCTTCGTTCCCTTTGTCGTGCAAAACGGTGAACTCCGGTGGGTCCAGGAAGCGTCCCGTGTTAAGCCCGTTCACGGCGATGAAGTTTCCCCACTTGTCGCTCCCGTAAGCAACATCGAATCCACCGTCGACCGTGCCAAAACTTCCGTACGAGGTGTACACGCTTCCTACCGGTTTGCTTTGCCCCAACCCGGAGCGTGTGGTTACTTTGATCACCAGGCTCGTCTTGTCGCCAAAGTCTGCGGGCGGAGCGCCAGAGATCACTTCCATCGACTGAATCGAATCCGCGGGAATCTGGTTTGAAAATACTTTGCTGAATTGGTCCGTCTGCGGTTGTCCGTCAAGCGAAACGGAGTTCTCCGCGTGGTCCCCCAGCCCGTGCATAAGTCCGTTGGAGTCCGCGGCTACGCCCGGAGATCTAAGAGTCACGAGCGATGAAAACGAGGAAGAAGTGCTTTCGAGGGGTGTCCTTTCGAACGCATTACGGTCCACGTCCGTATGAAACGTCGGATCATTTTCCAGCAAGTCTCCGCCGTTGGACTCGACGGTCACCGAAGTCACTTCGGTTCCGACTTTCAAATTGGCTTCCACCTTCGCCGGCACTCCCGACCGCACTTCTACGTCTTGAGTGAAGCTCTCAAAACCATTCGCTGTCACCGTCATGTGGTACGGATTGAACGGCACGTTTGTAAATCGAAAGGTTCCGTCGCCCGAGGTCGCCGCGGTTCGCTTGTAACCGCTCACCACATTGACGATTTCTACTGTGGCATTCGCGATCGCTCCTCCCGATGGGTCCTTGACCACGCCTTCTATGGATCCGGAATTCCCACCCTGTGCGGAAGCACCAACAACAAACAGAAACAGAGAGAGCGCGAGTACCGAAAAACTTCGAAGACCGTAATGCATTTTTCCTCCAAGCCCCTAGGGAGCGATTTAGATGAGTGTTGGTAGGCCCGCTAAAAAGAAGCGGTCGCGCCGCCTTGGTGAGGCCGACGCTAGATACCTTGGAATAACCTTGGATTTAGAGCAGGACTTCTTCTGGGGGTGCGCGAGAGTCGGAATGACTGAAGAAAGCTTCCGTTGCGGCAACTACTTTCGGGGGGATTACTTCACCTAAAAGCACCAGCGGGACGCTCAGCGCGATCCCCGTTATTGCTGGTGTAGCGCTTACATGGGCTGCCTGGCACAGCCGGCAGGCCGCTTCATCCTGACCGTTGGCGTGGGTGTGCGCTGTTACCTGCAGGAGAAAGAACAGCGAGACAAGGGCAAGCGCGAACGCCAGCGGCCTCGCGAGTCGCGGCCGGGATTCATTCGCATACGCCTGCATTCCTTTGCCTCCTGCAAAATCTTCGCGTTCCGGGCTGGTCCGGGGAAGGACCCTAAAATACACCTATACCATTGTTAGCTTTGGATGCAGTGCTTTGCAACAAGGTTGCGATTCTTTGTGCTCCTGTGGGCATGCGGCTCTCCGCCTGCTGCCACCTCTCGGGAGCCCACACTCTCCAAAAAAAACGGTCGGGAGTTCATTCCCCGTCCGTTTCCCGTGACCTCTCCAAGCCAGAAGACTGTTACTTGTGATTCTTGTTAGCTGTCTCAGCAGAGAGCTTCAGTTCCTTGTTCACCTGATCCAGCAGCTCTTTGGCTTTTGCCGCGTGACCTTCCATGTCCCATTCGTTCGCTTGCTGCGCCGCCGCAATCTTCTCCCACGCTTGCTGGGACAGCCGTTGTGCCGCCGCCAGATTCGGGTGCTTCTTTCCGCTGACGTTGTCCACCGGCTTCTGCGCCACGGCTACACCCCCGCCGACCAGCGCCACAGCCAGAACTGCACCAATTAGAAATTTTGACCTTTTCATACGCGTGATTCTCCTTGTTAGAACAATCTGGGACTATTCGAATAATCTGCAACCCGGATTATTGGGGATTGTTGCCTTTTCATGTTCGGCTAGGGAGGGTCCTCAGGACAATCCATCGTTCGCCTATGGATTCCAAAGGGTCAATGCGCTGGCCAGGCTAGTACGGTCTGAGTTTGCGGAACTCAGCCGGCAGAGGCGGCCACCATTTCATATTGTAGGGGCAGCTTAACTCCAAGCTGTTTCAGTAGACCCAGCCGATCCCAGATCACTGTGGATTCCAAGATCTTTCCGCCCCCTATCTGATTGATCGTTATCCCGCTGAAGACAACCTTCTTGTTCGTGGGGGCCACCCCCAGAAATTCCCCTTTGTGCGTTCCTGTGATCGTCCAGGCCACCACCAGTTTGTCTTTCTCGCTGACCGTCTCGTCCACAGTAAACTTCAAGTCTGGCAACCCGGTCAGGAATCGTTCCACCTGCCGCCGGTAAGCCACTGGGCCCACGCCCCTGCCGGATACCGTGGGATCCTCGAGCGCGTGAGTATCCGCGATCACCCTGTCGATAAATTCCATTCTCCGTTCGTTCCACACCGAGTGGTAGAGGCGCCCAAACAAGAGCTTATGAGCTGCGGCAACGGCCATGGCAGCTTCCTTCCCCGGAACCGCTGGTTCCAGTCTCCGCAGACATTTGGCCCTGCCTTCACAGCGGGTCACCGGCGCAGGACGGCAAGGCTTCGGGTGAGCC
>Ga0187818_10000865_pt1 | contig 11609 bp, 6 predicted proteins | sample NC_wetland_sal_i_14_FD_130581 | JGI IMG/M metagenome (GOLD analysis project Ga0187818, IMG submission 130581) | Wetland sediment microbial communities from Neuse River Estuary, North Carolina, USA - SO4_3 | ecosystem: Environmental > Aquatic > Freshwater > Wetlands > Sediment | place: USA: North...
GGCTTATTGCTCAACAGAGATGAGTCATACACCTTCGCGCGGATCACGGCATGCGGGCAAACCAGCACGCACTTGCCGCACTGAATGCAGAGGTCCTCATCCCATACCGGGATTTCCTTGGCGATATTGCGCTTTTCCCACATCGCAGTGCCGGTGGGGAAGGTTCCATCGATCGGCATGGCACTGACGGGAAGCGAATCGCCGTTGCCCGTGATGATTATGCCGAGCACATCGCGCACAAACTGCGGTGCTTGCGGGGCTACGGCGGGCAACATATCAAACGTTGCGGTGACTTTGTCCGGCACTTTCACCTCGTGCATGTGCGCCAGCGCCTGGTCCACCGCCGCATAGTTCTTCTGCACCACCGCCTCGCCGCGCTTTCCGTAGGTATCCGAGATGGCCGCCTTGATGGCAGCGATGGCTTCCTCGCGCGGCAACACACCGCTGATGGCGAAGAAGCAAGTTTGCATAATCGTGTTGATGCGGCTGCCCATGCCCGCCGCGCGCGCCACCGTATAACCATCGATCACAAAGAAACGCAGCTTCTTCTTGATGATGGTTTCCTGTACCTGCCGCGGAATGTGCTGCCAGATTTCCTCCGGGCCAAAGGGGCTGTTCAAGAGGAACGTGGCGCCGGGTTCGGCGGCCGAGAGAACGTCGATGCGATCCAAGAACTGGAATTGATGACAGGCAACGAAGTTGGCCTTGGTGATGAGATAGGTGGAACGAATCGGGTCCGGCCCAAAGCGTAAGTGCGAGACGGTTACCGCACCGGCCTTCTTCGAGTCATAGACGAAGTAGCCTTGTGCGTAATTGTTGGTTCCCTTCCCGATAATCTTGATGGAATTCTTGTTGGCGCCAACCGTGCCATCGGACCCAAGGCCGTAGAAGAGAGCGCGCACCGTTCGCGGGTCTTCCGTAGAGAAATTCTCGTCGCAAGTCAGGCTCGTATGCGTGACGTCATCGACAATGCCGACCGTGAAGTGGTTCTTCGGCTCCGGCTTCTTCAATTCGTCGAAAACCGCCTTAACCATTGCCGGCGTAAACTCCTTCGACGACAATCCGTAGCGGCCGCCGATGATTCGCGGAATGCCTGCGGCCGGTTTCGCCGAGTAGCGCTCCATGTACGCCGTCAGAACATCTTGGTAGAGGGGCTCGCCGAGCGCGCCGGGCTCCTTTGTACGATCAAGGACGGCGATGGCCTTCACGCTCGCCGGGATCGCCTGCAAGAAAATATCGGCGGCGAACGGGCGGAACAATCGCACCTTCAGCAGCCCTACCTTTTCGCCTGATTTCTGCAATACATCCACCGCTTCTTCCGCGGCTCCCACGCCTGAGCCCATCAGGATCACAAGGCGCTCGGCATCCGCCGGACCGTAATAATCGAACAGCCGGTAGTCGCGGCCGGTACGCTTAGCGAAACGATCCATCACGTCCTGGACAATCGTCGGGCATGCACGATAAAACGGGTTGCACGCTTCACGTGCCTGGAAAAACACATCCGGATTTTGCGCTGTCCCCCGCAAGATCGGACGGTCCGGAGACATGGCGCGCTCGCGGTGCTGCCGCACGAATTTGTCATCGACAATGGCGCGCAGGTCATCGTCACTCAGGGACTCAATCATGTTCACTTCGTGGGAAGTGCGGAAGCCATCGAAAAAGTGCAGGAACGGCACGCGCGATTCCAAAGTAGCAGCCTGCGCGATGCAGGCGAAGTCGCTCGCTTCCTGCACCGAATTGGAAGCCAACAGCGCAAAACCAGTCGAGCGCGTGGACATGGCGTCGCTGTGATCGCCAAAAATCGAAAGCGCGTGCGTGGCCAGCGTCCGTGCGGCCACGTGGATCACCGCAGCCGTCAGTTCGCCGGCGATCTTGTACATATTGGGGATCATCAGGAGCAAGCCCTGCGATGCGGTAAAAGTTGTGCCCAGGGCGCCAGCCTGCAACGCACCGTGGAGAGCACCGGCGGCCCCGCCTTCACTTTGCATTTCAATTACGTCGGGGATGGCTCCCCAAATGTTCGGCTTATGCTCCGAATTCCACTGATCCGACCACTCTCCCATGGGTGACGAGGGGGTGATCGGGTAAATCGCGATGACTTCATTGAGGCGGTAAGCGACGGCGGCGGCAGCTTCGTTGCCGTCCACAATAGACATTTTTCGGGCCATGAGGGTCTCCGGCGATCAAGTTAGGTGTACAAGAAAATGGTAGGCTGAGGCGCAGGTGAAAGCAATGAAAACTCGCATAAAATAAGGGCAAACGCGACTTGCCCAGTCGCACATCGCCGGTGTGACGCGCGTCACTGCGGTTTGTTCACGTCCTCAGGTCGCTTCTTCTTACTCTGCGTCCGCCGGCGGCAATCTGCATCGCGCGACAGCGCGCTTCGTCACTGTCCGAGGCACATCGGCCAAGTTCTTAATCCTTAGCTCGATTCACAACACGCAATCGGAACGGCGCTACACGCCTTCATCAAAGCTTATCTCCGGTTCGGGAAGCTTGTCGCCGTCTCTGGAGACCCAGACGTATAGCGTCGGCAACAGAAATATGCTCATTACCAAGTCGGAGATGAGGCCTCCGACGATAACAATGGCGAAGGGGCGCTGCGAGTCGGAACCGATGGCGTGAGAAAGTGCCGCTGGCAATAATCCGAGAGTCGCCACAAGCATGGTCATCATGATAGGTCTAAGCCTGAGAACGGCGCCCTCGATGGCGGAGTCTTCGATCGAATGTCCTTGCGCCCGGAGCTGGTTGATGTATTCAAGCATGATCACTCCGGTTTGCACCGAAACCCCGAAAAGCGCCAGGAAGCCTACGCCAGAGGACACGCTGAAGTGCGTGTCGGCGATCAACAGGGCGAGCGTGCCGCCGATGGGCGCCAGTGCGACGTTAGCGAGAATAAGCAAAGCCCATTTGAAGGAACGAAACATGGAGTAAAGAATCACAAAAATCAGGAGGATGGTCAGTGGCACGATGACGAAAAGCCGCTTCCCAGCGCGCTTCTCACTCTCGTATTCGCCTTCCCAATCAATGTGGTACCCGCGTGGCAATTGAACCTGTGCGCTTACCTTCGTAATCGCTTCCTCGACAGCACCACCGAGGTCCCGCCCCCTCACGCTGTACTTGATGGCAATAAAGCGCTGGTTGCCTTCACGGTAGATTTCCGAACCGCCGTCCCGATGTTCGATTTTGCAAAGTTGTGCGAGAGACACTCGCTCACCGGATGGTGATAACAAGCGAATGTTCTCAATGGCTTCATTTGTGTTGCGGTACTGCGGCAAATAGCGCAACACCAAGTCATAGCGCTGCTCACCCTGCAAGACTTGAGTAAGCGCGTTGCCACCCACAGCGGTCTGGATTGCATCTTGGACGTCAGCCACGTTGATCTGGTAGCGCGCCGCCTGCCGGCGGTCTACGGTTACATTCAAGTTGGGTTGGCCAAGGACTTGAAGAACTCCCAGGTCCTCGATTCCCCTTACGCCGCGCATGATGTTGACGATCTCATCCGCCTTCCCCTCAAGAACCTTCAAGTCGTCGCCATACACCTTCGTGGCAAGCTCACCCTTAACGCCACTGACCGCTTCTTCCATGTTGTCTTCGATGGGTTGCGAGAAGCCCCAGACCACCCCGGGTATTTTGTCCAGTTCGCGTTGCATTGCCGCGATCAGTCTGTCCTTATCTTCGCGGAATACTGGACGCCACTGTTCCTTTGGCTTCAAATCAACGAAGTACTCCGTATTGAAAAAGCCCGTCGTATCGGTTCCATCATCTGGACGTCCCACCTGACTAGTACATTGCGTAACCTCGGGAAAAGAGCAGAGCAAAATTCGCGTTTGGTCCGACAGCCGGGTGCCTTCTGTAGGTCCAGTGCTGGGAGCGAGGGTACCGCGCACCCAGAGCGCACCTTCATCCAAGTGCGGAAGGAACTCGGAACCGATGGCGCCCCCAAACGAAAGATACATGGCGACAAGCAGACCGAACACCGCGACGCCTACGGTTATGAGGCGATGCTCGATGGCCCACTTCACCGCTTCGCGGTAAAGCCTGGTCAGGAATTCCATCACTGGGTTGTGCCACTCGCGTGCACCCTTGCGGAAGAAGAAACTTGAAAGCACTGGCGCGACGAGCATCGAGAAGAGCAAGGCACCGAGCAGGGCAAAGGCCACCGTCCAGGCCATCGGTTTGAACAAGCGCCCTTCGACGCGCTGCAACGTGAAAATCGGCAGGTATGCGGTGATAATAATGCCGATCGCGTAGAAGACAGGGCGTTGCACCTCGTGCGCCGCATCCCGAATGCGCTCCATCGGGGTCTTGAGGGAGTTTTCCTGGTGGCCCAGATGGCGGACGATGTTTTCCACCATCACGACAGCGCCATCCACGACCATCCCGAAATCCAGCGCGCCGAGAGACAGCAAGTTTGCGGGAATGCCTTTGAGCTTGAGACACGTAGCGGCGAACAACAACGAAAATGGGATCGTCAGTGCGACAATTATGGCCCCGCGAACATTCCCGAGAAATAAAAAGAGGATGATCACGACCAGGATGATGCCTTCCGTAAGGTTATGCAGCACCGTATGAGTCGTGAAGTGCAGCAAATCGCTGCGGTCAATGAACGGAACAACCTTTACACCGGGAGGCAAAATACGTTCATTCAGTTCCTTGACCTTCGCGTGGATTCCAGCAAGCGCTTCATCGGCATTTGCGCCCTTACGCAAGAGCACGATGCCTGAAACCACATCGTCGTTGTCGATGATTTTCCCATCTTCGCGATGAATCGCTCTGGCAAACTGTCCGAGCCTGATCTTTGGGCCCTGAGCGACGACGGCAATGTCCTTGACCCGCAGTGGCGTGCCGCTCTTGGTCACAATGACTGTGTCTTCGATATCGCGCACATTGTTGAGCAGGCCCACCTCACGAACATTGATCTGCTGAAGACCTGCTTCGATGAAGCTTCCACCCGCGTTGGCATTGTTATTGGTGAGCTGTTGCTCCACCTGCGCAAGGCTAAGTCCATAGGAAACCAATTTATTGGGGTCAACACGAACCTGATATTCGCGAGTCGGTCCGCCGAAACTGGCAACATCGACCACATTCGGGACGGCCTTAAAGTTCTTTTCAATCACCCAGTCTTCGATGGACTTTAACTCCATCACGTCGTAGCTCGGATTCGTGCTTTTCAACGTGAAAAAGTAGATTTGCCCGACCGGGCTCCAGTCGGTCCCCATCTGTGGCACAACGTTCGGCGGGAGCGTAACTTGCGAAAGCCGCTCGAGAACCCTCTCCCGGTTCCAGGCGTTGTCTTCTTCATCATCGAAAATCAGCTTTAGGTCCGAGAGCCCGAAAAGAGAGAACGAGCGTAAATGCGTCACATGCGGGATGCCGTTCATCACGATTTCCAGCGGGATGGTAACCTGTTGCTCGATTTGTTCCGCGGAGATTCCTGGCCACTGGGTGATGATCTCAACATAGTTGTCCGCAACGTCCGGGTAGGCTTCGACGGGAAGTTGATGGAACGAAATCGCCCCCCAGACAAACAACAGGAGCGCAACCGCAAGGACAAGAAAGCGGTTCTCCAAAGCGAAATCGACAACTTGGCGAATCATCTACTGTTCCACCGTACTTTGCATCACCAGGGCGTTGCCGACCACTTGCTGGCCGGGTTCAATGCCTTTGCGGATCTCCTGCATCTTGTCGGGAAGATTGTTGCCCGCTGTCACTTCCAAACGGCGGAATTTGTTGCCGCCGGCCGGGACATACACCCAATCGCGGTCGTGAAGGTGCAAAATGGCGGAAGCTGGCACGGAGGCATATTCCACCTTCTTTTGTCCATGGAAGGTCGCGGTCACAAACATCCCCACGCGCATCAGCAGGCCCGGATTTGCAACCTCCACGCGCACTTTCGCCGTTCGAATACTGGGATCCAGAATTGGCCCAATATTGCTGATCCTGCCCGTATACACCTTGTCCGGATAAGCGTTCAGCCGGATTTCCGCGGTCTCTCCTATGTGCACGTTCGAGAGATCGTTTTCGTACACGTCGCACAGAATCCACACGTCCGAGAGATCGGAAATCGTGAAGGGATTACTGCCGGACAAACCCTGGACGCCGGCCGCGTTGGTTACCTGTTGATCGGTAATGACGCCAGATACAGGGGCTTTAATATCCACCACTCCGGCCGGATGGTCCTTATCCACGCCGAGCACGTGAAGATGTTCGAGCGTTGTCTCCACATCCACCTTGGCTTTGTCCTCGGCGTCCTGTGCCACCTGGAAATCGTTCAGGGAAATGGCGCCTTTTTCATAGAGAATTTGAGCACGCTCGAATTGTTTCCCGGCCAGAATTTCATCCGCGACTGCTTTCCGATAGTCGGAAAACGCTCCGGCAATGTCCGGGCTCTGCACGCGCAGCAGCACCTGCCCCTTCTGTACCGTATCGCCAAGCCGTGCGCGAATTTCCACGACTCGCCCGGAGGCTAGCGAAATCACCGGCACCGTGCGGTTGATATCGGGAATCACCGTGCCGGTTACGCTCAGCGTGGGCGCAGCAGAATATTCTCCCGCCTTCACAAGCGGAAATTGTTCCGGATGGTCCACCGTCAACAAGCCGGAGTCTTGTTCTTTTTCCACCGTGGCCGGTGGTGGCGCCCCCCCACCAGACTCCGATTTGCCGCCGCAGCCGAAGAGAAACACGCCCAGAACAACCAGGGATGCCGCTTGCAGAAGCACTCTGCGATTCATTGTAGGACCTCGCGTCCGACGGCAAGATTCAATTGGCCCGCCGCAATCAAGTAAGAACCGATCAGGTTCAAGTAATTCAGTTCCGTGTCACGGTATTCCTTCTGCGCGTCTAGAAAATCCAGCAGGGAGGCTCCTCCGTGTTGGTAAGCAAAAGAAACAGTGTCACGGACACGGACGGCTTCGTCCAGATATCTCGCTTTGTAAGGGCGAAGCAGGATCACATTACTATTCACCATGGCGTAGGCAGAATCTACGTCGCTGAAAACCTGCGCCTGCGTGGCATCCAGGAGTTTTTGGCTGCGGTCGATGTCCAGTTGCGTGCGCAGTTTTTCTCCCTGGTTACGATCGAAAATGCGGAGCGGGATGCTCATGTCGACGCCGATGTATTGGTCGATCGGTGGATTGCGGCCCACGTCGAAGCTAAAAGTGGGATCGGTCGAGCCATTGGCGACGGCGAGTTTGTGGTCCGTCTTCGCCTTGTCAACCGCTTGCGTCGCCGCCTTCAAGTCTGGCCGGTTATCAAGCGCAATCTGGCGGAATTCATCCAACGGAGAGAGCTGATCGCTGAACTCGAATAACCCGGTTACGTCAAATTGATCGACGGGTGTGCGGTCATCCAGAAGCATCAAGAGCTGAATCTTTGCGGTTCGAAGATTGACCTCGGCAGTCTGCAGGTCAGATTCAAACTGGACGCGCTGAAGCTCCAAACGATCCAGATCAATTCGCGCAATATCGCCCACCTGGAACCTGTCACGGCTAATGCTAAGTACCTGGTCCCAGTAGGCCAGGTTATCCTTGGCTACCCTTAAGACTGCCTTTGCTTGCAGCGTCCCCACGTACGCGCCGCGCAGGCTGAAGAGCAGCCCCCTCTCCAAGTCGGACTGGCCAGAGATTGCGATCCCGGTTGCTTCCTTCGCGCTTTCCAGCCGCAGCTCCCGCTTGTGCTGACGCTCATGCAGATAACTCACGGTAGCCGATGGCAGCCAGTAGGCAAACGGCCCGTGCGAAGGCCCGCCCGGAAACGGGTCGATCTGGTCCGAAAGGATCGTGAGATTCGGATTCGGACGCAGATAGGCCGTGGTCTCGTTGGCCCTGGACTCGTCGATGCCAATCTGGCCGGCGCGTAAGATCGGGTTATTCGCCTCAAATCGCGTTTTCACTTCGTCCCACGTCAGTGCTTTCTGCGCCCGGGCTTGCCCCGCAATTCCCGCCACCAACAAGGTGGCAAGGCATACACCCCTGATAAAACGCCGCATGACTCTACCCTCACATCCTCAATCTGTGGTGAATACGGAGACTGTATGATGCCAGTATTCCGCCCGGTTTAAAGAATCACCGCCCCGATGGACGCTCGCCACTTTGGATTGGCCCCTGAGACGATAGCCACACCGCCCTTAAGAATCTATAACAGGTCGGTGAAGGAATGATTACTAGAGGGCTACAGGAAGTGGCGGGGAGCGGCCCAAGCGTGAGTGGAGGACCTGTCGCGCTGTAGTCTGATCTTTTGTGAATGAGAAGCAATCCGAAGAGGGAACGGTGTGGTTGTCGTACACCAGCGCGTGTGCTTCGCCGAATGACGAGCGCAGCGACGCAAGCGTTGTTCGGTCCGCCAAAGGCCCGGCGGGGCCGTTCAGGAGCACAGGGGATTCATTTTCCAGCTCGGCGTAGGTGCCCGGCGCTGCCACCGAAAAATTGCCGTGGCCATCGTTTAGCAGGACCTCAATGAAGCTCTCATCCAAATTCGAGGTGACGATCAAATCGATGTTGTCGTCTCCGTTGACGTCACGGGCGGCAACACGCAATCCTCCGAACGGCGCGCTTACACCGATCGCAGATTCCGCTCCCGCGCTGAACCGAAAACGGATGGAATAGTTAGTCTTCGCCGATCTTTGGCTTCCGAGCTCCACTAAAGCCAAATCTGGTTTCCGGTCTCCATCGAGATCGGCGATCACGAACTGCACTTCGGCAGGGCGCAGAGGTAATGTCCTTGAGGAGGACCGCTTCAACGCGCTATTGGAACGGTGAAAAGTACTTCCCATAAAGAGACAAAGCAGAGACACCAGCGCCACTTGGAACTGTGGCCCGAACTGTGTGGCAGTCCCTCTCACTGTCGTCTTTAGGAGTCTCCAAGCTGTGCTGCGATTACCGCATTGCATGCAGATTTAGTAGGATACACGGCTGGCGGAAACCGCGGAAGGGGTTCGCAAGTGTTGTGACATATGTCACAAAGAATTGTGACGCGTGGCGCGGCGACCTGTGCAGCTAACCACCTACCCTCTTTCCGTAGCCACTGCCGTTTGGATACTTCGGCTGGGTTCGCGGGAACCATGGTGCTTGCAGCAGGTCTCGGCGGGATTCTGCGGGCGCATTGTCTCTAGCTCAACTGTTTACAAATCAATGAGTTAAACTGGAGCCTAGGCTGAAGCTGGAATCGGACCAAGAGTCAAATCAGGAGCGACATGCATGACCACCCCATCCTCATCTAGTTCCTCTAGCGCCCGCCCCGGGTTGCCTGCGGAACATGTGTACGTGATCGCCGCCATTTGTTTGCTCTTGGGCCTTTTGGTGGGTTTCTTCTTGCTGGGGAACAACGCCACCCCCAACGTCGCTCGAACCCAGCCCGCAGGTAACACGACAACTCCATCCGCCGCCTACAGTGGTGGCCACCCGAAACTGACACTGCAGCAAATGAAGCAGATGGCCGATGTACAGGCGTCCACACTCATCGAAAAATCCAAATCCGATCCCAAGAACGCCGCTATCCTGTTCCAGATTGCCGCCATCTACCAAGCCACGCATCAGTTTAAGGAAGCCACTGACTACTTTGAGCGAGGACTCAAAATTGACCCGAAGAACATATCTGCCCGGACAGAGATGGCTTCCTGTCTCTATTATTCCGGCGACGTGGATGGCGCTCTGAACCAGCTGAATCTGGCGCTGAAATACAACCCTAAAGACGCGAATTCCCTGTTCAACCTTGGCATGATCAAGTATCGAGGGAAGAAAGATCCGGCAGGAGCGATTGCGGCATGGCAGGAGCTTCTGAAGACCAATCCGAATCTCGATCGCAAACCCATCGTGGAGCAGATGATTGCTGAGGCACAGGCCAGCACCGCCGCAAAGAACTGATGAATTTGCCACCCCACGGCAGGAGTGAGAGGACGTGACGGAACTTAAAACAACGAGCAGCAATTCCTGGACAGTCGCGCAAGCCTTCGCGCTCGCTGCGGCTTCTCTTCTGCTGGGGGTGTGCGGCGGATGGATGATTCGAAGGTCTTTCGCGGCGCCGGTTCCAGCGACGGCCCAGGTCGCATCGCCGATTGCGCAGGCTGTCGCACCCAGCCAACCTATGCCGCCAAACTTCGGCTCGCTGGACGGGCAGCCGCCTCCACAGGAGCTCAAGCAGGCCGCCGACGCTCAGGCCGTTCCGCTGCTTGAACAACTGAAAGCTGACCCCGAGAATGCCGCCTTGCTCGCCCAATTGGGCAACCTCTATTACGACGCCAAGCAATACCCCATCGCCATTGACTACTACGAGCGCTCAGTGAAATTAGAGCCCGCCAATAGTTCCGTCCGCACTGACCTGGGCACCGCCTATTGGTACAACAGCGACCCAGATGCCGCGATCGCGCAGTTCAACAAAGCTCTGTCGTATGATCCCACCAAGGCCGACACACTTTTCAATCTTGGTGTTGTAAAGTGGCAGGGTAAAAAGGATGCGCAGGGGGCCATCGCCGCCTGGAAGAAGTTGTTGGACACAAATCCCGGATATGCCAACAAGGAAAATGTGTTGCAACTGATCGCACAGGCCCAGAAGCATTGAGACCACATAACTCTTCCACTTCAAGTGCAGCCCTCGCTTTAACACTGCCTTTTAGGCTACTAGTTCCATGAGCGACCGCCAGAACAAAGCCATCATTGTCGGAGCCGGACCTGCTGGGCTGACTGCCGCGTATGAATTATCAAAGCAGGGCGCGTCCGTCGTCGTCCTCGAGAGCGATCCCGAGTATGTTGGTGGGATTTCGCGCACGGTCAGCTATCACGGTTATCGCTTCGATATCGGCGGCCATCGCTTCTTCTCCAAATCCCGCGAGGTGGAAGACCTTTGGACAGAGATTCTCGGTTCGGACATGCTCCAGCGGCCCCGTTCATCCAAGATTTATTATGGCGGCCAGTTCTATTCCTATCCGCTGAAGCCGTTCGAAGCTCTATCCAAGCTCGGTTTTATCGAATCTACTCTGTGTGTCCTGTCATTTCTCGCCGCTCGCGTGAATCCCACGCGCAATCCGAAATCGTTTGAAGACTGGGTGGTGAATCAGTTTGGCCGCCGCCTGTTTCGCATTTTTTTCAAGACCTATACGGAAAAAGTCTGGGGCATGAGCTGCCGCGAAATCTCCGCCGATTGGGCCGCACAGCGAATCAAAGGGCTGTCCCTCGGCTCAGCGATCAAAAACGCTTTCCTGCCAAAACGAATGTCAGGGGATCGCAGCCAAATCGTCAAAACTCTTATTGATACATTTCGCTATCCTCGCCTCGGCCCCGGCATGATGTGGGAAACCTGCGCGAAAAGGGTCCGCGATATGGGTGGTGAGGTTCTTCTCGGGCGTAGCGTCATCGGCTGCAGCTTCGATCCTGCCACGACCTCTTGGACCGTGTCTGCCCGAACACCGGATGGAACACTGGAAGAATATCGCGGGGAACACCTCATCTCTTCTATGCCCATTCGCCAACTGGTCTCCCAGATCACGCCAAGACTTCCTGAGGCCGTCACCGGCGCCGGAGAATCCCTACGTTACCGGGACTTTATCACCGTCGGCTTGATCCTACGCGAGCGAAATCGTTTCAACGACAATTGGATTTACATTCACGATCCGA
>Ga0187818_10000866_pt1 | contig 11604 bp, 8 predicted proteins | sample NC_wetland_sal_i_14_FD_130581 | JGI IMG/M metagenome (GOLD analysis project Ga0187818, IMG submission 130581) | Wetland sediment microbial communities from Neuse River Estuary, North Carolina, USA - SO4_3 | ecosystem: Environmental > Aquatic > Freshwater > Wetlands > Sediment | place: USA: North...
ACGACAACGACATGCCAGTTCGAAGTGGATTCCTTGAACAGATGCTTGAACGATGCGAGGAAATTCCGTTCTTCCTGCGGCAATCCATCGGGCCACTTTCTGGCCGGGAAGATGCTTCTCTGGACGACTTCTTCTGGATCGGCGGCGAATATGATGTCCTTCATCCTTGCCTGGCAAACGGGCTGTTTGCCCTCGTGAACCGTCGCGAGAAGAGGCCGATCCATTTCACGACGAAACCGCCATGGCAACAGCCGGTGTATGTGATCCTGATGCGCAACGGGACGTACTTGTGTGCATGTTGTGGCATCGAGAATGGCACTCTGGTCATCCATCCGTACTCCCAGCAGTTCCGTCGTTCGGAACATTTGCGCTACCACCAAGATGCCGAGGTGATTGGCCGAATTGTCACAGTGGCAAGAAAGCTTGGGTGATCCTGTCGGTTTGCCGGACAAATGGTGTCCCTGTCTTGTAGGCGAGTCCTACGGATTGCCAAGGGAATATACGGAATTGAGCGAAAAGCGAACGCTCCACTCATTTTGTGGACATGCTTTCTGTACCTGGCTAGTCTCGGTTTTCAGGTGTGACTGTTGTCCTCTCTCTCGCATGAGCGAAGCCGCTGGAGATCCTGGCTGCCGAGCGAGCTCGACTGGCTTTCAAGACAGATTCGACCACTTCTGCACTGGCATCTGGCTAGTTTCCTCTGCATTACAGCCGGGAGTCTTCTCGCTCTCCTCACTCCACTTGTGCTTAAGTGGGTGATCGATCGGCTGATCCCGCAGAGACAGCCGGGATTGCTCCTATTAGCGGCTGGCCTGATCTTTCTGGCCTACCAGGGCAGGATGGCACTCACGAGCTTGGGCAGCTATCTAATGCTGACTGCCGCCCAGAGGCTCTCGCTCACGTTGAGAATGAGCCTACTTGGACGTCTCGATACGCTCTCGGCCGAGTATTATGAGGACACGCCGGTCGGCAGCGTGATGTACCCGCTCAAAGAGCCGATCGAAGAGGTCTCGTATTTCGGGTCCGACCTCCTGCCCGCAATCTTGCGCATGTTCTTGACGGCCAGCTTCACGCTGGTGACTATGTTTGTGCTCAGTCCTTTGCTTACGCTGGCCGTTCTCCCTCTCGTCCCGGTCTTTCTGATCGCGCGGCAGCACTTCCGCCGAAGGCTCGCAGCCAACGCGGACACCGTGCAGAGCAATCGGTTGGCGTGGAGCACCTTCATTGAGGAACATCTTTCCTCGGTGATTCCCATTCAACTGCTGGGACAAGAAAAACGCCAGGAGCGAAGAGCCTTCCGGCTCCTGGCTCGTGGAGTCAGGTCACAACAAAAGTTATTTACCACCAGCATTTGGTTTACGGTATGGGGCTCCATGGCAGTTGTTTTGGCCATGTGCGCCGTCATTGGCTACGGCGGCGAGATGGTGCTGTCAGAAAGCTTGAGCGTCGGCGGACTGGTGGCGTTCTATGGCCTAGTTACCCAACTCTTTGATCCCCTCAGTGGCGCCGCCGATCTCTACGCGAGAGCACAGAAAACCTTCGCCAGTGTCCGGCAGTTGAAGTCCAGGCTTGAGTTATGCCCCAGCGTAACTAATGCCGCTGCTGCCGTTTGTCTCTCGCGGGAGCACCCTTCCCAGATTGATTTTGCCGAAGTTCGGTTTGGATATCGAAGGCAAAAAAACATGCTTCATATCCCCTCGCTTCGAATCTTGCCGGGCGAACAGGTCGCCATCGCTGGGGAGAACGGTGCCGGAAAGAGCACCCTTGCAAAACTCATAGCACGACTCTACGACCCCGATTCCGGATCGATTCGTATCGGAAACGTAGATATCCGAAACATTCAACTCAAGGATCTGCGCCAGTACGTCTGCTATCTGCCGCGCGATCCCGTCCTGTTTGATGGAACGTTGTCCTTCAACCTTCGCTTTGTGCGGCCGGCCTCGCCGGACGATGAACTTCAAGAAGCCATTCGCAGCGTGGGGCTTTCGCAATTTGTTGCAGCATTACCCGATGGCTTACGCCAGCGGATCGGACCAGGAGGCTGCCAACTTTCCGGTGGCCAGCGCCAACGACTCGCCATCGCAAGAGCGCTTCTGCAGCAACCTCGGATTTTGATATTGGATGAGGCAACTTCCTGTCTTGATCCCTCTTCAGAGAGAGTCGTTCTTGGGAACATTCGCCGCGGCCTCACAGCGTCAACGCTGATTGTCATCTCGCACCGCGCTTCAACATTCTCTACATTCGGTAGACTTCTCGTTCTTTGCCGTGGAGAAATCGTTGAAGATGGCAATCCCCATTCCCTCAGGTTTGCTGCGAGCCGCACCCTCACCCAATCTTTTCCCACAGGCTCTACCATCGATGGAGATCTCCGAGAAGCTCCTCTGTAAATACAAGCTGCGGCGGACTTTGTTCCTTACCGCCCTATCGTAGGGGATTTCAGGAAACGCAATCCTGACTAAAAAGCGGACACATTGATTCTTTCCACACAAGAAGTCTGCAACGCATCTTGTTGTCATTAACCAACTTCTCTTTGCCCATGTTGGGTTACCGAACCTTTTCACCTTTTACTGGCTCTCAGGCGGCGAAGGGTGTCAGAGTGAACTCCAGGCTTCCAATCTATGACCAGAAGGAAGGGGATGGGGCGGCAATGTACAGAGTTTCTAACACGGTACACGGCACACACAACCAGGACGGCGCAATTCTGCTGGATGTCCGGCAAGGTCTAATGTTCAACGTCAACTTCGTTGGATCGCGAATCCTCGAACTTCTGAAAAGCGGATCCACCGAGTCAGCGATCGTCGATGAGATCGGCCGGGAGTTCGGCGTGGGCCGAGAGCTTGCGGAGAACGATGTGCGAGAATTTCTCCAGAACTTGAAGAAGTGTCAGCTGGTCGAAGAGCGGGAATCCGGCGCTGGCGGTCTGAGCTGGGACCAAGATCATGGAATCGACACAACAGTCTGATCGAGAGACCTATCGCGCGATTGTGCTCGGGCAAGACGGGAATGAACTGTTTACCAGGTCGCCGCTGGCGGTGTGAATGAGGTCTGCACCATGTCGTTTCTTGTTTTGAAAGCGTACTTGAAGCTGATTCGCTTCGATCTCTACTTGGCGCGAGGTAATTTCGCGGCGCTCTACGACAAGGTTAGCAACTATCCGGTGGGAAAGGCGACGCCTGCTCCGGATGCGGTGCAATGCATTTGTTCGGCGGTCGACATGGCTTGTATCTGGTACTGGAAAGAGGCGCTTTGTTTGCAGCGCTCGGCAGCGACGAGTTGCCTCCTAAAGAACCAGGGGATAATCGCACAATTGGTAATCGGGGCACAGCAGTTGCCATTTAAGGCGCATGCCTGGGTCGAGGTGGATGGTCGCGTGGTCAACGACAAACCGTACGTGACGGAAATGTACGCAGTCTTGAATCGATGCTAATAAATGAGCGACAACTTGAAGATTCTGGGCAAAGGCAACTGTATGAGCGTCCAGTTTGGGAGATGGAATTTCGAAGGCCAACCGCCTGCCCCGGACTACATCGAGAAAGTCAGCGCGGCTCTCGCTCCCTACGGCCCCGATAGCAACGAATCCTATTCCAAGGGTGGCATAAGGATCCTTTATCGCGCCTTCCACACCACGAAGGAATCGCATCGCGAGAAGCAGCCGCATATTTCTTCTTCCGGAGCCGTGATCACTTGGGACGGCGGCTTGGACAATCGTGCTGAACTCATGAGGGTGCTGCGCGACTCTCTGAGTATCACGTCCACTGACGTTGCCATCGTCGCGGCGGCTTACGAAGAGTGGGGCGCCAACTCCTTTGCCAAACTCATCGGAGATTGGGCGCTCTCCATCTGGAACCCCAATAACCGCTCGCTGCTCTTGGCCAAAGATCTCATCGGCACGCGCCATCTCTACTACTCGTTCGACAGAGATCAGGTCACGTGGAGCACCATCTTTGATCCGCTCGTCCGGCTTGCGGGTAAGACGTTCGTTCTCAACGAAGAATACATCGCCGGTTGGTTCTCTATGTTTCCGGCCGTGCATTTGACACCCTGCGTTGGCATTCATTCCGTCCCGCCATCGTCGCTCGTCCTTCTCCGACCTGGAGAGCACACGGTCAGTACGTATTGGGACTTCGACCCTCAGAAGAAAATCCGTTACCGCACCGATGCCGAATACGAAGAACATTTCCGCACCGTCTTCACCACAGCCGTCAAGCGCAAACTTCGTTCTGATAGACCCGTTCTGGCCGAGCTCAGCGGCGGCAGGGACTCCTCATCCATCGTCTGCATGGCCGATTCCATCATCGTCCGCGGCGGCGCTGACACGCCTCGCCTCGATACTATCTCCTACTATAACGACTCCGAACCCAACTGGAACGAGCGCCCCTATTTCGCCAAAGTTGAAGAAAAGCGCGGTCGCACCGGCTGGCATATCAACACCGGTGCGCAAGATTCGGAAACAATCCCAGCGCCTGAACCATCGCCCGAATCTACTCACGGCCGCTTTGTGCCAACTCCCGGCCATGATGGCCGCTCTTCTCCGCATATCAGGATGTGTATGGACTCGCAAGGAAATCGCGTCGTGCTTTCGGGCATTGGTGGGGACGAAGTCATGGGAGGTGTGCCAACGGCCACGCCCGAACTTGAAGACCTTCTCGCAAGAGCACAATTCGGCGTCCTCGCTCATCAGCTGAAAGTCTGGGCGCTGGAAAAGAGAAAGCCCTGGTTCCATTTGTTCTGGGAAGCCGCCCGTGTATTCTTCCCTCCCGCCCTAGTGGGTGTCCCGAAATATATGCGACCGGCCCCATGGCTCCGCCCCAGCTTTGCGAAGCGCCATTGGGCCGCGCTGACCGGCTATCCCTCAAGGACGAAGTTATTCGGTCCTCTGCCAAGCTTCCAGGAGAATGTGGGCACACTCGACGCCTTGCGCAGGCAACTGGCGCGCACCACCTTGCCATTCGAGCCGCCCTACGAGAAACGCTATCCCTATCTGGATCGCGACCTGCTGGAATTCATGTTCGCGATCCCGCGGGAACAACTGGTCCGCCCGACCCAACGACGTTCCCTGATGCGCCGCGCACTCGTCGGTATCGTGCCGGACGAGATCCTGAACAGGAAGACGAAAGCATTTGTTGCTCGGTCGTCGATGGTAGCCATCTCAAATAACTGGGCCCATTTCGCGGAGATGACCCAGAACATGCTTAGCAGTTCGCTCGAAATTGTAGCCTCGGAACGTATTTTGGAGGCCTTGCAGAAGGTTCGGCGGGGCGAACAAGTCCCCATGGTCACGTTGAAGCGTACGCTCTTCCTCGAAGGCTGGCTCAGAGATCTTCGCGCCTTGGGCATCATAGACCTGGATACGACCTTGAAGCCTAAGCTGAGATGGCAGGCTTCCATCCAAGGCTAGCGCATAGAAGGCTAACGAAAGCAGTCGCGAGGAACATATCGAGATCGAACGGTCAGCAACGGAGCAAATCATGAGCATGCAGTTTGGAAGATGGAATTTCGAAGGGCCAGCGCCCGCACCGGAGTACATCGAAAAAGTCAATGCAACGCTCACCCCCTATGGCCCCGACAGCAATGAGTCCTACTCAAAAGACGGCGTGAAGATCCTGTATCGCTCGTTTCAAACCACAAAAGAATCGCACCGTGAAACGCAGCCACACGTTTGTGCTTCCGGGGCGGTACTTACTTGGGACGGGCGTTTGGACAATCGCCAGGAGCTTATCGGCGAGTTGCGCGACGGCTTGACTCTTAACTCCACGGAAGTGGAAATCGTGGCGGCGGCGTTCGAACGCTGGGGGGACAAGTGCCTCGGGAAACTGATCGGGGATTGGGCGCTCTCTATCTGGAATCCTGTTGAGCGCTCCGTGTTGCTCGCCAAAGACCACATAGGAACACGACATCTTTACTATTCGTTTGACGACAAACAGCTAACTTGGAGCACCCTCCTCGATCCGCTGGTTCTGTTCGCAAGCAAGACCTTCACGATCTGCGAGGAATATATTGCCGGCTGGCTCACTAACCAGTTTCCCGCCACACACCTAACGCCCTACGTCAGTATCCAGGCCGTCGCGCCATCCTGTTCCGTGCTGTTGCGGCAGGGCAAGCACGGCACAACGCACACAATCACCAGATATTGGGACTTCGATCCCAACAAACGCATTCGCTACCGCACCGACGCCGAATACGAAGAACACTTCCGCTCCGCCTTCGCTACGGCGGTACAACGCCGCCTCCGCTCCGACCGCCCCGTCCTCGCCGAACTCTCCGGCGGCATGGACTCCTCCTCCATCGTCTGCATGGCCGACCTGATTATGGGAGTAGGCGCCCAGAGCGCCACTCGCCACTCGCCACTCGCCACTTCCCAGGTGGAATGCCCTCGCCTCGACACCATCTCCTGGTTCGGAGACTTCTATGCCCACCTGGACCCAGATACTAACGCATTCCCATGGATCTCCAAAGTCGAAGAAAAACGCGGTCACACAGGCTTCCACATCAACCTCAGTGAGCTGAGAGAGTTGAAATCTAAAGAAACCAGATCACAACGACCGTTCATGTCTGCCTTCGATAGCGGTGGCTTTGCCTGCACCCCAGCCCCCAGACATCTCTCCAGATTTTTCAAGCTTTATGCGGCACACATCGCTTCCCAAGGACATCGAGTCACACTTTCTGGCATCGGTGGAGATCATGTCACGGGTCGTGAACCCACGCCTATGCCCGAGCTACAAGATCTCGTGACCAGGGCACGTTTTCTTCAGCTTGCACGTCAACTGAACGCCTGGGCAATCAAAACGAGAAAACCTCGTATGCTCCTACTCTGGGAAGCCGTTCGAGAATTCTTCCCTCGGGGGAACGTAACCAAAGATATATTCGGAGCTCCTTGGTTTTGTCCTGACTTTATCCATCGTAATTACGCCGCTCTTTCCGATTGCCCACCTAGAGTGAAGATCCTCAGCCATCTGCCGAGCATGCAGCATAACTTCGATGGGTTAGATGGCGAGCGAAGGTTAGCCGCATTTTGGGATCTCAACCCAACTCTGATCCGCGAAGTACGCTATCCCTATCTTGACAGAGATTTTATGAGCTTCATGTACGCCATCCCTCGGGAACAGGTTGTGAAGGCAGGCCAGCCTCGTTTCCTAATGAGAGCTGCGCTTGTTGGCATCGTCCCGGATGAAGTCCTCAATAGAAAGCGAAAGACGTTTCTTCGACCAGAATCAGAGAAAGAGAACGACAAGAATAGATTGGCGGAGGTCGTCGGATCAGTAGAGGCTGGGCAGCACATAGTAAGCGGTTCGATGGGAATTATTGATCCCAGTCGTTTTTCGAAGGCATTGCGGGAGGTTAGACCGACAGAGGAAGCCCTCGTGAGCATGGTGACCCTGACATTGCAGTTAGAGTCTTGGCTGCGTCACTTGGCAACTCATGAGATATTGGCGACACCTAAGACAACAGAAAGACAAGACTATCCATTAAGAGCAAAGGGAGTCGCGTTATCTCCCTCAGCACACAAGTTCAGCTAGCTAGCTGGAAAACGAACTCTACTACCGAAAGGAGGTGAACACCATGAAGTACGAAGCACCAGAACTGAGAGTATTGACGCCCGCGATCAGTGCTATTCAGGATCCTCATATCCGCAAGTCACGTGCGGATGTTGAAGATACTGACCTGTTGCATGGAGCATTGCCTGCCTATCATGAATGGGAGTAACTGAACTACTGAATGGGCGCTCATAACACATGGGTGCCCATTCGGTGCAACTCGCCCAGTCCGTACGTCATCTGTGACCTCTGCGATCAATGCCATTCAGAATCCGACTATCAGCAAAAGCAGGTCAGATCACGAGGATGTTGATATCACATGTGGCGACATAGTTGCTTGCTATGAAGAATGGGAGTAAGTCAACCACTGCTTCGAGCGCCCACACAGCTAAGCGCTTGATGTCTATCCTGCTCACTCCAGACCGCATGCTGCGCGGTGGCAAAGACCTAGCCAACCTCGTCGAGGCATCGACGTGTGTAACTTAATATGAGCCCGCTCCACAGTCGGTCGCGCACGACTGCCGTAATTTCCGCCAACGTGCATATTCCTCGACTTTGGCAGGATCCGAATCTTGTTCATCTTTAAGCCAAAATCGAAACCAATCGACCGACCCACCCTGCGATGCCAGACGCACGGTCGGATTCGTCAGGACGTGCTCATCCGTATTCAACATGATTAAATCCACCGGCCTGTGCAGATAGCGCAGCCCAGCATACGGCTCCCACATAAATAATAAACTATTACGGCCTTCTGCAACAACTAGTAAAGGCGCGGTGATTTTATCTAAATTAAACGCAGGAGATCGCTTCAGCCACAGTTGCAAGTTGTCGCCAAAGGGGGATGCGCCGATCATCGAATCAAACTGCCGGGGAATTGCGTTCTTATACTCATCTATCGTAGTAATATATTGCACATAAGTTGCCATGAAGCCGTCCGTGATTGACGCGGCCTTGATCCGAAGGGAACCAGTCGTAAGGCCCTCCATCACCCAAAAGCAGCTGCGGCTGAACCCGATGATGCCTATTTTATCCGGATCTACAACCCCGTCCGATATCAATTGATTTGTAGCAGCTTCGTAGCCAGCGACATTGCAGGGCCCTTCATCATGCGTCCCGATGGGACAATTCTGTCCGCCTTGCAGCACGATTATTCCCACCGCGGCCAGCGCTCGGGCCGCAGATGCCGTTGTAAACGCTGCACCGGAGGGTCTAAATTCCGATTCACGAAAACTATAAGGCTGAATCACTAGCGGATAGCGCCTTCCCGTTTTGTAATTGGCTGGCTTGTACAGTCCGCTTTTCCGGCTCCGCCCTTCTTTGTCCTTCCAAACGTAAACACTAGCATGGCCTAATTCGATGTTCTTGAGTTGTGGGTTGGGATCCCAAATAACTCGTGATCGTTGGTTGTCATGAGCAATCAGCAGTGGAGGCTCGTCTAGTCCTTCCTTCACCATGACTTCGAGATCCTGATACTTATCTGCGACGAAGTCGCTTTTTGACTCAACAGCGAATTGCCAAGTACTGTCGCTTGTGAAGTGATACTCGACGGTGTGAAATGACGAATTCTGGTAGGTGCTCACAATGACGCATTCCTTGTTTCCTCCCGCAAAGACTGCTCCTGTAACAAGAACAAGATAGTAATCCTTCTCGTCGGTCTGACGCTTCAGCATTTCCACGCATGTGCGCGTATCGGAAGTTAAGTCCACAACGGCAACACACGGATTGGACGGCTTGTGATCTTTGGAGGTGAGAAACGTGTTTGGCAATAGGACGGCCCGACTATCACTTGACCAACTGGGACGGCCATCCCCCCACCAACCTGCATCCAGGCCGGTTGGTGCGTCGGTCAACGACTGGACGGAGCCGGTTCGCAGATCGATTCTGACGTACTGATGTGCGGGCTCGTCATGCCCCGGACGGATACGATGAGTCGATGAGTTGGATGCTGGCGGGTATAGCGTCTCCCATGGTGATGGGACCTCACGGACTGGCAGAGTTGTAACTAATGAGCTACCATCTGGAGACAGCGCCAAGTCTCCAGGAACGACTGGCACACCATTCTGCTTGACCTCGAAGCGTCTGCCACTAATGACCGCCCATAGATAACTGGCGGGCGACGGCAACAACCTTCCATCCTCAGGAATGAGCAGTTGTTTGAGCGAATGTTCCGTACCAACTATTACTGCGGCCTGGGCTTCCGCTCGCGTCTTTTGTTGTAGTGTATCTCGCTCGACCCGATCGAAGGCGGTATAGACATAATGGTCTCGATCACGTACATCGAATGTGTCCACCTCGTCCGTCGTGGATGTGAGCGGTTCAATTGTCTTTTTTCGAAGATCGGCTAGAACGAGTTGATTGCCCTCATTCGTGTGTCCTATAAAGGCCACCCCACTGGAGTCGGCCAGCCAACGCCAGTCGTTGATGATCGGGCCCTCTTTCTCAGAGCGATCCACAACCCATGCGGGGGATGGTGGCTGCGACGCGTCGGGATGCTCCAAGAAATTCTTGACGTCCTGACTGTCGTAGAAACGTAGTGAATCCTCGACACGGTTCAGGTCCAGACTCCCACGCTCGGTCCAGACAGCGAAGTAGTTTCCGTCCGGCGAAAACAACACTGTGGCACGCCCGCCGCTTGGATCGTCAAAAAGTGTCAGGCCTATCTCGTCGGCGACAGTGAAGGGTTTCTTTGTTTGTTGCGCTGATGCAATTTGAGAAGCGATTTCACTCAGGGATACGAGGACGATGATGTGGAACCAGATTGTTTTACTTTTCATCTCGGATACGGACCTCATTGTCTTTTGTAGAACAGCCAGAGTCTCTATCGCCCGCGTTGCGGGCTAGGATGTATGTTGCTGCTCGTTATCTCATGGTTCCGCATACATTGGTCCACTCTGGCTTCAGGGCGCTGCCAACGTTCGCGGACTTAACTGACTTTAGAAAATTACTTTTAGAGCGAACTGCATCGAGCGTGGGCCGCCCATCTCGTAGAGAGGGCTCAGGACACCCAGCGAATTCGCAAGCGTGGCTGTAGCCTGCCCAAAAGTAGCCGTACCGGATTGTCCATTGACGGTTCCAAAATTCGGGTGATTGAAAACATTGAAGGCTTCAGCGCGGAACTGCAGCTTAAGTCTTTCGTGAATCGGAAAATCCCGCCGAACCGCAAAATCCATTTGCCAGGCCCCAAATCCTCGCGCAAAATTGCGCGGAGCATTGCCGAGGCCAGAATTTACATTAACGAAGGCGTTGGGGTTAATCGCCCTGCCTCCCGGACATGTCTGACCCGGCTGAAGGTCTCCTAGCCCTTGGAGCACGGAAGCACAACTAGCGCCGTAGAGATAGATTGGCTGGCCGGAGACAATGTTCAGTCCCTCATCATAAAACTGTCCATCCGGTTCGACGAGCCCGAATCCTGCAAGAGTCACCGGAAAAGCAGTCCGCGCGGTAAAGCGGTCATCGAGACCCCAGTGGTCCAATACGGCACCCACAAATCTGTCATGTCCCACGTTCGGCAAGTCGTACGAGAAGGCAGTTGAGAAATTGTGCCGCACGTCGAAGTCGCAATTCCCGCGCTGGTACCCAAAATTGTAGTTCTCCGAGCCGTAGTCAAGACAGTGAGACCATGTGTAGGAAGCCAGAGCAATCAGTCCCCGACTCAGTCTCCGCCGGAACTGAATCTGTAACGCGTCATAATCCGACGTTAGGCCATTTTCGTTGAGGGTAAAGGCAAACGCGTTCGGGTTGTTGGAGGGAAGAATGAGATTTGACTGCAGCAACCTCGATCCATGCGCTCCGACATACGAGATGTTTAAAGCCTGCGATTTGCCCAAAGCCTGCTCAATGCTGGCGTTCCACTGGAGGGTGTACGGCAGTTGGAGATGCGTAGAAAAACCGTTCACTTCTGAGTACGGCGCCACCGGCGGATTTACGATAGGAAGAGGTACAAGAGGTGTTGGAAACGAAGCAGACGGAACCGCTACTACTCCAGTACTATAGCCCGGCCCCAAAAACCCTAGTGATCCCAACTGTTGACCAGTGTCAAAGAAAACGCCGCCGCCGCCACGCACAACGG